>MJGMH2__coassemble_793_pt1 | contig 170779 bp, 151 predicted proteins | sample MJGMH2__metabat2_low_PE_014 | metagenome-assembled genome bin MJGMH2
TTACAGTCCATTGATGAACTTCATAACCTGGATGCCGTCCTTTAAACCGCAGACGTACAGATAAGAGGAGTTCTTAGCCTCTTGTTCCATGACCATGTCCTGAAAGCGATCCATGGCTTCCCAATCTTCCAGAGACAACTTTTTAAGGACAGCCTCCGCCTGCTCCAACGCCTGCCCGTACTTGCCGTCATGGTCCTTCATGGAAGCGGACGGCTCCCGCAGCAGCGTTTCAATTCTCATATCGAGCATTTCATCCATCCATTCCATCGCATCCTTCACCTCCCTTCGAGGACAGAGGATACCCTACTCCCCGTTCAAAGTCGATACCACAATGTAGCAAACCGAAGGGTGGTAGTTACAGCACAAGCAACAAGTCGAAAAAACAACTGGAATAAGACGTTTTAAATCAATCTTAATTCCCCCGCATAAGCGGACGGTGGAATTTGCTTTTGAAAGCTTCAGACCTAAAATGGGGACTGAAATCAGTTGCACACAATCTGAAAAAATGATATATTACTAAGCAGATTCAGAGAAAGACAAGCTAGGAGAAAGGAACGAAGATGGCTTACGTTGACCAGAGCAAAATTCGCAATTTTTGTATTATCGCACATATTGATCACGGAAAATCCACACTCGCAGACCGCATCATTGAAAAAACCGGTCTTTTGACCAGCAGGGAGATGCAGGAGCAGGTGTTAGATAATATGGATTTGGAGCGGGAGCGGGGGATTACCATTAAATCCCAGGCAGTCCGCACCATCTATAAGGCTCAGGATGGAAATGAATACGTATTTAACCTTATTGATACACCGGGACATGTGGATTTCAATTACGAGGTGTCACGAAGTCTGGCGGCCTGTGACGGTGCAGTGTTGGTAGTGGACGCTTCCCAGGGAATTGAGGCTCAGACATTGGCCAATGTATACCTGGCTTTGGATCACGATCTGGATGTATTTCCTGTGATTAATAAGATCGATCTTCCGAGTGCAGATCCGGATCGGGTGGCAGCTGAGATCGAGGATGTAATTGGTCTGGATGCCAGTGATGCTCCCAAGATTTCCGCAAAGACAGGAGTCAATGTAGAGGAGGTTTTGGAGGCTATCGTGCACAAAATTCCTTCTCCCAAGGGAGATCCCGGCAAACCTCTTCAGGCTTTGATATTTGATTCTATTTACGATTCCTACAAAGGAGTTATTATTTTCTCACGCATTATGGAGGGAACGGTTAAGAAGGGAACCCCCATCCGTATGATGGCTACCGGTGCTCATGCGGAGATTGTGGAGGTGGGATATTTTGGCGCAGGCCGGTTTATCCCCTGCGAGGAGCTGAGCGCAGGTATGGTGGGGTATATGACCGCCAGCATCAAGAATGTCCGGGATACCCGGGTGGGGGATACCGTGACCGGCAGAGATAATCCGGCAGAAGCTCCCCTTCCAGGGTATAAGAAGGTTACTCCCATGGTTTACTGTGGCCTGTACCCGGCAGATGGAGCCAAATATAACGATTTGCGTGAAGCCTTGGAAAAGCTTCAGCTCAATGACGCTTCTCTTTTTTATGAACCGGAAACCTCCATCGCCCTGGGCTTTGGATTTCGCTGTGGATTTCTGGGGCTTCTTCATTTGGAAATCATTCAGGAGCGTCTGGAACGTGAATACAATCTAGATTTAGTCACCACAGCTCCCAGTGTTGTGTACCGTGTGCACAAAACCTCAGGGGAAATGATGGAGCTGACCAATCCTTCCAATCTCCCGGATCCCACGGAGATCGACTACATGGAGGAGCCTGTGGTCAGCGCTGAGATTATGGTTACAACGGAGTTTGTGGGTTCAATTATGACTTTATGCCAGGAACGCCGGGGCGTTTACCTGGGAATGGAATACATGGATACTACCAGGGCTCTTCTTAAGTATGATCTGCCTCTGAATGAGATCATCTACGATTTTTTTGACGCTTTAAAGTCCCGATCCAGAGGATATGCTTCTTTTGATTATGATTTAAAGGAATATCAGCGTTCCAGTCTTGTAAAGCTGGATATTCTGGTGAATAAGGAGGAGGTAGATGCCCTCTCCTTCATTGTTCACGCTGACTCTTCCTATGAGAGGGGAAGAAAGATGTGTGAGAAGCTGAAAGAGGAGATACCAAGACATCTGTTTGAAGTTCCCATTCAGGCGGCAGTGGGAGGTAAGGTGATTGCCAGAGAAACAGTAAAAGCAGTCCGAAAGGATGTACTTGCAAAGTGCTATGGCGGTGATATCAGCCGTAAGAGAAAGCTTTTGGAGAAACAAAAGGAAGGCAAAAAGCGCATGCGCCAGATAGGAAGCGTGGAGATTCCACAGAAGGCATTTATGAGTGTGCTGAAGCTGGACGAGCAGTGATGCCAGGGGTGCTTTGGCTCTCCTGGAGCAGGATGGAAAGTAAATGTAAATGAGATGAAAGAGAGAATGACAAAAAGACAGAAGAAGCCGTTAGAACTGTATGTTCACATTCCTTTTTGTGCCAGCAAGTGTCTGTACTGTGATTTTCTGTCCTTCCGAGCCTTAAGGTCTGTGCATGAGGAATATGTTTCGCAGCTGATAAGGGAAATCGGAGTTCAGGGTTCAGACTGTCAGGAGTATCAGGTTACAACCATATTTATAGGAGGAGGAACTCCTTCTGTGCTGGATCCTGCTCTGATAGGCCGGGTGATGGAGGCCCTTTTTGAGCACTTTGATGTGGCAGAGGATGCGGAGATTACCATTGAGGCAAACCCAGGTTCCCTTTTGCAGAATAAGTTTCGCCTGTACCGTGTGATGGGCATTAATCGTATCAGTATTGGACTTCAGTCTGCTGATAACCGGGAGCTTAAGCAGCTGGGAAGAATTCACACCTTTGAGGAGTTTTTAAAAAGCTTCCAGTGTGCCAGGATGGAAGGCTTTTCCAACATCAATATTGACTTGATGAGCGGTATTCCGGGGCAGACCCCGGACTCCTGGAAAAGCACTCTTAAGAAGGTAACTATGCTGAAACCAGAGCATATTTCTGCTTACAGCCTGATTCTGGAGAAGGATACCCCCTTCTGGAATATGTATGGAGAAGGCTCGAACGGGTGGGGAGAAGGACTGCCTCTTCCCGGAGAGGAGGAGGAGACCAGGATTTACCACCTGACCAGAAGATTTCTGGAAGATCAGGGCTATGGTCGCTATGAGATATCCAATTATGCCAGAGCCGGATGGGAGTGCAGGCATAATGTTGGCTATTGGACCCAGGTTGCCTATCTGGGGCTGGGCCTGGGATCTTCCTCTTATATAGGGGGATGCCGATTTGTCAATGAGAGGGATATGACTGCCTATCTCAGCTTGGATTTTAGCGGAACCGGCGGAAGGGATCCTCTGGTTCTCCTGAGGGGATCTGTGGAGAAGCTGACACGAGAGGAGAAAATGGAAGAGTTTATGTTTCTGGGGCTCCGGATGGTAAAAGGTGTCTCAGAAATTGAGTTTGTTTCTATGTTTGGAGTTAAGCTGGAGCATGTGTATGGGGAGCTGATCCACCGTCTCATATCCAATGGACTATTACAGAAGAAGGGCGTGTGGATTTCTCTTACTGAGTGGGGGATGGACGTGAGCAATTTTGTGCTGAGTGAATTCCTGCTGACTTAAGAGAGGAGCGTAAAGGCTTAAGGGGATGGGAGAAAGAGATATAAGAGGGGAATACCAGGCACGTATGAAGGAGCTGGCGGATTCCGGGTACAGAGAATTTCACAGAAAGCTCCTCCCGGGAGTGGAGGGGATTATGGGGGTGAGAATGCCTGGTCTGCGGGCTCTCTCAGAAGAGCTTTTAAGAGATGACTGGCAGGCTTACATCAGACAGGTTGCTCTGGCCTGGAGGTCAAAGGGTCAGGGGGAAGAGGGGGTATATTACGAGGAAGTCATCCTGTGGGCTCTTTCTATCTGCGGCGGGTGTAAAACCTGGGATACCGCCAGAAACTATGTGGAAGGGTTTATTCCGGCGATTAACAACTGGGCTTCCTGTGATTTGTTCTGTACTTCCCTGAAGCTGACTTCCAGGTACAAGGAGGAAATCTGGGATTTCATTCAGCCCTATCTGAGATCGGAGCGTGAGTACCATCTGCGCTTTGGGGTGGTTATGCTTTTAAGCCATTTTTCAGAGGAGTCCTACGTAAACCGTGGGCTGGAGGCTATGGACAAAATAAACCATGAAGGCTACTATGTTAAAATGGCTGTGGCCTGGGCTGTCTCTGTCTGCTTTGTAACATGTCAGAAGCTTACGATGGCCTATTTGAGAAACAATCATCTGGATGACTGGACTTACAATAAAGCTCTTCAAAAGATCACAGAATCCCGCCGTGTGGACGAGGACACAAAGAGGGTGATCCGTACCATGAAACGTTCCAAAAGCAAAAAAATACCCTAAATTAAAAATTGCTATTGAAAAAATATGTGCAATATGCTATATTGAACTTAGGCGGATAAAGGTGCTGAGAGGATGAGAGCATAGTAAAAACAACAGAGATGTTGCTTTAAGACTATGCTCTTTTTTTATGGATCAGAAGGAGGAGGATTCTGATGGATCAGAGGTTTTACGATCTGATTGAGGCCAATCCGGTGATTGGGGCAGTAAAGGATGAAGAAGGGTTAAGGATTTGCTGTGGAAGGGAGGAGATAAAGGTAGCATTTATTCTGTTTGGAGATGTCTGCAATATCAGGGAGATCGTTGGGCAGATGAAGGAAGCTAAAAAGGTAGCTATGGTACACGTTGATTTGATCACGGGACTGAGTGGGAAAGAGATTGCAGTGGATTTTATTAAAAACAACACAGAAGCAGACGGTATCATTTCCACAAAACCTGCCCTTATTAAGAGGGCCAGGGAATTGTCCTTGTATACGGCTCTGAGAGTCTTTGCTCTGGACTCGATGGCATTTGAGCAGATTGAGCGGCAGATGGCAGTGGCACGGCCGGATCTCCTGGAAATTTTGCCTGGTTTGATGCCAAGAGTCATTGAGAAGGTATGCAGGATGGTGAAAGTGCCGGTGATAGCAGGGGGCTTGATATCCCATAAGGAGGATGTGATGGCGGCTCTTTCATCTGGAGCCATCTCTGTCTCAACAACGAATGAGAGGGTTTGGATGATGTAGTAATTAGGAATGGAGTTTGTTTTTCCTCAGCAGAGAAGCTGATTCAGGTGATAGCGGCTGTATGGAAAGGATATCAGAGGAAGGAGAAGGTGGTTTTATGGCAAAGTATGTGATGGCATTGGATTCGGGAACAACAAGCAACCGGTGTATCCTTTTTAATGAGAAGGGTGAGATGTGCAGTGTGGCTCAGAAGGAGTTCACTCAGTATTTCCCAAAGCCCGGGTGGGTGGAGCATGATGCAAATGAGATCTGGTCCACACAGCTGGGGGTTGCAGTGGAGGCGATGTCCAAGATAGGAGCGGGAGCAGAGGATATTGCTGCAATCGGTATTACCAATCAGCGTGAAACCACGATTGTGTGGGATCGGGAGACAGGGGAGCCGGTATATCATGCAATCGTATGGCAGTGCCGCAGAACCTCTGAATATTGTGACAGCTTGAAGGATAAGGGGTTGGTTGATACCTTCCGTGCCAAGACAGGACTTGTGATTGACGCCTATTTTTCAGGAACTAAGCTAAAGTGGATTCTGGATCATGTGGAGGGGGTGAGAGAGCGGGCAGAGAGGGGAGAGCTTCTGTTTGGCACAGTTGAGACATGGCTGATTTGGAAGCTTACCAGGGGGGCTGTTCATGTGACAGATTACTCCAATGCATCGCGTACCATGCTGTTTAATATCAATACTTTGGAGTGGGATGATGAGATACTAAAAGAGCTTTCCATTCCCAAATTCATGCTTCCTGAGGCAAAGCCATCCAGCTGCCTTTACGGCAAGTCAGATTCCGGCTTCTTTGGAGGGGAGATTCCCATAGGAGGGGCGGCAGGCGATCAGCAGGCAGCTCTCTTTGGGCAGACCTGCTTTTATCCGGGAGAGGCTAAGAATACATATGGAACAGGCTGCTTTATGCTGATGAACACAGGAGAGAAGCCTGTATTTTCCAAAAATGGTCTGGTTACTACCATTGCATGGGGAATGGAGGGAAAGGTTTATTATGCACTGGAAGGCTCTATCTTTGTGGCAGGGGCTGCAATTCAGTGGCTGAGAGATGAGATGAGGCTGATCGATGCCTCAGGGGATTCTGAATATATGGCCAGAAAGGTTAAGGATACCAATGGGTGTTATGTTGTTCCTGCTTTTACAGGGCTGGGGGCGCCCCACTGGGATCAGTACGCAAGAGGGACTATCCTTGGATTGACCAGGGGGGTGAACAAATACCATATTATCCGGGCAGCTTTGGACTCCTTATGCTATCAGACCAATGACGTTCTTCAGGCCATGGAGGCGGATTCCGGTATCCAGCTGGCATCCCTTAAGGTGGATGGAGGAGCAAGTGCAAACAATTATCTCATGCAGACCCAGGCGGACATTATTCAGGCTCCGGTGAACCGGCCTCAGTGTGTAGAGACCACTGCCATGGGAGCTGCTTATCTGGCAGGTCTGGCGGTAGGATATTGGGCTGATAAGGAAGAGGTTGTGAAGAACTGGGACATTGACAGAACCTTCCTCCCGGAAATTTCCAGAGAGAAGAGGATGGAGATGGTAGCCGGATGGAACAGGGCAGTGAGATGCTCCTATGGATGGGCAAGAGAGGATGAAAGGGTGGAGGTGTGATATGTTAGCTTATATGGCAGAATTTTTAGGAACCATGCTTTTGATTCTTTTGGGGGATGGAGCGGTAGCTAACGTAACGCTGAATCGTTCGGGTATGAAGGGAGGGGGATCGGTTCAGATAAGCTTTGCCTGGGGTCTGGCAGTGATGATCCCTGCGTTTATCTTCGGGGCAGCCTCCGGAGCACATTTTAATCCGGCTCTAACCATTGCGCTGGCAGTGGATGGAAGCTTACCCTGGTCAATGGTTCCGGGATATGTGGCGGCACAGTTTGCCGGGGCGTTTACCGGGGCATGTCTGGTGTATGTGCTGTTTAAGGATCAGTTTGATGCAACGGAGTCAGCATCAGCTAAGCTGGGGGTATTTTCCACTGCACCGTCGGTTCCTAATATGGGAAGGAATATAGTAAGTGAAATAGTGGGAACCTTTGTCTTAGTATTTGCCATTAAGGGGATTGGGCAGGTGGGAGAGATCCCGCCAGGTGTGGATAAGTTTTTGGTGTTTGGCATTATTGTATCCATTGGTATGTCTCTGGGCGGTCTTACAGGATATGCTATCAACCCGGCTCGTGACCTGGGCCCCCGCCTGGCTCACACCGTTCTTCCTGTTAAAGGAAAGGGAGATTCTGGCTGGAGCTATGCCCCTGTAGTTATCCTTGGGCCTGTTGCTGGTGCAGTGGGAGCTGTGCTTTTATATGGCGGGATCCCATGGGTATAGGTGATAGGAAAGCAGCCGGTATGGTTTGATTCACAATAGAAGAAGGATTGCGCGAGAATGGAGCGGAGCAGCCGGGTATGGAAACATACCTTGTTTGCCCCGCTTTTTTCTTACAAAAGGAATGAGTGGGCAGAAAGGAGTAAAACAATGTATGATGTGATTATCATTGGAGCTGGGGTATCTGGCTCTGGGGCGGCCAGAGAGCTGTCTCGTTATAAGGTGAAGGCTTGTGTTTTGGAGCGGGAGGAGGATGTGTGCTGCGGAACCTCCAAGGCTAACAGCGCTATTGTACATGCAGGCTATGATGCACCGGAGGGATCTCTGATGGCCAAGCTGAATGTGGAAGGAAACCAGATGATGTGGGAGCTGGCACAAGAGCTGGATTTTAGCGCTAAGAGGTGCGGCTCCTTTGTGGTATGCCTGGAGGAGGAGGGGATGCCGGATCTGCAGGCTCTTTACCAGAGAGGTGTGAGAAATGGTGTGAAGGGTTTGGAAATTATCACAGACAAGGGGAGAATTCATGAGATGGAGCCCAATTTGACAGATGAGGTGAAAGGGGTTCTTTATGCGCCTACCGCTGGGATTGTATGCCCCTTTCATTTAAATATAGCCTTGGCGGAGAATGCTTATACCAATGGGATCGATTTTAAGTTTAATACAGAGGTGAGGCACATTTCCAACATAGAAGGGGGATGGGAGCTGGATACCAGCCAGGGAGTTTACCAAACCAGATGTGTGGTAAATGCAGCTGGCTTATATGCAGACGTGTTCCACAATATGGTCAGCAAAACTAAGATCCATATTATTCCAAGAAGGGGAGATTATCTTCTTTTTGATAAAAATGCGGGAAAGCATGTATCCAGAACTATTTTTGCTTTGCCTGGAGCTTATGGGAAGGGTGTTTTAGTATCCCCCACCGTTCACGGAAACCTGATTGTAGGCCCTACTGCCATTGATACAGAAGATAAGGAAGGGACAGCTACCACAAGGGAAGGAATCCATGAGCTGATAACAAAAGGGGGAAGGAATGTGAAGAATTTACCTGTGAGGCAGGTGATCACAACCTTTGCCGGACTGCGTGCCCATGAGAAGGGGCATGAGTTTATCGTGAAAGAGCTGGAGGATGCTCCCGGGTTTGTGGATTGTGCAGGGATTGAGTCGCCAGGGCTAACTAGCTGTCCGGCCATTGGAAAAATGGTGGCGGAAATTCTGGCAGATAAGCTAAGCTTGGAGAAAAATCCTCTTTTTAAAGGGAGCAGAAGAGGGATTTTAAGGCCGGAGGAATTGACAAGGGAGGAGCGGGCTCGTCTCATCAGGGAACAGCCGGCTTACGGCAGTATTGTCTGCCGCTGTGAGAGGGTGACAGAGGGTGAGATTCTGGATGCAATTCACCGTCCTCTTGGCGCCAGATCCCTGGATGGCATCAAGCGCAGAACCAGAGGGGGAGCAGGGCGGTGTCAGGGGGGATTTTGTTCTCCGAGAGTGATGGAGCTTCTCCATAGAGAGCTGGGGATTCCTATGGAGGAGATTACCAAGTCAGGAGGCAGATCTAAGCTGGTGGAAGGAAGAAACAAGGATGGCATATAGAAGGAGGCATTGGGATGAGAGAGTGTGATATCGTGATTATTGGAGGAGGACCAGCAGGTCTTGCAGCAGCAGTAGCAGCCAGGGATAGCGGCATTGGAGAGGTTCTGATTTTGGAGAGGGATCAGGAGCTGGGAGGAATCTTGAATCAGTGCATTCACAATGGGTTTGGTATTCATCTGTTTAAGGAGGAGCTAACAGGTCCGGAATATGCAGCAAGGTTTCAGGGGCAGGTTCACGACAGAGGGATAGAGTGTAAGCTGAACACCATGGTGATTCAGATCAGCTCTGATAAGGTGGTGACAGCTATGAATAGGGAGGAAGGTCTGTTTGAGATTCAGGCCAGGGCGATTATTTTGGCGATGGGATGCAGAGAGCGGCCCAGAGGCGCTCTGAACATTCCGGGATATCGGCCAGCTGGTATTTTTTCAGCAGGTACAGCTCAGCATCTGGTTAATATAGAGGGTTTTATGCCAGGGCGCCAGGTGGTGATCTTAGGCTCCGGAGACATTGGTTTGATTATGGCCAGGCGCATGACCTTGGAAGGAGCCAGAGTTGAGGCTGTTGCAGAGCTGAGGCCTTATTCCAGCGGGCTAAAGAGAAATATTGTACAGTGCCTGGAGGATTACAACATTCCCTTGAAGCTAAGCCATACAGTGGTGGAGATCCGGGGAAAGGAAAGGCTGGAAGGAGTTACCCTGGCAGCTGTGGACAAGAAGGGAACTCCCATTCCCGGAACAGAGGAGGAGTACGCCTGTGATACCCTTTTGCTGTCAGTGGGACTGATCCCTGAAAATGAACTTTCAGAAGGGATGGGAGTGGAGATGAACTCCATTACCTTGGGCCCTGTTGTAGATGAGAGCTTGGAGACCAATTTGGAAGGGGTATTTGCCTGTGGAAATGTGCTCCATGTTCATGATCTGGTGGATTTTGTATCTGAGGAGGCGGCGACAGCTGGAAGGAATGCAGCCAGATATGTGAAGGGAACAGAGAAAGGGGATAAGGGGAAGGAGATAAGCTTAAGGGCTGAGGGCGGAGTGCGCTATACTGTTCCCAGCGGGATTCACCCGGAACGTATGGAGAAGGTGCTGACGGTACGCTTCCGGGTGGAAGGCGTTTATAAAAATTGTTCTATTGGAGTTTATTTTAACCAGGAACAGGTGATGTGCAAAAAGCGTTTCTTAATGACTCCCGGTGAGATGGAGGAGATTAAACTGGAGAAAGAAAGGATATTGACTTATCCGGAGCTGAAAACCATCACAATCAAAATTGAGGAGGTATAGAGGATGGAGAAACGAGAAGTAGTTTGCATCAGCTGTCCCATGGGGTGTGTGATGACTGTGGAAATGGAAGAGGGGGAGGTGTTGAAGGTAACAGGTCAGACCTGTAAGAGAGGCGAGGCCTATGCCAGAAAGGAGGTTCTGAGTCCTTCCAGAATTGTCACATCTACCGTGAGGGTGGAAGGGGGCAAGGTGGGAATGGTTTCTGTCAAGACAAGGGAGGAAATACCGAAGGATAGAATGTTTCAGTGTATAAAAGCTCTAAAAGGGGTATCTGTAAAGGCTCCGGTGCATATTGGGGACGTGATTGTGACCGATGTGGCTGGTACAGGAGTTGATGTGATAGCGACAAAGGAAGTATAGCCTGAAATGGAAGGGTTCTATAAGGCAGGCAGAAAAAAGGAGAAGTATCGTGTATGCAAAAGTACCGGAAAGCCTGATGAAATCTGGGCTTCTCCGGTATGCTTCTCTGGCACAGGTTATATGCAGATTTTCAGGATAATGATTTTCTATGTTATTTGCTTCCGGTGATTGTCACAATCATCTTGTTTGGAAGACAAACGATCGTATCACTGTTTAGGTGTTTCTTTCCCTGCTGAACACATATCTTATCAGGACAGCTGGCCTGACTGCACCAAATATGGCCATCTTTGACAATCAGGTGGTTGGTGCCGCCTCTGTTTCCCTCAATGGTGATTTCTGTATCTTTGGTTAAGTCCAGCTGTTTAACCAGGGTTCCGTTCACAGTTACCTCTGCCATAACAGCTGGCTTCCGGTAGGTCAGCTGCCTTATACCAAAGGAAGCCAGGGAAATTAACAATATCCCTCCAGCTAATGCAATGTCCCGTTTTTGTAAAAATTTCATGATGCAGCAGCCTGCTTCAGGCAGTCTTCCAGACCATTGATAAAGGGATATATATTGATACTTACAGAGGCAATGGTGTCTGTTGCGTAGCCTTCTGCATTGGCGAGGCCGGCAACCTTCTGGTGCTCAATTACATAATTTGCCACAGAGTCTGCCTGTGCAGCCCAGTTAGGGCCTGACTCGCTCATAACGTACTGTCTATCCATGGAGAGCTTGCGTTTCGTTTGACCTTCCTGGTTAAAAGCTTCCCAGGAACAGGAGACAATGATGCCATTCTCTACAGTGATGGAAACCTGTTCCTTCCAGCCCTTATCGTCAAACTGGGAGGGTTCATAGGTGTAAGAGCCGTCTACCAGAGGGAATTCCGGCCGGGCATTTGTAATCGGTCCCTTTAATGTACGGTACAGAGGGCCGGAGACAGCGATTACCATAAGGGAGAGAAGGGACATAATAACAATGCCGATAATACTTTTGGATGTCTGTTTCATTGGTTCTTTGCTCATTGTAACACTCCTTACATGTAGTATGTAGTTGTTTGCGCCGTGTGTTGTAAATAGAACGGACATTGTTTATTTTATCACAAGCTTTGTGGATATACAAGCGATACAATCAGTTTTCCCCTGGAATCATGGAAATAACTATGCTATAATGTCGCTAGACATTATAGCGCCCCGGCTGGGTGCACACGTAAGTAAGTGTGCTAAACTACCAAGTCCAACTGTGGGCATCTCCCCCCGTAGGGGTATCATGGCTGGAAACACAACTTAGAAGAGAGAACTTGATTACAGGGAGAGGGAAGATGATTGAAAATAAACCGATGTCAACAAAAAAGACCGCTCATTTTGGCCTGTTAATTGCTCTGGCTGTTGTTCTGGGATATGTGGAATCACTGGTGCCTGTCTATCTGGGAGCTCCCGGGGTGAAGCTGGGGCTGGCCAATCTGGTTACGATGATAAGTCTTTACTCCATGGGAGTGAAGGAGACGGTCATCATCAACGGGGTGCGGATTTTGTTTACAGGTTTTACCTTTGGACCTCCCTCAATCATTTTGTTTGGAGCGGCAGGTTCTTTCTTAAGTCTTGTGGTTATGTATGTGTGCAAACGATACCGTCTGCTGGGGATGGTGGGTATAAGTATATTGGGAGGAGTTGCCCATAATATTGGGCAGTTTCTAATGGCTTCCTTTGTGGTTCACACCTTTGGAGTATTTTCGTATCTCCCGGTACTTCTGGCGGCAGGAACCGTGGCAGGAGCTTTGGTGGGGCTTCTGGGAGGAATGATTTTGTCTAGGGGAAGCCGTATTTTTAAAAATTTTTAATATACATCCGTAAAAAATGCCATTGTCACCTGGGTGGGAGAGGGATATAATGGATAAGACGAAAGGGAAGGAAGAACATAAAAGGGAGGGCATGGTTATGGTTTTCAAAGCAATCGAGGGTCTGGTGCAGTACGGACTGAGAACAGGGCTTATTGAGAAAGAGGATGCTATTTACGCAAGGAATCAGGTGCTGGATGTGCTTCAGATGGATGAATTTCAGGAGCCGGAGGGGGAGATTCCCTGTGAGGATCTGGAAGTCATCTTAAAAACTCTGTTGGATTATGCCGGAACAACAGGCGTGTTAAAGGAGGACAGCGTGGTGTACCGGGATCTGCTGGATACCAAGCTGATGAACTGTCTGATGCCAAGGCCAAGCCAGGTGGAGAGAGGGTTCTGGCAGCGCTACCAGGAGTCTCCCAAGACTGCTACTGACTGGTATTACAGGTTAAGTCAGGATTCCGATTACATACGCCGGTACCGCATCAAAAAGGATATGAAGTGGGTTACAAAGACGCCTTACGGAGAGCTGGATATTACAGTGAACCTGTCTAAGCCTGAGAAGGATCCAAGAGCCATCGCCGCCGCCAGACTGGCTAAGGAGAGCAGTTATCCCAAATGTCAGCTATGTATGGAAAATATAGGGTATGCAGGCCGCACCAATCATCCTCCCAGAAATAATCACAGAATCATTTCAGTAGAGATGAGCGGGAGCCGGTGGGGATTTCAGTATTCCCCTTATGTATATTACAATGAGCACTGCATTCTGTTTAACGGAAAGCATGAGCCCATGAAGATAGACAGGAATACCTTTGTGAAGCTGTTTGATTTTGTGAAGCAGTTCCCCCACTATTTTTTGGGTTCCAATGGAGATCTTCCTATTGTAGGGGGATCCATATTGAGCCACGATCATTTTCAGGGGGGAAATTATACCTTTCCCATGGCCAGAGCAGAGATACATAAGCACTTTGTGATGGAAGGGTATGAGGAGGTAGAGGCAGGGATCGTGTTCTGGCCCATGTCAGTTCTGCGCCTAAGAGGAAAAAATCCGGAGCATCTGATTGAGGTGGGAGATAAGGTTTTGACCTGCTGGAGAGGCTATACAGATGAGGAGGCATTTGTTTTTGCAGAGACAGATGGGGAGCCTCACAATACCATCACTCCCATTGCCCGAAAGGCAGGGGAGTGGTACGAGCTGGATTTGGTGCTGCGCAATAATATTACGACAGATGAATTCCCTATGGGGGTATATCACCCTCATCAGGAGCTTCACCATATTAAGAAGGAAAATATCGGTCTGATTGAGGTGATGGGGCTGGCTGTGCTGCCCTCCAGACTTAAGGAAGAGCTTAAGGAGCTGGCGGATTATATCCTGGAGGGAAAGGATATACGTTCTAATGAGAGCTTAAAGAAGCATGGAGACTGGGTGGAGAAGTTTCTTCCTGCATATAAAAAGAAAGGAATTGCTGTCACTGAGGACAATGTGGAGCAGATCCTTAAGGAGGAAGTGGGACAGGTATTTGCCCGTGTTCTGGAGGATGCAGGCGTGTACAAATGCAGTGAAGAAGGGCGAAGGTATTTTGGGAGATTTTTAAAGGCGGCAGGCTTTGAGGAGATGGAAGGGGTCTGAACGTAATCAGGCTATTCCCCTTCTTGCTTTTGGGTGTGGGGCAGGCGGCCTCTGAGAAACCGCTTTTTCAGCTCTCCCCATCGGAAGGGAATGAGAGGATAGATATAACTCTTTCCGGCAATGGTTCGGTTGAATATAATCGCACACAGGGTAAAGACAGTTCCCAGAATGTAGCCCCAGATGTTGAACATGGCAGTTAGAATCAAAATGATCATGCGCATGAATTTCATGGCATAACCCAGCTCAAAGCTGGCCTGGGAATAGTTTGCAACGGTTACAAAGGCCATATACAGCATGGTTTCACTGTTGAACCAGCCGGATTTTACAGCATATTCTCCCAGAACAATACCAGCGATGACACTGAGGGGGGTAGTAAGCATGCTGGGGGTATTGACAGCTGCCAGCCTCAGGCCGTCAATCGCGAATTCCAGTATAAGGAGCTGCCATATAAGGGGAACGTTGGATGGATCGGAAAGCTGTATGAAGGCCAGCCAGTCTGGTATCAGGCTGGTGTTCTGCATGAGGAGAAGCCAGGTGGGGGTCAGCATCAGAGACAGGAGGGATATGGTCATCCTGGACAGGCGCAGATAGGTTCCTGTAATAGGAGGAAAGTAATAATCGTCTGCTTCCTCGATAATGTCGAAAACAGATGATGGAAGAATCATAGCTGAGGGGGAGTTGTCCACCAGAATGATAATATTTCCCTCCAGCACAGAGGCAGCAGCTGTGTCCGGCCGTTCTGAAAACTTGAATTTGGGAAAGGGGTTAAACCATTTGTAGGGAAAGATACATTCAGCCAGACTTTCCTGGTTCATCGTCAGAGCATCTACCTTTAACTGGTTAATACGTTTTTTGATAATATCCAGAAGCTTCTTGTCTGCCCGATGTTCCATGTAGCAGATGGCAATGTCTGTGTGGGAGCTTTCCCCTGCGGACATAATCTCCATGGTAAGTCTGGGATCTCTGATTCTTCTGCGTATAAGGGCTGTGTTGAAGATAAGGGTTTCTACAAAGCCGTCTCTGGATCCTCTCATCACCTTATCCTTTTCCGGTTCACTGACTCCCCTGGCCGGGTAGGTGCGGCAATCAATGGTGATGCATTTGTCATAACCGTCAATGAACAGGCAGGAAACACCGGAGAGGAGCTGGGTTATCATGTCTGTATCGTTTGTGAGAAGGCCGATTTCTCCATAAGGCACATACTGTTTTGAAAAGCTGTGGGCATCCTGAGGCATATCCTGGGATTTGATGGTGGAGAATACCTGGAGGATTTTAAGAAGAGAATCATCCTTTGCGAAGCCGTCTATGAAGTAGAGACATGCTTCCCTGCCTCCGATCTGGATCACCCGATATACTACGTCGAAATTGGTTTGAACCTTCAGCTTTTTGTGAAGGTAAGTAATATTGTCAATTAAACTTGAGGAAAATTCCATGATGTCTTCCTTTCTGTACGATTTTGAATCACAATAATAGATAAGATAAGTATGTACCAATCTACCTTAAATATGCAAAGGACATTTTTCTTACAGGCAGGATGAAATAGGATGATTTTAGATAGAGAGCGGAGATAAAGCGAAACTGATTAAACAAAACATACAAAAAATATTGACTAATAATGAAGTTTGTGGTATTATTAATGAGCAAGAAGCACAAAAGTGCTTTGTAGTGTTTCGTTTGGTATGGGGATACCAGAGGAACTAATAGTGTGAGGGTCTGGAACGTGACTGGGAGCTGCCTTCTGTGGGGGAAGGACAGCTCTCGCTTTTTTGTATTTGTCTGAATGCAAATGATACGTTTATGATTTAAAACTTCCTATTGACATATTTCCTACAGGAATAGTATGATAATCCTGTAAGCATAAAATAAAGCAGAATCGTTCACATTAAAGTAAAAGGAAGTGACAGTACATGCTGATATCGACAAAAGGGCGCTATGCTCTGAGGACAATGATTGATTTGGCTCTGAATGGGGATGGGGAACCGGTTAAGATAAAGGATATTGCAAAGCGTCAGGATATATCGGGAAAATACCTGGAGCAGATTATTTCCATTCTGTCAAGGGCCGGGTATGTGCGCAGTATTCGAGGGAAGCAGGGAGGATACTACCTGTCCCGTCCCGTCTCAGAATATAATGTAGGGAGAATTTTAAGAATTACAGAGGGCAGCCTGGCTCCGGTGGACTGTCTGGCAGGGGATGAGAATCCCTGTGCAAAGCAATCAGAATGTGTAACCTTGAAGCTATGGCAGGAGTTGGATGAAGCGATTACAGGAGTAGTGGATCAGTACACACTGGAAGATTTGATACAGTGGCAGAAGAATATAAAGGAGCAGATACCCTTATGAATCAAATCCGGAGAATCACACGTTTTGTGAATAAGTGGAAAAGGGATAAGCATGTGAGGCTGGGGATTACTTTGGCTGCAGTGCTTCTGTCTGCTCTGATTCAAGCTTATGTGCTCCAGGTATTTGTGCGCCCCTCAGGTATTATATCCGGCGGATTCACAGGGATCTCCATGCTGTTGGAACGGCTGGGAGAGCTGAGGGGCTTTAAGATTCCCATGCAGGCAGCTATGCTGGTTTTTAACATTCCTGTGGCTCTGATGTGCTGTAAGGGAATCAGTGTGCGATTTACGGTATGTTCCCTGATTCAAGTGGTTTTGAGCAGTATCTTTTTGCAAATCTTTACCTTTCATCCCATTTTTAATGATGCAGTTTTAAATGTTATTTTCGGAGGCGTACTCTTTGGAGGAGGAATTGTAATTGCCCTCAGAGGCAATGCTTCCACCGGGGGCACTGATTTTATAGCCCTGTATGTATCCAATAAGACAGGACGCTCCATCTGGACGTATGTATTTTTTGGAAATGCAGTGATGTACTGCTTTTATGGCTCTATCTTTGGATGGAAGTATGCAGGGTATTCAATTATTTTCCAGTTTATATCCACACGCATGATTTCGGCCTTTCATCACAGGTACGATCTGGTTACCTTGCAGGTAACTACCATAGAAGGCCCCAAGGTAGTGGAGGCCTATATACAGCATTCCCGCCATGGAATATCCTGTACAGAGTCGGTGGGCGGCTACAGCAAGAAGAAAATGTACCTCTTGAATACAGTTATGTCCTCCTATGAGGTAAATGATGCAATTCATGTGATGCAGGAGGCGGATGAACATGCGATTATTAATGTGTTAAAGACGGAGCAGTTTGTGGGACGGTTTTACCGGGCGCCTATGGAGTGATGGGGTGAGCATCCAGAATATCCCTGACAATCTCCCCAGCCATGAAAAGACCTGCCACAGGAGGAACAAAGGAGATGCTCCCCGGGGTGGCTCTGCGGCTGCCGGTATCTTCTTCGGTAGAGCCGGGAGTTAAAGGCTTTTCAGGAGACCAGCAGACTTTGAGACCGGGGATGTTTCTGGCTTTTAATTCCTTTCGCATAATTTTGCAGAGAGGGCAGACAGAGGTTTGTGATATGTCAGAGATTCGGAACTGATCTCCGTGAAGCTTGTTGCCTGTTCCCATGGAAGACAGAATGGGAATCCGGTGTTTGGAGGCATAAGCGGCCAGAGCCAGCTTTGCTGTTACTGTGTCGATGGCATCCAAAATATAGGTGACAGAGTCAGATGGATTCATCTGGCTTTTTATGTTATCAAAGAGAGCGTCCAGGTTGTCAGGAAGGATAAACTGTTCAAAGGTCAGAACATGGGTGTTGGGGTTTATGTCAGCCAGCTTATGTTTCATAATCCGGGTTTTGTACCGGCCGATGGTGCTGTGAAGGGCAATGCTCTGGCGGTTTATGTTGGTCAGGGTAACGGTGTCATTGTCTACCAGAACCAGACGGCCCACCCCACAGCGGGCCAGGGCTTCGATGGCATGGGAGCCAACGCCGCCCACCCCAAAGACAAGGATGGTGGAGGATTGAAGCTTGGAAATTCCCTCCTTTCCTATGAGCATTTCTGTGCGGGAAAATTCATTTATCATAAAAAGTTACTCCTTTTATTTGAGGTTAGTTTTCAATAATCTTACACTAGTTTTAAGAAAATGTAAATCATTTATCATCATCCTATTCTTGTAATCTTTCCTGTTTATGGATATAATGGAGAGGACAAAAAGCAAGAAGGAAACGAATTATAAATTTTGACAGAATATAAATTGCGGAGGTGTCATATGAAGCATGGATTTGTAAGAACGGCGGCAGCTACTCCCAAGATCAGAGTAGCGGATCCCGGATATAATGGAGAGCAGATTAGGGAGTTGATCGGCCAGGGATACAGCAGAGGTGTGAAAATCATGGCATTTCCGGAGCTGTGTCTCACAGGGTATACATGTGGGGATTTGTTTCTTCAATCCTCCTTGCTGGAGAAGGCCGGGGAAGAGTTAAAAAAGATCGCTGACTTTACCAGGGGGAAGGATATTCTGGTGTTTTTGGGACTTCCCTGGGAGCATGAGGGAAAGCTTTATAATGTGGCGGCAGCGGTGCAAAAGGGCCAGCTTTTGGGATTGGTTCCAAAACAGAATATTCCTAACTATTCGGAGTTTTATGAAGGACGTCATTTTTGCCCGGGAAGTGAACAGGCGGTTTCTGTTTATTGGGAGGGAAGGAGGGTTCCAATGGGGGCAAATCTTCTGTTTCAATGCCTGGATATGCCAGGGCTTACCATAGGAGCTGAAGTCTGCGAGGATGTCTGGGTTCCCTGCCCTCCAAGTATTGGACATGCCGTGGCTGGGGCAACGGTGATTGTGAATTGTTCCGCCAGTGATGAGACCACCGGTAAGGATGCATACCGCCATGAGCTGATATGCAGCCAGTCAGCCAGGCTGGTCTGTGCTTATATCTATGCTAACGCCGGTGAGGGAGAGTCCACCCAGGATCTGGTGTTTGGGGGGCAGAATATGATTGTGGAGAATGGATCCTGTCTGGTGGAGTCCAGAAGGTTTCTCAATGAAAGTATCTGCGCGGATATTGACGTGGAACGTCTGACTGGGGAGAGAAGGAGGATGAATACCTTTCCTTCGGCTGATAAGGCCAGAGAGCAGGGGCGGTACCAGGTGGTAGAGTTTACCTTTCAGGAGAAAGGGGCAGGGGATATGACGAAACCTTCTGTTACACCCAGGTCTGTCTTGCGATTTGTGGATCCATCTCCTTTTGTTCCACGGGATGAAGGGCAGCGCAGACGCCGCTGCCAGGAGATTCTCTCCATTCAGGCTATGGGACTGAAAAAACGTTTGGAGCACACAGGCTGCAAAAGCGCTCTGGTAGGCTTATCAGGAGGTCTGGATTCCACCCTGGCACTTTTGGTAACAGTGAGAGCATTTGATTCCCTGAAATTGCCCAGAACCAATATTCACTGTGTGACTATGCCGTGTTTTGGAACTACAGACAGAACCTACTTCAATGCCTGCGCCCTGGCTGCCGGAGTAGGAGCTCAGCTGAAGGAGATCAATATCCGCCAGTCTGTGACACAGCATTTTGCCGATATTGGACAGGATTTAAATCACCACGACGTCACCTATGAAAATGGACAGGCCAGAGAGCGGACTCAGGTTCTGATGGATGTGGCGAATCAGACAGGAGGGCTTGTAGTTGGAACGGGAGATATGTCAGAGTTAGCTTTGGGCTGGGCTACCTACAATGGAGACCATATGTCCATGTACGGTGTGAATGCCTCAGTACCAAAGACTCTGGTGCGTTACCTGGTGGCTTACTGTGCAGATACCTGTGGTGAAAAGGAGCTGTCTGATGTGCTCTTAGATATTTTGGATACTCCTATCAGTCCTGAGCTTCTTCCCCCTGAGGACGGGCAGATTGCTCAGAAAACAGAGGATCTGGTGGGGCCTTATGAACTTCATGATTTTTATCTGTATTATATGCTGCGCTACGGATACGGGCCTTCCAAGATATATCGTTTGGCTCAGCAGGCGTTTGAGAGCCAATATGACAGCGGGACAATTCTAAAGTGGATGAAGGTATTTTACAGGAGGTTCTTCAGTCAGCAGTTTAAGCGCTCCTGTCTGCCTGACGGACCTAAGGTAGGTTCTGTGGCTGTGTCACCCAGGGGAGATTTAAGGATGCCAAGTGACGCCAGCAGCAGATTGTGGCTGGAGGAGCTGGAGCATATTTAAAGTTTTTATGTATCCCGGCTTTACAGAGAGCATCGAATGAAAGAGAACAGGAGGAGGGGGAGAGAAGGGTTATGATAAACAGCACAGGGAATAAACAGGTAAAGCGTGTGGTGGGCTTAAGAAGCAGGGCAAGAGCCAGAAAAGAGGAGGGTGTGTTTGTGGCCGAGGGGCTTCGGATGTGCCGCGAGCTCTCCCCGGAGGAAACGGATATCCTCTTTGTTACTGAGGGGTTCCTGGAAGATAAAGAAAACTGCAGGTGGCTGAAGGATTTTCGCCATGAGGCAGTCACAGATGTGGTGATGAAGGTGATGGCTGACACCCGGACGCCCCAGGGGGTTCTGGCTGTGGTCAAGCAGAAGAACTACACTTTGGATCATATATTGGACTCCTCCAGAAAGGCGCTTATCATTCTGGAAACCCTTCAGGATCCAGGAAATCTGGGGACAATTTTCAGAGCGGGGGAGGGCGCCGGAATCACTGGAATTATTATGGATCGTGAAACGGCTGATATTTATAATCCCAAGGTGATACGATCCACCATGGGCTCCATACTCCGGGTACCCTTTGTGTATGTGGAAGATCTGAAAGATGCCTGTGAGAGGATCAAGCAACAGGGGGTCCGGCTGTTTGCAGCTCATTTGAAGGGGATGAATAATTATGACCAGGAAGATTATACTGACAATGTGGGCTTTTTAATCGGGAATGAGGCCAGGGGACTGACTGAGGAGACAGCAGCTTTAGCTGATGCTTACGTAAAGATTCCCATGGCAGGCAAGGTGGAATCCTTGAATGCTGCCATAGCTGCCTCCGTCCTTATGTTCGAGGCTTCCAGACAGTGGAGAAACAGACCTGATTCTGCGAGATAAGGAGAAAGGGCGCCCGGTAAGAGTGAGAAAAGCCCCGGGAAAGGAGAAGAATCCATGGAATTGAACGGATGGATTGCAGCTTTTTTTCTCTTTTTAGGGCTGGAGCTGGCATTTGTTCCTCTCACCTCTCTCTGGTTTGCCATCGGAGCCCTGGGTGGGTGGATCGTTGCTTTGGCAGGGGGAGAGCTTGAGGGACAGCTGGCAGTTTTTGTGGCAGTCTCATTTCTTGCACTTATCTTAATTCGTCCCTGGGCATTTTGGATCAGCAGGCGCAGGAAGGTGGGGGGAGATTGTGAAGATACAGCTGGATTTAAGTAAAGAGTATGGTATTGTTCTGGAGGGAGGAGGCGCAAAGGGAGCCTATCAGGTGGGAGCCTGGAAGGCTCTTAGAGAGGCTGGCGTGAAGATAAAGGGGGCAGCCGGAACTTCTGTGGGAGCCTTAAACGGAGCCCTTATCTGCATGGACGACATTGACAGAGCTCAGGATATCTGGGAGACAATCAGCTACTCCAGAGTTATGGATGTGGATGATGAGAGGATGGCTCAGTTGATGAATTCCAGTCTTAAAGATCTCCTTCGCCTTGCTGTTTCCAATCCTTCCGAGATGATAGCGGGGGTCAAGGGTATTTTGAAGGATGGAGGGTTTGATATTACTCCTTTGAAACGCCTGATAGAAGAAGTGGTGGATGAGGAGAAAATACGCAGATCCAGCCGGGAGCTGTATGTGGTTACCTATTCTCTCTCAGATCGCTGCCCTCTTGTAGCAGATGTGAAGGAGCTGGCTGAGGGAGAGATTGCAGATATGCTGATGGCCAGCGCTTACCTGATGGGGTTTCGTCAGGAAAAGCTGGGTGGAAAGTACTACCTGGATGGGGGAGGTATTAACAATGTGCCTGCCGATGTGCTGATTGACAGAGGATACAAGGATATTATCATACTTCGGATCTACGGATACGGCGTGGACACAGAACGCAGGCTGGAGGTACCGGAGGATGTGGAGATCCATCACATAGCTCCCCGTCAGGATCTGGGAGGGATACTGGTATTTGAGAAAAAACAGGCCAGAAGGAATCTGATGCTGGGATATTTGGATGCAAAGCGGATGCTCTACCGTCTGGAGGGGAGAGCCTACTATCTGGACGCTTCTGAGGGAGAAGCCTATTATTTCGATAAGATGATGACGGAGCTTCCCCTGCTTTTAGCATGTCTGAAACCTGAGCTGACAGATGCTCCAGAGTACCTGGAGCCTGGGAAAGGGGGCTACCGTCTTTATACAGAGAAGCTTCTGCCAGGTTTGGCAAAAGAGCTTAAAATGAAGGAGGAGTGGAATTACAAGGATCTGTACCTTTCTCTCTTGGAAGAATTGGCTAGGCAATACCGAATCAGCCGGTATAAGATTTATACAGTAGAGGAGCTTCTGGGTTTGATCTTCCGGAAGTCTGGTGCAGGTCTGGCCAAATCCGGGCTTTCTGCTCTTGACAGCAATTCATAATTAAAAATCATAAGGAGAGTGCCATGAATTTAAAGGGAAGGGATTTCTTGACATTGAAGGATTATACCTGGGAGGAGATTACATATCTGCTGGATTTGTCTGCTGAATTGAAGGAGAAGAAGAAAAATGGGGTTCCGGTGGATACACTGAAAGGGAAGAATGTAGCTTTGATTTTTGAGAAGAGCAGTACCAGAACCAGGTGTGCCTTTGAGGTGGCAGCCCATGATCTTGGGATGGGAACGACTTATCTGGATCCCCTTGGCTCTCAGATAGGCACTAAGGAGAGCATTGCAGATACAGCCAGAGTATTGAGCCGTATGTATGAGGGGATTGAGTACAGAGGGTTTGCCCAGGAGATAGTGAAGGAGCTTGCAGAGCATTCTGAGATTCCTGTGTGGAACGGACTTACAAATGAGGATCACCCCACTCAGATGCTGGCGGATCTGCTGACAATCCGTGAACATTTAGGATATTTGAAGGGTATAAAGCTTGTATATATGGGGGATGCGCGTTATAATATGGGCAATGCCCTGATGATCGCCTGTGCAAAGATGGGGATGCATTTTGTGGCCTGTGGACCTGCCAAATATGCTCCAGCTCCGGAATTGGTGAAGGAATGTGAGGGCTTTGCCGCAGAGAGTGGCGGTTCCATTATTCTTACAGAGGATGTCTGGGAGGCCACCAGAGGAGCAGATGTGATTGAGACAGACGTGTGGGTATCCATGGGAGAGCCTGATGAGATTTGGGAGGAGCGGATTCAGGATCTGACTCCTTACAAAGTGACGAAGGCTGTTATGGAGAATGGGGGGTCTCAGGCGATTTTCCTTCATTGTCTTCCCTCCTTTCACAATTTGGAGACGAAGATTGGAAAGGAAATAGGGGAGCGGTTTGGTGTGGAGGAGCTGGAGGTAACAGATGAGGTGTTTGAGTCTGGCCAGTCAGTGGTATTTGATCAGGCTGAGAATCGGATGCATACGATTAAGGCAGTTATGCTTGCAACGTTAGGAGATGAATGAAGATGAATGGTCATAGAGGATTGGGGGAAGAAAATTCCGGCATATTTCTGGACGGGGCTCATTTGATTCTGGGGATTGCTATTGTGATTTTGGCGGTGCTTTCATTTATAAACCCGGAGGGGAATCCTATGCTGTTTCCTCTGGTGTTTTTTCTGGCAGCTCTCTTGAATGGAATCAGCGGTATATTTGAGATTAAAACCCGGGGCCGGGATAAGAGAAAGCTGCGCAAGGGGATTTTGTTTATGGTTCTGGCAGCGGGGCTGGGCGCTTTAAGCATTTTAAGCGCTATCAGCATTTGGATATGAGGCAGCCTATGAAATCAGAGATATTGAAGCTGTTAAAGATGTCCTCAGATTACCTTTCCGGCCAGCAGCTGTGCCAGCAGTTTGGCGTATCGAGGACTGCGGTGTGGAAGGTTATACGGCAGTTGGAGGAGGAGGGCTACAAAATTGAGGCAGTTCGAAATAAGGGCTACCGTCTGATAGAGGAAGCGGATGTGATTACCCGGGCTGAGCTCCAATCCATGTTTTGTACAAGGTGGATTGGGAACAGGCTGGAATATTTTGATGAGGTGGATTCCACAAATATACGAGCCAGGAAGCTGGCGGAGGAAGGAGCTCCTCACGGGACTCTGGTGGTAGCTGACAGCCAGACCGCAGGCAAAGGCCGCCGGGGGAGATCCTGGACGTCTCCAAAAGGCTTTGGGATCTGGATGAGCCTGGTGCTTCGTCCTCCCATTCGGCCGGTGGAGGCTTCCATGCTGACTCTGGTGGCAGGGATGGCAGTGGTGAAAGGCATAAGAAGAACCACAGATCTGAATGCCATGATAAAATGGCCCAACGACGTAGTTCTTTCAGGCAAAAAAATTTGCGGGATTCTGACGGAGATGAGCACAGAGGAAGAGAATATCCGATATGTCATTACAGGAATTGGCATCAATGTAAATATGTGTTCTTTTCCTGATGAGATTGGGGAAAAGGCCACTTCTTTAAAGAAGGAGCTGGGGAAAGAGGTAAAGAGAAGCGATGTGATTGCAGCAGTGGCGGAGGCCTTTGAGGAGTATTATGAAATTTTTCTTAGAACCTGTGATATGTCAGGGCTGATAGACGAGTACCATAAGGCTCTGGTGAATCTGGAACAGCAGGTTACGGTCTTAAAACCTCAAGACCGGTATCAGGGAAAGGCATTGGGCATTGATTGTGAGGGCAGCCTTTTAGTTGAGCGGGAGGATGGTGTGGTGGAGGCCGTTATCTCAGGGGAAGTATCAGTAAGGGGTATTTATGGATATGTATAGTACAGAACATTTTTACGACAGCCTTCAGGTATTGGAGCGGGAGGACTGCTCGCTGGAAAGGAAGGAACGTTTAAGAGTCATGGAGAGGCCCCTTCTTTCCTGGTACGCTTCCAGAGCCCGCTCTCTCCCCTGGAGAGAGGAGCCTTTGCCCTACAGAGTATGGATATCGGAGATTATGCTTCAGCAGACCAGGGTGGAGGCAGTGAAGCCATATTTTGAGAGATTTATGGAGGCTTTCCCCACTGTTTGGGATCTGGCTGCTGCAGAGGATGATTTCCTTATGAAAATGTGGGAGGGGCTGGGGTATTATAATCGGGCGAGAAATTTAAAAAAGGCGGCGCAGTGTTTGGTAAATGAATATGAGGGCTGTATTCCCTCCTCCTTTGATGAGCTGTTAAAGCTTCCCGGTATCGGCAGCTATACAGCGGGAGCCATTGCTTCCATTGCTTTTAATCTTCCTGTACCGGCAGTGGATGGGAATGTGCTTCGGGTTATATCCAGAGTTTTGGGAGACAGGGAGGATATACGAAAGACCTGTGTAAAAACAAGGATGGAGGCAGAGCTAAAGGAGATTATGCCAGAGGATAAAGCCAGCTCCTACAATCAGGGGCTAATTGAAATTGGTGCTCTGGTATGTATTCCCGGTGGAGAGCCCAGGTGTAAGGAATGTCCTTTGGAGTCTGTCTGTCTCACCGGCAGGAATGGATGGTGGAGAGAGATTCCCTACAAATCTCCCCAGAGAAAACGGAGAATTGAGGAGAGAACGGTATTTATCATCGAATACCAGAATAAGGTTGCAATCCATAAAAGGCCGTCTAAGGGGCTTTTAGCAGCCCTTTATGAACTGCCCAATATAGAGGGACATCCTCTGGCAGAGGAAATTCCTTCTGTGCTGGGAGTGATGGAGGAGCAGGTGGAGTCTGTGGCAAAGCTCTCTTCTTCCAAACATGTATTTTCTCATGTAGAGTGGCATATGACAGGATATAGAGTGATTTTAAGAGACTTTATCAGCGGGAAGGCTCAACAGGAGCTTTCAGAGGGCTGTCCTCCGGACTGGTTCTTTGTAACAAGGGAGGATTTAGACAAAACCTACCCTCTTCCCAATGCATTTGCCCCATATAGAAGGCTTATTGGATAAGTTTTACAAAGTTGGATACAATGAAAGGGAGGAATGCAGAATGAAGAAGATGCTTTTTGTGTTTAATCCCCGTTCTGGAAAGGAGCAGATTCGGAGCAGTCTTTTAGACATACTGGATCTGTTTTCCAAAGCCGGTTATCAGCTGCAGGTTCATGTGACTCAAAGAACGGGAGAGGCAAGGGAGATGGTTGCCAGGTACGGAAGCTGTGCAGATGTGATCGTATGCAGCGGAGGGGACGGAACCCTCAACGAAACGGTTTCCGGGATGATGGAACTGGAGACAATGCCATTGCTGGGCTATATTCCTTCAGGCTCCACCAATGATTTTGCTTCCAGCTTAAAGCTTCCCAAGGGGATGTTCCCGGCTGCCCGGGAGATTGTAGAGGGGAGTTCCTTCTCAGTTGATATAGGAAGCTTCTGTGGCCAGAGATACTTTATGTATATAGCTGCCTTTGGGGCATTTACAGAGGTGTCCTATCTCACCAGCCAGGACAAAAAGAATCTGCTGGGACATCAGGCTTATATGCTGGAAGGTGTAAAAAGTCTTGCCGGAATTAAGTCTTACCCTATGCGGGTTGAGTGGGAGGGGAATGTTCTGGAGGATCAGTTTGCCTTCGGAATGGTTACGAATACCAGAAGCGTAGGGGGATTTAAGGGACTTGTAAATCAGTCTGTGGCTTTAAATGACGGGGTGTTTGAAGTTTTGCTGATCCGGATGCCCAGAACTCCGGTGGATTTGGGAAATGTTATCTCCTACCTGTTTTTGAAGGAAGAGCCCAATGAGTATGTACACAAATTTAAAACTTCTTCTATTAAGTTTACTGCCGGGAATCAGGTGGATTGGGTTCTGGATGGAGAGTATGGAGGAGCAAGAACAGAGGTAGAAATTGTAAACTTGAAGGAGAAAATCCCCATTCTTCTGAAAAAGTGAGAAATCTGTCGAAATCTGTTGAAATCCGGATTTCGATAGTATATAATGATAATTTGTGGGAGTTTCCACATTTACCTTTAAGCGAAAGGACGTTTATCAGTGGAAAAGGACGATTTTTTAAAGAAGCTGGAAAAGCTGGTCGAGACTGCAAAAGCCAAGCATAATACGCTGGATGCAGGGGAAATTAATGATTTTTTTATCGGGGATAATCTGACTCCGGAGCAGATGGATCAAATTTACAGTTACCTGGAAGGCAGAAATGTGGATGTGGTTCCGGTACTGGATGAGGCGATGCTCAGCGAGGACACTGCTCTTTTGGATGAAATTGATTTAGACCTGGACTTAGACGATGACAGCTTCGTGAAAGATGCAGAAGAAGAAGAAATCGACCTGGATGCGGTGGACTTGTTGGAGGGAATCGGAACGGAAGATCCGGTTCGTATGTACCTGAAGGAGATTGGTACCGTTCCTCTTCTCACTGCGGCGGAGGAGCTGTCTCTGGCTCAGCGCAAGGCAGGTGGAGATGAATATGCTAAGGAGCGTCTGATTGAGGCAAACCTGCGTCTGGTAGTCAGCATTGCAAAGAGGTATACCGGAAGAGGAATGAGCTTCCTGGATCTGGTTCAGGAGGGGAATTTAGGCCTGATTAAAGGCGTAGAAAAGTTTGATTATACGAAAGGATATAAGCTAAGTACATATGCTACCTGGTGGATCCGCCAGTCAGTGACAAGGGCTTTGGCAGATCAGGCGCGTACCATCCGCGTACCGGTGCATATGGTTGAAACCATCAATAAGATGTCTAAAATGCAGAGAAAACTGACTCTGGAGCTGGGCTATGAGCCTTCTGTGGCAGAGCTGGCAGAAGCGCTGGATATGACGGAAGACAAGGTGATGGAGATCATGCAGATCGCCAGAGAGCCGGCCTCTTTGGAGACGCCTATTGGAGAGGAAGATGATTCCAATCTAGGTGATTTTGTAGCGGACAACAATGTGCTCACCCCTGAGGGGAATGTAGAGTCTGTCATGCTGAGGGAGCATATTGATACATTGCTGGGGGATTTAAAGGAGAGAGAACGCCAGGTGATTGTTCTGCGTTTCGGTCTGGAGGATGGACACCCCCGTACCCTTGAGGAAGTGGGTAAGGAGTTTAATGTTACAAGAGAGCGCATTCGTCAGATAGAGGCAAAGGCTCTGCGAAAGCTGCGCAATCCGGTGAGAAGCAAGAGGATCAGGGATTTCCTGTAAAGATCAGACTGAATCAAGGCTTTTGGAAGCTGGAGCTCCAGGAGCCTTTTTTGTGTTTTCCGGAGGGTGATGGTCGGAGGTGAGACTGATTCACTCAGGCAGGTGAAAGGGAGAGGAGAAAGGAAACGATGGCACAGACAGGTCAGAAACGTAATTATCAAAAGGAACTGGATCAGCTGCTGGAAGCTTTTGAAAAAGAGGGCAGGAGGCCGAAGCTCCTCCTTCACAGCTGCTGCGCTCCTTGCAGCAGCTATGTGTTGGAGTATTTGTCCCAATATTTTGATGTAACAGTGTATTATTATAATCCTAATATTTTTCCTCCGGAGGAATATGAGGCCAGAGCAGAGGAACAGGAGCGCCTGATTGGAGAAATGGGGCTTTCGGGTGTGGTGAGTTTTGAGACGGGAGAGTACCGGCCGGAGGATTTTTACGCTGTTGCAAAGGGGTATGAGAAGGAGGAGGAAGGGGGAGAGAGGTGCTCTGCCTGTTATGAGCTGCGCCTTCGCCACGCAGCGCAGAAGGCGGCAGAAGGAGGGTATGATTATTTTACTACAAGCCTTTCCATCAGTCCTTTAAAGAATTCTGAGAAATTAAATGAGATTGGGCAGGAGCTGTCCCGGCAGTGGGGAGTGCCCTATCTTGTGTCAGATTTTAAGAAGAAGAATGGTTACAAGCGTTCGGTGGAGCTATCCAGGGAACATGACCTTTACAGGCAGGATTACTGCGGCTGCGTTTACTCCAGAGAGGAGGCTTTAAGGCGCAGGAGAGGGACAGAAAACATTCTCTGATTAACTTGACATAAACAGGCATCTGTAATAAAATCGTTCCTGGGGACATGAGCAGGTGATGTGCCCATGAGTATAAAATAGTGATAAGGAGAGTAGTATTATGATTAGTAAAAAGCTGACAGTTGTGAATCCATCCGGCTTACACTTAAGACCAGCAGGTGTTCTGTCCCAGACTGCCATGAAGTTTAAGTGTGACGTTATCATTGAATTTGAGAATGAATATTGGGATGAAAGTGAGGATGAATGTAAAGTGAGGAGGATCGTGGCTAAGAGCGTTCTTAATGTGATGGCTGCAGGAATTAAATCAGGTACTGAGATCAATTTGATCTGTGATGGCGAGGACGAGGCGGAAGCTATGGAAACTCTGTCTCAGGCAATTAAGAGCGGATTGGGTGAACTGTAAGGGAACCGGTACAGGATAGACCGGAATCCTTTCCCAAATAGAGTGTAATTTTAAGGGTGATGTCGTGAAGGCGTCACCTTTTTTAAGAAAGGCATGCTTGTCACAGTGACGGGGGAGAGATATGATTGCGTTAAAAGTGGAGGATGTAAGAACATTTACTTCCAAACTGTTTATTAAAGAAGAGTTTGATGGGTTTCTGGTGAAGGAGATCGAGATCGTGACCTTTAACCGGTTTACCATTGATGGACATATACGCCAGGGTTATTTTGGAGGGGAAGAGTTGGAGGATCACAGAATTGGAGAGTTTTCTTCCTGGAACATGCTTCGCCCTCTGTGCTTTGATTTGATTAAGGGGAAGAAGCTTCCGGGAAGCTTTCATATTGTGTTACAGCTGAGTCCGGCAGGGGTAGAGGAATTTGTCCGGGCTTCCGGTGCGGGGATAGATGCAGGTCAGATTCAGGGTTTGTATCTTAACATACGATATGAGGAGGGAAGCTTATACTGCGTTACAGGCACTTCCCTTCGTGTCTTTACTTTGGATAAGACCCTGGAGACAGAGTGGGACAGGGCGGTAGAGCAGTTTATGGAGGAGCATGAAATTGTATGTATCAGATGACTGAGAGGAGAGAAGGGAGAGGGTTAATCTGCGCTTCCCAGCTTGTGAGCCAGCTCCCGGTATACCTGGTTTATCTCTTCTGTCTGCTTTAGTAATTCTTCAGAATTCGGCTTTTCTATCTCATGGATCAGCATGTTTCTGGTTCTTCTCAAAGAGCCAACTTTGCCGGACATGTCTTTATCAAGAATATCCAGACGTTTTAATGTATTAATATTGAAGGCTCCGTAGGATTTTGGGGTATTGCCTGAGGCAGCCTTGTTGAGAAATCTCTCCAGCGGTACCCAATGGCTAAAAAATGAATGGATCGTGTTCTGGAGTTCTGAATCCATGGCTGCACCTCCTGATTGAAGCTCCTGATAGATCTGATAACGCTTTTCATTCCCGGTGATAATCTGGTCAATGATTTGCTGGGAGATATTGCGGCGATCTTTCTCGAACTTAACAGATTTGAGGATGGGATCCATATCCTTTACCTTCACGATCTTTAAACGGCTTATGAGCTTAAAGAGCAGCTCAATATTTCCCATGCGCAGTTCAATGTCCTCCTGGCGAAAATGATTGCTTAGATAGTTATACAGATAGGAGGCCAGATCATACTGGCTGCTAAAGGTGGTGTTCTTGTTCTTAATCCGCTCATTGCCGGCGCTTTGAAGGCGCTCCAGGGCAATTTCTCCAGTGAGAACCAGTCCGTTCAGCTCATCCAGTATGGACAATTCCTCATCAGACAGGGTTCCCTGAAGGGGCTTGTAGATCAGATCGTGTTCCACCTCAGACCAGGCGTGCATCATGACAGAAGCCACCTGTATCTCAATTCGGGTCGTGATGTATTTCTTCTGAGCAGAAGACAGAAGCTCTTCCTTCATGTGGATTCTGTAATGATTGGCCCAATATCCTGAGAACCGTTTGTTGTAGGTGGGAGGCTTAGACTCATCTGGAAATTGTTTCTTTTCTATGAGGCTGAACAGGTCATTGATAAGGGTATCCGCTTTATCACGGTCTCCGGGGAAGTAGAGAGATACTCTCACCCCTGATAAGTCAAACATGTCCTCATAGATTTCTCGCATATTTTTGTAGGGAGTTTCCCGCTCTGCATTTCTGTGGACAGCTTTGCTTTTCAGGCGTCCGGGATGCTTGGCTCTGGAGGTAACTAAGGCACGGATACCTGCGGATTGGAGGGCAGCTTCCAGCTGATTGGCTGCCAGCCGGGCGGCATTTTCATAGAATGTATATTTCCTTCGGTAGTTTTCAATAAACTGAGTGATTAAATCCAATGTAAATCCTCCCTTCACTGGGACAGGAAGCCATTCTTTGGCTGCCTGTGCCTGCCTGAACGACAGACTCTGCCAAGGGGCAGAAGTGTGTGTTCAAATGTGAGTCAGCTGTTCAGTATATTCTTAAGGATTTGGAGAAATTCCATGACGTTTGCTTTGAACGAAAGAATTTCCTGTCGTGAATTTTACCTATATCATATCTCATATGGATTTTAAAATCAAGAATATTTCCGTGGTGGAGGAGATATACACATGCGCCTGCCGCATAGTCTTTGTTTTTCTCTGGAAGCTGTTAGCTTGAAGACAGGCAGGGGGCAGTGCCTTTTTCTGCTTCTACAGAGGGATATTAAGGATTGCATTTTGTGATACATACTGATATAATAAGTAGTAATGAATACTATATGTTAAAACATGACAAAAACCGGAGGACATAATTATGACCTATAAAATTATCGGAGACAGCTGTCTGGATCTGACAGAGGAGATGAAACAGGATGAAAGATACCAGATGATTCCGTTAACATTGCAGGTGGGAAATACACAGGTTATGGACGATGAAACCTTTGACCAGAGGGCATTTTTACAGCTGGTACGTGACTGTCCGGAATGCCCAAAGACAGCATGTCCTTCGCCGGAGATGTTTAAAGGGGCTTATGAGGCAGCAGATGTGGAGGTTATCTTTGTGGTTACCTTGTCTGCACATCTGAGTGGAAGTCAGAACTCTGCCCTCTTAGCTAAGAAGCTGTATGAGGAGGAGATGGCGGAGCGGGGACTGGAGAAGGAGATGAAGAAGATTCTGGTGATTGACTCCCTGTCTGCTTCTTCCGGGGAGCTGAATCTGGCCCTGTTTATCAGGGATTTGTGTGAGGAAGGGCTTAGCCTGGAGGCGATTTGGGAGAAGGCATTAGCTTACCGGGATGGGATGGATACCTATTTTGTTTTGGAGAGTCTGGATACTCTTCGCAAGAATGGGCGTTTATCCGGGCTTCAGGCATTTTTTGCCACGGCCCTGAATATAAAGCCTGTGATGGGGGCTGATAAAGGAGTGATTGTGAAGCTGGATCAGGCCAGGGGGATTACTAAGGCCTTGCAGAGAATGTGCGATATCGCTGTGAAGAAGGCTGGAACTGCCTCAGGGAAGAGGGGGATCATTTGTCATATCAATCATCCGGAAAGAGCGCAGTATGTGAAGGAAGAATTGGAGAAGCGTGGAGCGTTTAAAGATATTGTGATTACCAATGGGGCTGGTGTGGCCACCGTTTATGCCAATGACGGAGGGATTGTTCTGTCTATCTAGATGGAGGCAGTGGAGGATTCTGTTTCACAGATAAGAGGGCTCCGTTCTGACGATGGAGGGATTTGGGACTGAATGAAGCAATATAGATGGATACTGGCAGCAGCCGGTTTTTTGGGTCTGCTGCTGGCAGGTATGATTGGGTATCTGGTGTGGAATGTAAGTCAGAGTAGCTCTATTAGCGATGGGTCTGCAGGGACATTCCGGACTGCGGGGAAGGGAGTTCAGGAGGAGAGCGGAAGCGGACTGGGGGCTTACCCTCTGGAAGAGAGGGGGAAAGCAGGGGCAGAAAGCAGCTCCGGGATTCTTCTGTCGGAAGGGGTGGATGCAAGCTTTGGGGAGGGCTTGGGGGATGAAGTCTCAGAAGCTTCACCCCTTCGCCTTGTGTTTGGAGGAGATGTATTCTTATCCGACCATGTGCTGAATGCTTATAATGAAGGGGGAGGGATAGATGGTGTGGTGGATCAGAAGCTGCAAGGAGTCATAGACAGCAGCGATATATTTATGGTGAATCAGGAGTTTCCCTTTAGTGAAAGAGGGGAGGCAGCTGGAGATAAGCAGTTCACCTTCCGTCTCCCTCCTGAGAAGGTGTCACTGTTTCAGGAGCTTGGGATTGATCTTGTAACTCTGGCCAATAATCATACCCTGGATTTTGGAAGGGATGCACTCCTTGACACCTGTCAGACTCTGGATGAGGCGGGAATTGGACGGGTGGGAGCGGGAGCCAATCTGGATGAAGCGAAGAAGCCTGTGATTTTAGAAGTAAAAGGGAAAAAAATTGGATTTTTGGGAGCCTCTCGTGTGATTCCTGTGGGTTCCTGGAATGCAACTTCCTCAGGGGCCGGTTTGCTGACTACCTACGATCCTAAGATTCTTCTGGAGGAGATTTCCAGAGTGAAAGAAATGTGTGACTTTGTGATTGTCTATGTTCATTGGGGTGTTGAGCGGGATGAAGTGCCCCAGGAGTATCAGAGAACCTTAGGACAGCAGTACATAGACGGGGGAGCAGATATGGTTATTGGAAGTCATCCCCATGTGCTTCAGGGGCTGGAATATTATAAGGGGAAGCCCATTGTGTACAGTCTGGGGAACTTTATATTTGGAAGCAGTATACCAAGAACCGCTCTTCTGACTGTGGAGTGGGATGGAGAGAAGGTAAGGCTTAAGCTGGTTCCCGGAGTATCTTCTGCCGGGAAAACCAGAGCAGTGACAGATGAGAAAGAGAAGGAAGCATTTTATGACTATATGACCTCCATCTCTTATGGAGTGGTGGTGGATGAGAATGGATGCAGAGAGCAGTAGGTGATGAAGCCTGCTGCTTTTTAAGGTGGTGCAGCATGTTTTCCCGGCTATCTGCACTTTTTTCCCTGCCAGCTTCCGGACTCTTTTAATTTCCGGTGGAGCGTGTTTAATACCAGACGTTTATTGCTGCTCCAGGATGGGGCGATCAGAAGGGATTTGGGACCATCTCCTGTAAGTCTGTGGATCACTATCTCTTCAGGAAGAAGCTCCAGGCAGTGTATCACTGTATCAATGTATTCCTCCAGGGTAAAGATGGGAAAGGGGCAGCTTTCATAGAGGTCAGCCAAATCCGTTCCTTTTAGCACATGAAGAAGCTGGAGTTTGATGCCCTGGATGGGTTTTTCTGCCAGGTAGCGGACGGTGGAATACATCCTCTGGGGAGATTCTCCCGGTAGTCCTAAGATCACATGAACGATGGAGGTCAGATCTGCTTTTCTCAGACGAAAAAGGGCGTCTTCAAAAACAGGAAGCTCATAACCCCGACGAATCAGGCGTGCGGTATCCGGGTGGATAGTCTGAAGTCCCATTTCCACCCATACAGGCTTAATCCTGTTTAATTCTGAAAGGAGCTTTACCACATCTTCGCCCAGACAATCGGGTCTGGTGGCAATGGATAAGGCAGCCACGTCCGGGTGATGGATGGCCTGGGTAAACAGTGCCTTTAAGTAGCTTACAGGTGCATAGGTATTGGTGTAAGCTTGAAAATATACAATATAGCCGGGGGTGATGCCAGAGGGGATTTTTCTCTGAACCTGCGCTTTGGCTCGTTCAATCTGGGAGAAAATTCCTCTTAAGAGGGGGGAGTCTGGTTCAGGAAAACTGCTGTTTGCCAGAAACCCTCCCTCCGAGGGTGCCGTGGCAAAATCGCCGGATCCTCCCTCACTGCAGAAGATACATCCGCCTTTTCCAAGGGTGCCATCCCGGTTAGGGCAGGTCATGCCTGCTTCCAAAGAAATTTTGTATATCTTTTGCCCAAATTGTTGTTTCAGCTCGTAATCCAGAGAGTGATAGGGCTTTCCGTTCCAATCCTTCATGTAAATTCTCCCATTCTATTTTTAGAAATTATACCAATAAAAAGGGCATGCCGCTACTATTTTTAATAAGAATGTATATAAATAAAAGAATATTATATTGTGATTTGTCTTGCTTTTATGTTAAACTAATCACAAAAGGGCATGCCCATAATGTTGAGGAAAAAGGAGAGGTAAGTCATGAATGTAAATGAGACAATTAAATGCTTGAAGGGGGATAAGGCAAGAGGGCTTTTTGAGAAGCTGTACGGCGGGGAGTCAGCAGATAAGAATGTGGAGCGATATGAGAATCTGCTGCTGTCCTACGGAACGGCCTTTGGAGAGGAGGGGGATGTGATGCTTTTTTCTTCTCCCGGACGTACTGAGATCAGTGGAAACCACACGGATCACAACCAGGGAAAGGTGCTGGCAGGCAGCATTAATCTGGACTGCGTGGGGGTGGCAGCAAAGAATTCCACCAGACAGATTCATATTATCAGTGAAACCTACAGCCAGGATTTTACCATCGATCTGGATTGTCTGGAGCCCAGCGCTAAAAAAGCGGGGAGTGGGGATCTGGTGAAGGGTCTCCTGATGGGATTTAAGGAGGCAGGCTATGAGGTAGGAGGCTTTGACGCTTACATTACCAGCAATGTGATTGCAGCAGCAGGAGTCAGCTCCTCAGCCGCCTTTGAAATGCTCCTTTGCTCTATGCTGAACACATTTTTTAATGAGGGAAAAATGAGTGTGGTGGATTATGCCCATATAGGGAAGTACTCTGAGAACCATTACTGGGATAAGGCTTCCGGTCTGCTGGATCAGATGGCTTGTGCAGTGGGCGGTTTGATTACCATTGATTTTGCGGATCCGTCAGCTCCCAGGGTGGAGAAGATCGCCTTTGATTTTGCATCTCAAAACCACAGTCTGATTATTGTTCAGACAGGGAAAGGGCATGCAGATTTGAGCCAGGATTATTCGGCTGTTCCCAACGAGATGAAGGAGGTTGCCCGGTATTTTGGAAAAGAGGTTCTGGCCCAGGTGACGGAGGAGGAAGTCATTGGGAAGATTCAGGAGATCCGGGCTGTGGCAGGAGATCGTTCTGTGCTGAGAGCTCTTCATTTCTTTCAGGAGAATAAGAGGGTGGAGGCTGAGGTTCTGGCTCTTAAGGAGAATCGGTTTGGGGATTTCTTAAAGAGCATCACGGCATCCGGCAATTCCTCCTGGAAGTGGCTGCAGAACTGCTTTACTAATTCCAGCGTACAGGAGCAGGGAATTACAGTTACCCTGGCTTTAACAGAGCTGTTTATAGAGAAAAAGGGACAGGGTGCATGCAGAGTCCATGGAGGTGGATTTGCCGGTGTTATCATGGCGGTTCTGCCAAATGATTTGGTGGATGAGTATATTGAATATATTCAGCGCTGTACAGGGGAGGACAGCGCATACAGGATGAATATCAGACCTTATGGAGCGATCTGCGTGAACCATTATATAGAATAGTACATATAATTTGGAAGAGACAGGAGAATGGTCTGGTGCAAAAAGGGGTACTCCTTTTGCACCAGACCATTCTGGAACAGAGGGTTATTTTTTGTGGTAAGAATCCAGCAGCTGGTTCTTCATATTCCACAGCTTGCTGGACAGATCTACGTGAACGGTGTGAGGGTTGATCAGACGCCTTGACTCATCCCACAGAGTGTCCAGCTCTTTCCGGCAGTAGGCCTGAATCTCCATGACTCTGGGAGATTCATAGACGCATTTGCCCTCTAAGAATACGGGAACCAGAAGCTCCCTCAACTGGTAGGTGCCTGGGGACAGCCTGGTTTTTTTCCAGGTTTCAATCGGGTCGAAGAGGAGAAGGGAATCTTCTGTGTTGAAGGTTTCACCCACCAGGCAGATCAGATCTGCGATTATTTTACCTGTGGATTTATCGTAAATCCTCTGTATGGTTTTGTTCCCTGGATTGGTAATTTTTTCCGCATTTTCCGACAGCTTGATCTTGGGGACGAACTGGTTTGTCTCCTTGTCCTTCACTGCGGCCAGCTTGTATACACCTCCGAAGGAAGGGCAGTCCTTTGCAGTGATCAGATTGGTTCCCACTCCCCAGGAATTGATGGTGGCTCCCTGCATTTTCAAAGAGTTGATCAGATTTTCATCTAAATCGTTGGAGGCGGAGATTACAGCATCTGAGAATCCAGCCTCATCCAGCATTTTCTTGGCTTTTTTAGAAAGGTAGGCCAAATCTCCGCTGTCTAAGCGAATGCCGTAGGAGGTCATGGGCAAGCCGGCTTCCCGCATTTCTTTGAACACCCGGATGGCATTGGGCACACCGGAATTGAGGGTGTCGTAGGTGTCTACAAGGAGGATACATGCAGTGGGATAAAGCTTTGCGTAGGTGCGAAAGGCTGTCAGCTCATCTGGAAAGCTCATAATCCAGCTGTGGGCGTGGGTGCCTCTTACAGGAACATCAAAGAGCTTGCCGCAGAGCACGTTGGAGGTTCCTGTGCATCCTGCAATCATGGCGGCTCTGGCCCCGTAGATTCCTGCATCCGGCCCCTGGGCGCGGCGAAGTCCAAATTCCAGAACCCCATCTCCCTTGGCAGCATGGATGATACGCACTGTTTTGGTGGCAATGAGACTCTGATGGTTGATGATATTTAAAAGGGCTGTTTCTATGATTTGAGCCTGCATAATAGGAGCAATGACCTTTATAAGAGGCTCCCTTGGGAACACAATGGTTCCCTCAGGAATCCCATAAAGATCCCCTGTGAATTTAAACTCCAGAAGATACTGAAGAAAATCTTCTTCAAAGATTCCCAGGCTTCTGAGATATTCAATATCCTCCGGATGGAAATGGAGCTCTTTTATGTATTCAATCACCTGCTCCAGACCTGCGCAGATGGCAAAGCCGTTGCCGTGGGGATTGGTACGGTAGAACATGTCGAAGATAACGGTCTCATTGGCGTCCTTCTCTTTAAAATATCCCTGCATCATCGTTAACTCATACAAGTCAGTCAATAGCGTAAGATTTCTCTGTTCCATATAGATTCCTCCCTGGTGCGTGGCCGGGAGCTGTCCACCGGAAATGATGGGAACGGCTGGATTTTGTCGGCTGCGCATAATTTTGCTTAGTAGTATAACACAAATTTGGTAAAAGGTAAAAGAAATGTTACAAAATGATTGAAATACTCAGATAAGGTTGACAATTTCAGACACCATCATTATAATAAAGAAGTCGAATAGAAAAAGCTTTGATGGAGACAGTAGGCCTGCGGGAACCCTTTAGAGAGCTGGGGATGGTGGAAAACCGGCGTCAGTAGCGCAAAGCTGAAGATCACTCCGGAGCTGTCCGGCTGAGTACTTAGGCAGAAGCCCAGGGTAAGCCGGGACGTATTTCCAGCGTTAAGGGAACTCATATGATGGTATGGAGTAATAGGTGGTTAAACGAAGGTGATTTACGGCTTTCGTCCTGTTCAGGGACGGGAGCCTTTTTGTTTTCACGGAAAATACCATAATATCTATTATATCAAAGAACGGAGGAAATCCAGCATGTATGACAAAGTCTCCACAGACCTCAAATTTGTGGAAAGAGAAAAGGAAGTAGAGCAGTTTTGGAAAGATGAGAAGATTTTTGAGAAAAGTATTAAGATGAGGGAAGGGGGCAAGCCCTACGTGTTTTATGACGGCCCCCCAACTGCTAATGGAAAGCCCCATATTGGCCACGTGGAAACCCGTGTAATCAAGGATATGATTCCTAGATATCGTGCAATGAAGGGTTATATGGTTCCCCGGAAGGCAGGGTGGGACACCCATGGGCTTCCTGTGGAGCTGGAGGTGGAGAAGAAGCTGGGGCTGGATGGCAAGGATCAGATTGAAGCCTACGGTTTGGAGCCTTTTATCAAGGAGTGTAAGGAGAGTGTCTGGAAATACAAGGGGATGTGGGAAGATTTCTCCAGCACAGTGGGATTTTGGGCAGACATGGATGCTCCCTATGTAACCTATGAGAATGATTTTATCGAGTCTGAGTGGTGGGCCTTAAAGAAGATCTGGGACAGAGGTCTTTTGTACAAGGGGTTTAAGGTGGTTCCCTACTGTCCCCGGTGCGGCACTCCCCTTTCTTCCCATGAGGTGGCTCAGGGCTACAAGGATGTAAAGGAGCGCTCTGCCATTGTCCGTTTTAAAGTAAAGGATGAGGAGGCCTATATTCTGGCGTGGACCACAACTCCATGGACCCTTCCAAGCAACCTGGCTCTCTGTGTAAATCCAAATGAGAGCTATGTAAAGGTTAAGGCAGGGGATGGGTATACCTACTATATTGCGGAGGCTTTGGCAGAGACTGTTCTGGGAGAGGAATTTGAAGCTTTGGAAACCTATAAGGGACGGGATCTGGAGTTTAAGGAATATGAACCTCTCTATGATTGCGCCATGGATCTTTGTGAGAAACAGCACAAGAAGGCCTACTATGTAGTTTGTGCAGATTATGTTACCCTCACAGACGGTACAGGAATTGTTCATACTGCTCCGGCCTTTGGTGAGGATGATGCCAATGTAGGCCGCCGGTACAATCTGCCTTTCGTCCAGCTGGTGGACGCTCAGGGAAATATGGGGCAGGAGACTCCCTTTGCAGGAACCTTTGTGAAGGATGCAGATCCTATGGTATTGAAGGACTTGAAGGAGAGAGGCTTTCTCTTTGCAGCCCCCAATTTTGAGCACAGCTATCCCCACTGCTGGAGATGTGGAACTCCTCTGATCTACTATGCAAGGGAATCCTGGTTTATCCGGATGACCGCTGTGAAGGAGGATTTGATTCGCAACAACAGCACCATCAACTGGGTTCCTGATTCCATTGGAAAGGGGCGTTTTGGAGATTGGCTGGAGAATATTCAGGACTGGGGTATTTCCAGAAACCGCTACTGGGGTACTCCTCTTAATATTTGGGAGTGTGAGTGCGGACATCAGCACTCCATTGGAAGCATTGAGGAATTAAAGAGCTTGTCGGATAACTGTCCAGACAAAATTGAGCTTCATCGCCCCTATATTGATGAGGTTACAATCAAGTGCTCCAGGTGTGGGAAGGATATGAAGCGCGTACCTGAGGTAGTTGACTGCTGGTTTGATTCCGGCGCCATGCCCTTTGCGCAGCACCACTATCCATTTGAGAACAAGGAGCTGTTTGAATCTCAGTTCCCGGCTCAGTTTATCTCTGAGGCTGTGGATCAGACCAGAGGATGGTTCTACTCCCTTTTGGCGGAGTCCACTCTGCTCTTTAACAAGGCTCCCTATGAAAACGTAGTGGTGATGGGGCTGGTTCTGGATGAGAAGGGACAGAAGATGAGTAAGTCTAAGGGCAATGCAGTGGATCCCTTTGATACACTGGCGTCCCATGGTGCAGATGCCATCCGCTGGTTCTTCTACACCTGCAGCGCTCCCTGGATTCCAAAGCGTTACCAGGATAAGGCAGTGATGGAAGGTCAGAGGAAATTTATGGGTACTCTGTGGAACACCTATGCCTTCTGGGTGCTGTATGCAAATATTGATGATTTCGACGCCGCCAGGTACACGTTGGAGTACAAAAACCTGCCTGTAATGGACAAATGGCTTCTGTCCAAGATGAACTCTATGGTAAAAACGGTGGACAGCAGTCTGATGAATTACCAGATTCCTGAGGCTGCCAGAGCTCTTCAGGAGTTTGTGGAGGATATGAGCAACTGGTATGTGCGAAGAAGCAGAGAGCGTTTCTGGGCAAAGGGAATGGAGCAGGATAAGATCAATGCCTATATGACTCTGTACACTGCCCTGGTGACAGTGACAAAGGCGGCTGCTCCCATGATTCCATTTATGACAGAGCAGATTTACCAGAATATTGTGAGAAGGATTGATCCATCTGCGCCTGAGAGCGTGCACCTTTGTGACTTCCCTGAGGTGAAAGAGGACTGGATTGACACCCAGCTGGAAGGGGATATGGATGAGGTGTTGAAAGCGGTTGTTATGGGTCGTGCTGCAAGAAATACCGCCAACATCAAGAACCGCCAGCCCATTGCCTCCATGTATGTGAAGGCAGATCATGATCTTTCTGATTTCTATGTAAGGATTATAGAGGAAGAGCTGAATGTAAAGAAGGTAGAATTTACAGATGATGTGAGAGCCTTTACCTCCTACACCTTTAAGCCTCAGCTAAAGACACTGGGGCCAAAGTATGGAAAGCAGCTAAATCAGATTCGCCAGGCTCTGTCAGAGCTTGATGGAAGCAAAGCCATGGATCTTCTGAATGAAAAGGGCAGTCTTACCCTTGCCCTGGAAGGTCAGGAGGTGGTTCTTACAAAGGAGGATCTTCTGATTGATGTGGATCAGAAGGACGGTTATGTCACAGAGGAGGATCATTATCTCACAGTGGTTCTGGACACAAATCTTACGGAAGAGCTGATTGAGGAAGGATTTGTTCGGGAGCTAATCAGCAAGATTCAGACCATGCGGAAGGAAGCCGGGTTTGAGGTGATGGATCACATTACAGTATACCAGAAGGATAATAACCGCCTGGCAGAGCTTTTGAAGGTTCATGGAGATATGATCAAAGCAGAAGTGATGGCGGAGGATATCTGTATAGGACAGATGGGCGGATTTACTAAGGATTGGAATATCAATGGTGAAGCTGTGATGCTGGGTGTGGAGAAGAAGTCCACAGTGGAATAAAGAGATATCACATTTGAGGCAAATGCTCCGGTTTCCCTGATAGAGTGGGGAGCCGGAGTATTTTTGCAAGAAGGGGAACAAAAAGGCGTGAGATTATAAAATATACGAAGGAGGTTTAAGATGATTCGTTTTAATTGTGACTACAGTGAAGGCGCTCATGAGCGTATTTTGCGAAAGCTTTCAGAGACAAATCTGGAGCAGACACCGGGCTACGGGGAGGATCCTTACTGCCAGGAGGCCAGGGAAATGATAAGAGATCTCTGCAAGAAAGAAAAGGCGGCTGTTCATTTTCTGGTAGGAGGTACCCAGACGAACCAGACTGTGATTGGGGCAGCGCTGCGTCCCCATCAGGGAGTAATATCTGCTGATACAGGGCATATTAATGTCCATGAGACAGGAGCTATAGAAGCTACAGGACACAAGGTGCTGGTTCTCCCTTCACGAGATGGAAAGCTGAGGGCGCAGCAGGTCAAGGATCTCTGCACAGCTCACGTGGAGGATGAGAGCTTTGAACACACAGTGCAGCCTAAAATGGTGTACATTTCTAATCCTACAGAGCTGGGAACCATCTACACAAAGAAGGAGCTGGAGGATCTTTATGATGTTTGCAAAGCCTGTGGTTTATACCTTTTTGTGGACGGAGCACGTCTGGGATATGGACTGGCGGCAGAGGGAAATGATGTAGACCTGCCTGGGTTGGCTTCTAATTGTGATGTGTTTTATATCGGAGGAACGAAGGTGGGAGCTTTATTTGGTGAGGCAGTGGTGATCACCAATGAGGAGCTTATGACGGATTTTCGCTATCACATAAAGCAGAGAGGGGGCATGCTGGCTAAGGGCAGGCTCTTAGGGATTCAGTTTGGGGAGCTTTTGAGGGATGGACTGTACTTTGAACTGGGGGCTTACGCAGACAGGCTGGCAGATAAGATTCGGGCTGCCTGTCAGAAGAAGGGATACCCCTTTCTGGTTCCCAACACAACCAATCAGGTGTTTCCCATTCTGCCAGACAGAGTTCTTGCCCAGTGGAAGGATAAGTACAGCTACACGTGTCAGGAAAGGATAGATGAAAGCCATACAGCCATTCGTCTGTGCACCAGCTGGATTACCAGTGAGGAGAGTGTGGAAGCTTTGGTGAAGGACATTTTAGACAGTTAAGGGTTGAATGGATACCGATGGTATAAGCTCCAATAACTCCCAGACACAAATGGGAAAAAATATGTTATGATTGTTTTGTAACAAAAAAGAAACATATTTGTAACATTTTTAAGCGAGAAAGTGAGGAGCAAACAATGGTATCAGTATCAACTATGGCACTTGCCGCAATGTTAGGTTCAGGATGCGGTGGGAATATGGCAAACGTAAACAATTATAATCCATATCAGTATAATCAGTCCAACTGTCCTCAGAATGTTCAGTTCCAGAATGGCGGACAGCAGCTGGATTCTATTTTGGCTCAGCTGGGTGTCTGTGTGCAGCCAGGGGGAAATACTCAGTGTGGTCTTAATCCAAGCTGCAGCGGAGGAAACTGCCAGGCCAATACCTGTCAGGGAAGCAGCTGCAGCACAGGTTCCTGCAACAACGGCTTTGCCTCTGCAATGAGATACTAATAGGAGACATATGCGTTAAAGTTATGTTCCAAAGGCTCTGCAAAAATGGGAGAGAATCCCGTTTTGCAGGGCTTTTTGATGTTTCTGGAGAAAGCGTTCTCTGTTACCAATAAGTACCATGGGCTTTGCATAGAATAGATAGGAAAAGAGAGGTCTAAATGTGATGATAAGAGGGAGAGGTGCAGGTGGATGAATTCAGCATTGATTGTTACTATAGTAAAGGGCCTGTGGATTGGAGGCACCATGACAGTTCCAGGTGTGAGTGGAGGGTCTATGGCCATGATGTTAGGAATCTATGACAGGCTGATAACCTCTGTAAGCAGCTTTTTTAAAAATCCAAGAGGGAATCTTCGCTTTCTTGCAGCCTTTAGCCTGGGAGCGGCAGCAGGAATGGTGCTTTTTTCCCGGATGATCCTCTTTCTTCTTACAACCGGCGGGAATATGCCTTTGCGGTTTTTCTTTTTAGGGGCAGTGGCAGGGAGTATCCCTATGATATACAGAAAAGCGGATGTGAGCCGGCTGGATGTGGCGGCTGTGGTGTATCCCGGGATAGGGATTATGACGGTGGTGCTTTTATCCCTTCTTCCTTCCGGAGTGTTTGTGCCGGGGGAGGGCTTAGGTCTGAAGCAGATTCTGTTTCAGATGGCCGGAGGGATGTTTCTTTCCGTTGGACTTGTGCTTCCGGGGATCAGTGTATCTCAGATGCTCTACATGCTGGGGATCTATGAGGGTATGGTGAAAAATCTAAGCGCCCTTCGTATTCTGCCCCTGATTCCTCTGGGGATGGGAGCTCTGGCAGGGATTCTTCTAACCACAAGGATTCTGGAGAGATGTATCAGGGATTATCCCCAGCCCACCTATCTGATTATCTTTGGATTTATCCTTGGATCCCTTCCGGAGCTGGTTCCGGGAATCCCCATGGGAGGGGAGCTGGTGTACAGCCTGATGGCTGCCATGGCCGGATTTGGAGTTTTATCTGCTACTGGTCAAGGAGAGGGATCTGTGCTATGATGGAGGCAGTATTAGAAGAGATTGGCATATGTAAGGAAGGAAATGGTAAATACTATGTATAAGTGCTGTATTTTTGATTTAGATGGAACCCTTGTTAATTCTATCTACTCCATTCAGCGTGCAGTGAATCTTACGTTGGAACAGTGGGGGCTTCCCCCCATTGATGTGGAACAGACGAAGGCCTTTGTGGGGGATGGATACCGGATGCTTTTGAAGCGGGCTTTGATTGCCGGCGGTGATGAACAGCTGGAGCATCTGAAGGAGGCAGAGAAGGGATATATAGAAATTTTTAAAAGGTGCTCTTTGTATCGGGTGGAAGCTTATGAGGGAATTGAGGACATGCTTTCATTTTTTAAAGATCATGAAATAGAACTGGCTGTTCTGTCAAATAAGCCCCATGGGAGAACGGTGGAGAATGTGGAAGCAGTATTTGGATCCCGCCTGTTCAAGAGAGTTTATGGAGAACGGGAAGAGATGGGGATTGAGAGAAAGCCTTCCCCTGATGGGATTTGGTGCATTATGAAGGAGCTTGGGAGAAGGAAGGAGGAGGTTCTTTATCTGGGAGATACCAACACAGATATGAGAGCAGGAAGGAATGCAGGAGTGGACACAGTGGGAGTGACCTGGGGATTCAGGGAACGGAAGGAGCTGGAAGAATTTTCGCCCAGATTCATAGCAGATCATCCCTCCCGGGTAGTGGAGTTTGTGAAGGAAGTGAATGGAATTGGATAGAGGGACATTGTTTGGGAGAAGGGGATGGCGCCAGTGGGTTTTTACAGCAGCTGTTCTGACAGGGGCAGTCCTGATGGCCGGGTGTGCCGGAGATCCCGGGAGAGGGCCGGGAAGGGGGAGCCGGGGGTCAGCAGAATTGGGAGCCGGTCAGGGGGCAGCGTCCCGGGAGGATCGTCCTTTGGTGGTGACGACTATCTTTCCATATTATGATTTCGTCCGTCAGGTGGCGGGAGACAGAGTAAGATTAAAGCTGATTGTGCCGGCAGGGATGGACAGTCACTCCTTTGAGCCAACTCCAGGGGATATGATTGCCATGGAGAAGGCAGATGTGCTTATCTGCAATGGGGGTGAGATGGAGCAGTGGGTACAACAGGTTTTGGACTCCCTGGATACCAGCCACATGAGGATTCTTACCATGATGGATTATGTGGAGGTGTCGGAGGAGGAACAGGTAGAGGGAATGGAGGATGTTTCTCATCAGAAGGAGGAGCGTGAGCCGGAATATGATGAGCATATCTGGACTTCCCCAGTGAAGGCGCAGGAGATTGTGACTCTCATCAGCCGGACTCTGAGTGAGGTATCCCCGGAAAACCGGCAATTTTTTCAAAGGGGAAGGGATACCTATCTGGGTGAGCTTAAGAAGCTGGATGAGGAGCTGCATCAGGTAGTTGACCAGGGGAGGAACAGGATGATCCTGGTGGCTGATAAGTTTCCCTTCCGCTATTTCGCAGATGAGTACGGTTTGTCCTACCGGGCAGCTTTTTCAGGATGCAGCACAGATACGGAGCCAAGTGCCAAAACCATCGCCTATTTAATCGACAGGGTGAGGGAGAAGAAGATTGGGGCAGTGTATTATCTGGAGCTTTCCAGCCCCAGGACGGCAGAGATTATCTATGAGGAGACTGGAGCGGTTCCTCTCCTTCTCCATTCCTGCCACAACGTAACCAGAAAACAGTTTGAGGAAGGGGTTACTTATCTTCAGTTGATGAAAGGAAATGTGGAACGCCTGAGAAAGGGATTGGAGTAAAGATGGAGCCATTGATCAAATGTGAACACGCAGACTTTGGATATGAGAATCAGGATGCAGTTGTAGATGTGAACATGGAGGTGAATGCAGGGGATTATCTGTGTATTGTAGGGGAGAACGGATCTGGGAAAAGTACGCTGATGAAAGGGTTTCTGGGTTTGTTAAAGCCCTTGTCCGGTACCTTGTCTGTATCAGAGCATTTAAAAGCCACGGGGATCGGCTATCTTCCCCAGCAGACTGCGGCACAGAAGGATTTTCCTGCTACTGTTTATGAGGTGGTTTTAAGCGGCTGCTTAAGCAGAAGAGGGAGGCTGCCCTTTTATTCCAAAGCTGAGAAGGCCATAGCAGAGGCCGGCATGGAAAAGATGGGAATTGCTTCTTTGAGAGGGCGGTGCTACAGGGAGCTTTCAGGAGGACAGCAGCAGAGGGTTTTGATTGCGAGAGCCCTTTGCGCTACCAAAGAGATTTTGATTTTGGACGAGCCTGTCACCGGACTGGATCCTTCTGCCATCCAGGAGTTTTATGCCATGATAAGGAAGCTGAACAGGGAAGATGGGGTAGCAATTCTCATGGTTTCCCACGATTTAAGAAATGCGGTGGAGGAGGCTGATAAGATTCTTCACCTTCAGAAGCGGGTTCTGTTTTATGGGCCTGCCGGAGATTACATGAACAGCCGGGCTGCCGGGCATTTTTTCCACGAGAAGGAGAGGGGGATCTGTAAGCCTACTGCGGGATGCCGCAGGTGCCGCCAGATGGAAAAGGAGGAGAAGGTATGAATGTGATTGCAGAGATGTTATCCTATCCCTTTTTGGTGAGAGCCATGGTGGGAGGGATGCTGGTATCCCTGTGTGCTTCCCTTCTGGGAGTCAGCTTAGTGTTAAGGCGGTATTCTATGATTGGGGATGGGCTTTCCCATGTTTCCTTTGGCACTCTGTCCATCGCCCTCGCTATGGGGCTTTCACCTCTTAAGGTATCCATTCCCATTGTGGTGGCAGCCGCCTTTTTCCTTCTTCGGATTACGGAGAACAGCAGAATCAGAAGCGATGCTGCCATTGCCCTTATATCAGCAAGCGCTTTGGCTTTGGGGATTATTGTTACGTCTCTCACAACAGGGATGAACACAGATGTAAGCAGCTACATGTTTGGAAGTATTCTGGCAATGAGCCGGGAGGATGTAAGGCTGAGTGTGGCGCTGTCTCTGGTGGTGCTGGGACTTTTTGCAGTGTGCTACCACAAGATATTTGCAGTGACCTTTGATGAGAATTTTGCCAGGGCAACGGGGGTGAAGGTAGGACGCTACAATGTGATGATCGCAGTGCTTACAGCAGTGACCGTTGTTTTGGGCATGCGTATGATGGGGGCAATGCTGATTTCCAGTCTGATTCTTTTTCCTTGCCTTACCTCTATGATGGTATTTAAAAGCTTTGGCAGAGTGGTGATCTCTTCCGGACTTCTGTCCATCCTGTGCTTTTGTATGGGAATCACAGCCTCCTATCAGTTTTCCACGCCTGCGGGAGCCAGTATTGTGGTGGTAAATCTTCTGGTGTTTTTATTGTGCATGGTTTGGAAATCCTTAGGAAAGCTGAGAGGGTAGAGGTGGGAGAAGGATGAGAGAGCAGAGCTTTGAGAAGAAACCGATTCGGTTAAAAAAACATATATCCCAGACTCAGTTTATTGCGTATGGGTTTTTCCTGATCATTATGATAGGCACATTTCTTTTAATGCTCCCCATATCAAACAGGAATGGGCAGAGCGCTTCCTTTTTGGACTGCTTGTTTACGGCAACCAGCGCCTCCTGTGTAACAGGGCTGGTGGTGGCTGATACCTGGAGCCAGTGGAGCCTGTTTGGGCAGATGGTTCTGCTGATTATGATTCAGCTGGGAGGACTTGGGTTTATCAGCATTGGAATTTTTCTGTCTATGGTGCTCAGGCGTAAGATTGGGCTGAAAGAGAGGGGGCTGATGCAGGAGAGTGTGAATACCCTTCAGATTGGAGGCATGGTGAAGCTGGCGAAGCGGATCATCATAGGAACAGCCATATTTGAAGGGGTGGGAGCAGTTGTCTTGTCCCTTCGCTTTATTCCCCAGTTTGGATGGTCCAGGGGAATCTGGTATGGGATCTTCCACTCTGTGTCAGCTTTTTGTAATGCAGGCTTTGATTTGATGGGGCATATGGGACAATATAGCTCCCTTTGTGGCTATACAGGGGACTGGCTTGTGATTGGAACCATATCCTTTCTGATTGTCGTAGGCGGTATAGGATTTATTGTGTGGGATGATATTGCCAGGAAGAAGTTAAAGGTGGGTCATTATATGCTCCACACCAAGCTTGTGCTGGTGACCACAGGGATTATGCTGGCGGTAAGCACGCTGCTGTTTTATCTGATGGAGAAGGATGGTCTGTTGGTGGGAATGAGTGGGTCAGAGAAATTCCTGGCTTGTTTTTTCAGTGCAGTAACTCCGAGAACAGCAGGCTTTAATAATGTGGATACAGCAGCTCTTACAGATGGGAGTAAGTTTTTGACAGCCATTCTTATGTTTATTGGAGGAAGTCCTGGATCCACTGCGGGAGGAATCAAGACCAGTACATTGGCGGTGCTCCTTCTCTATGTATATTCGAATATTCGGCAGACCCATGGGGTGGAGATATTTGGAAGAAGGCTGGAGGATGAATCCATTCGCCAGTCAGCCTGTATTCTCACCATTAACTTAAGCTTAATGCTGATGGCTTCCATACTCATTATGGTGGTTCAGGATCTGCCTATGTCAGATGTATTGTTTGAAACCTGTTCTGCTATGGGGACATCGGGAATGAGCACAGGGGTAACCAGAAGTCTTAGCTTTCTGTCCAGAGTGGTACTGATCCTTCTTATGTATTGCGGGCGGATTGGAAGCTTATCCTTTGCTCTGGCATTTACCAGATCCAGTCCCAAGCCTCATGTGAAGTATCCGGCAGAGCGGATTACCATTGGATAACCAGAAAAGGGGAGGTATATGTATCAATGAAATCAATTCTTGTAATCGGAATCGGAAGATTCGGGCAGCATCTTTGTGAGAACCTGGCCAAGCATGAGAACCAGATTATGGCGGTGGATATCTCTGAGGAGAAGCTGGAACCCATTCTGCCTTTTGTAGTAAGTGCAAAGATTGGGGACTGTACCAGTGAAGCAGTTCTCAAGAGCCTGGGGGTTGGAAATTTTGATCTCTGCTTTGTTTGTATTGGGAACAATTTCCAAAATAGTCTGGAAGTAACCAGTTTGATAAAGGAGATGGGAGCTAAATATGTAGTTAGCAAGGCGAACCGGGATATTCACGCAAGACTTCTTTTGAAAAATGGCGCTGATGAGGTAGTTTATCCTGACCGGGATGTGGCAGAAAAGACGGCAGTGCGATATAGTGCAAACAAGGTCTTTGATTACACAGAGCTGGCGGACGGTGTTTCGATCTATGAGATACTTCCCCTGGAGGGCTGGATTGGGAAGAGTGTTAAGGATTTAAATATCCGGCGTGTCTATGGGATATCAGTGATTGCAGTAAAGAACGAAGATGGACATATGAAGTTTATGCCTGGCGCTGATTATGTAATTGAAGAGGGGATTCACCTTATGGTAATTGGGAATCAGGCGGATGGGGAGAAGATTATTAAGGAGTTGAGATAGGGGTGGGGGAGAAATGGAACGATGACTCCACATTACTTGAACTGCCAAAAAATTCTTGACAAATGGCTATAAGTGTTGTATCTTCATAAATAAGATAATTTCCAGTTACATTATATGGAATCAGTACAGGAGGATCATATGAATCAGTTCAGAGCCATGCAGATGAAGATGGATATGATGAACAGCATGTACATGATGTGCTGCGTATCCCCATGGGCAAAAAACTGAATGTGTGTTTCATCTGTATAGATTGTGATTATTGATAAACCGTTGCTTTGGAAGGTATATTTAGGGCCGCAAGTCTGTGCAGGACGTGCGGCCTTTTTAGGCGCGTTGAAATGACAAAGGCAAAGAAAGGAATCAAACCATGGAACGTAATAAAGAGAAGTCCATCATCCTGCTGGAAGGTTTGGGAAAACAGTTTCAGACATCTGGCGGTATGGTGAATGCCCTGGACGATATTAATTTGGAGATTCGCTATGGGGAGGTTTTTGGTATCATCGGCTTGTCCGGGGCTGGAAAGAGCACTCTGGTAAGGTGTATTAATTATCTGGAAGAGCCAACCTCTGGAACCGTTATGTTTGAGGGAAAGAATCTTTCAGCGATGAAGGATAAGGACAGACGTTTGGCAAGACAGTCTATGGGAATGATTTTTCAGCAGTTTAATCTTCTGGCTCAGAGAAATATCCTTCAGAATGTGTGTTTTCCGATGGAAATTGCAGGCTATCCAAAGGAGGAGGCTAAGAAGCGGGCGGAGGAGCTCCTTGCTCTGGTAGGGCTGGAGGATCGGATGAAGGCTTACCCGGCTCAGCTCTCCGGAGGACAGAAACAGCGCGTGGCCATTGCAAGAGCCCTGGCTACCAATCCCAAAGTGCTTCTTTGTGATGAAGCCACCAGCGCTTTGGATCCCAACACAACCAAGTCCATTTTAGAGCTGTTAAAGAAGATCAATAAGGAAATGGGGGTTACAGTGATTGTAATTACCCATGAGATGTCTGTGATTGAGTCCATCTGTGACAGAGTGGCTATCATAGATCGCAGTCATATCGCTGAGGTGGGCAATGTTTCAGATATTTTTTCAGGACCTAAGTCAGAGATTGGACGCCAGCTGATTCTGGGGGACGTTACAGGGCAGAGCGCCAGCTTTGGATCCTCCCGCCAGATCCGTATTATCTTTGATGGGCGGGAGTCTTCTGAGCCTGTCATTGCAAATATGGTGCTGGCCTGTAAGGTTCCGGTTAATATCATGCATGCAGATACCAGGGATATTGAGGGTAAGGCTATGGGGCAGATGCTGATTCAGCTTCCTGAGGATGAGGCTGATGCAGGGAGAATCTGCAATTACTTAAAAACTGCCAATGTGACGTTTGAGGAGGTAAGGTAAGATGCATCTGGATGGAACAACGATGAATATGCTGGTAAAGGGAATTGGAGAAACGGCCTACATGGTTGTGGTGTCCTCTTTGCTGGCCTATGTGATAGGGATTCCCCTGGGAATTGCGCTGGTAGTGACAGATAAAGAGGGGATTCACCCTGTTCCTGTATTTAATAAGATACTGGGACTGCTGATCAATCTTTTCCGATCCATTCCCTTTATCATTCTTTTAATCATGGTAATTCCTGTTACCAGAATCATTGTGGGTAAGATCATCGGCTCCAACGCCACAGTGGTGCCTCTGGTAATTGCAGCAGCTCCTTACATCGGGCGTATGGTGGAGTCCTCTTTAAAGGAAGTGGATCCAGGGGTGATTGAAGCTGCCAAATCCATGGGAGCTTCCACCTGGCAGATTGTAGTAAAAGTACTTCTTCCTGAGGCAAAGCCTTCCTTGCTGGTAGGAGCAGCTATCTCTATTACAACTATTTTGGGATATTCTGCAATGGCAGGATTTACAGGTGGAGGCGGTTTGGGGGATATTGCCATCCGATATGGCTATCACCGCTATCAGACAGATATGATGATGATTACAGTGGTGCTTCTGGTGGTGATTGTCCAGTTGATTCAGGAAGCCTTTATGAGAATGTCAAGAAAAAGTGATAAGAGAATCCGCTAGACCTTTTACAGCCGTCTGGCTGGTTATAGAAACTTCCCTTCGGGGCTCAACGACAGGGTAAATTACCCGGAAAAAAGGAGGAAATGGTTATGAGGAAACATGTATTAGGCGCTGTGGTTCTTATAGGAGTTCTGGCAGCCGGTTCACTGACGGCATGTTCAGGGGGAAAGACAGAGCCCACCGGAGCGGCGGATGCCGCTGTATCATCGGAAGCAGCAAAAGGAGAATCAGCGCCTTCGGGAGATTTAAAGGAGATTGTGGTAGGAGCAAGTCCGGCTCCCCACGGAGAGATTCTGAAGGCTGCCAACAAGGTGCTGGAGACTAAGGGATATACTTTGAAGGTGGTGGAGTACACAGATTATGTTTTGCCTAATAACGCACTGGATTCCGGAGATCTGGATGCAAACTACTTTCAGCATAAGCCATATCTGGACTCCTTTAATGAGCAAAATGGAACCAGTCTGGTCAGTGCAGGCGGGATCCATTACGAGCCCTTTGGTATCTATGGAGGAAAGACCGCTTCTCTGGAGGAATTGCCGGATAAGGCAACCGTTCTGGTTCCCAATGACTTGAGCAATGAGGCAAGAGCACTTCTTCTTTTGGAGGCTCAAGGCTTAATCAAGTTAAAGGAGGGTGTTGGTCTGGAGGCGACCAAGAAGGATATTGTAGAGAATGTTAAAAAGCTGGAGATTGTAGAGCTGGAGGCAGCCCAGCTTCCCCGTTCCCTTCAGGACAGCGACATTGCAGTCATCAACGGGAACTATGCCATCGAGGCAGGGCTTAAGGTAAAGGATGCTTTGGCACTGGAGGATTCCCAGTCTCTGGCAGCTTCCACGTATGGAAATATTGTGGCAGTGAAAGCGGGTAAGGAGAATGATGAAAAGACCAAGGCGCTGGTAGAAGCCCTTACCAGCGATGAAGTAAAGCAGTTTATGGAAGAGACCTATGAGGGAGCAGTCGTGCCTTTGTTTTAAAAGAATAGAAGATGAATACCAATGAAGGGAGCAGGATAAATGAAGAACGAGCAGGAAGGGCGGACAGAATCCCAGGGGGATGGATGGATTCAGCCTGGAGATATACCTACTGTTGAGCATGCTTATGACACAGAGAGAAGTGTTTCCTCGGAAGAGCATTTGTGGAGCGGCGGCAGCCGGGAGGTAGATAGAGGGTTAGGAAGGGAGTTTCAGAATCAGACGAGATATCAGGCTCAGCCTAAAATGAAGGAACAGAGCCGGTTTCAGAAGGGCATGCCACTGGCTTCGCTTATTATGGGAGCTTTGTCAGTCGTTTCCTGTTCCACTGGATTTGTTTCTTTTATATTTAGCATATTGGGAATTCTGTTTTCCATTCTGTCCAAAGAGGGAAAGGGGCCAATGGATCCCAGGGCTAAAACCGGTCTGATCTTGTCCTGCGTGGGAATTGGATTGAAGATCATTATGATTCTGTTTGTACTGTTTGCAATGACAGTTTTGATGATGGCATAGATTGGTTGTTATTGTCATAGGATGGATATAAGAAGAAGCCGGGAGGATGAAGCCGGTGAGAATCTACGATCTGAAACAAAAAGAAGTAATCAACATAAAGGATTGTAAACGCCTTGGCTATGTGGGAGATGTGGACTTTGATATGGACAAAGGATGTCTTCTTGCAATTATTGTACCTGGTCCGGGCTGTATCTGTGGATTTTTGGGAAGAGAAAAGGAGTATGTTATTCCATTCTGTGATATCTGTCAGGTGGGAGACGATGTGATTTTGGTAGAGATAAAAGAGAAAGACGAAAAGAAAGACAAATAACAGAGCGCTTTCTTTGTAAACGGAGGAGTGGCCGGCAGGGTTTTACTGCCGGCCCCTTTGTGAGAAAAAGTTGTATGAAAAGCATTTGCTTTGTACGTAGACCAATATACCTTTTAAATGTGTTGATTTTATGTGCTGATTGTGAAAAAAATGTGAAGGTAGAATGAGAGGGGGTTATAAAAGGGGATGGCTTTTGTGAATCATTTCCAAAACCTCTTTCAGTTCACTGACAGAAATCTGTCCTGGAGCAGAGGCCTCTTTAATAGAACCAAAGGTCAGGCAGGAGCCAAAGACTTCGCCTGAAAGGCGGCTCACCAGCCCAATTCCGTTCATGGACATAGTAATAATTGGGCAGGAGAGGGATCTGCGGGCTGTCAGGGTGGCAGAGAGAAGCGTCAGCACATCCTCCTCTTTTTTTGGCATTACTGCAATCTTGGCAATATCTCCTCCCAGGGACTCCATTTGATGGAGTCTTTTTACTAATTCCCTTTGGCATGGAGTCGAGTTAAAATCGTGGTTTGAGAGAATCACCTTTACATGATGCTGATGAGCCAGAGGGATCAGTTTCTTCAATGTATGTTCACCGGAAAATAATTCTATGTCTACAGCATCAATGTACCCAGAGCAGATGGCCTCCTCCAAAAGAGAGCGGTAGGAGGAGGGGGAGGCAGTTTGACTTCCTCCTTCCTGAGCAGTACGGAAGGTAAAAATGAGTGGAAGCTCTCCCAGGGTCTGGCGCAGAAGAGGGAGCACTTTGCTGATACAGTCTTTCTTTAAAATATCCGGGTATCGGTCCCCTCTCCACTCGGCTATATCTATGGGAAGATTGGAGAGGGAAGCGGCCTCTGACTGCAAACGCTGCCAGTTCTCAGACACAAGAGGAGCGCAGATCTTAGGGATCCCGGAACCAAGAGTCACATGTTTGATTGTAACAGATTTCATATGAGTACCTACCTTTTTTTGGGGGATTTTGTTCTGATTCTCATTATAAAACGGTGGGAGGAATTCGTCCATACTCTAAGGAAAATAAATACAAAGTCCTTGCGATTCATGGCGGATTCGGTTAGAATATTAAAAAGCAGAATATTTTTGAAACAGGATTAGATAGAAAAGGAAACCCAGAAAGGAATCATCATATGAAATGCCCCTATTGCAATGAATCAGATACTAAGGTGATTGACTCTCGTCCGGCAGATGATCACAGCTCTATCCGCAGGCGCCGCCAGTGCGAACGCTGCGGAAAACGCTTTACAACGTATGAGAAGCTGGAGACTATGCCTCTTATGGTGATCAAGAAGGAGGATTCAAGGGAGTCCTATGATCGCTCCAAGATAGAGGCCGGAATCATTCATTCCTGCCATAAGAGGCCGGTTTCTACACAACAAATCAATACCATCATTGATGAGATAGAGAATCAGATTTTTAATATGGAAGAGAAGGAGGTTCCCACCTCTGTGATTGGAGAGCTGGTGATGTCCAAGCTGAAGGTGCTGGATGAGGTGGCTTACGTTCGGTTTGCCTCGGTTTACAGAGAGTTTAAAGATGTGAATACATTTATAGAAGAGATTGGAAAGCTGCTGAAGCAATAAGAGGATGCTTCGGTGGAGGAAGTGTGCCGGAAGACAGGGCAGACAATGGAAAGAGGAAGGATTTCTTGATAGCTATGTTAAAGCGGTTTTATCCTAAACGGTATGAGGCTTCTGCTTATGTGATTCCTTTTGAGCAGTATCAGGCGAAGGGATATAGAGGGGTCATATTTGATATTGATAATACGTTAGCACTCCACGGTGCTCCTGCTGATGAGCAGGCTCTGGAGCTGTTTGAAAGGTTGAGGGAGATAGGGATGAAAACCTGTCTCCTGTCCAATAATAAAGAGATGAGAGTCAGAGACTTTGCTGAGAAGGTGGATTCTCCCTACCTATACAAAGGAGGGAAACCGAGGGTGAGGGGGTATGAGAGAGCCATGAAGCTGATGGACACAGAGAGGGAGAACACTCTGTTTGTGGGGGATCAGCTGTTTACAGATGTGTACGGCGCCAATCGGGCAGGGATATACAGCATTCTGGTAAAGCCCATGGATCCCCAAGAGGAGATACAGATTGTTTTGAAACGGTATCTGGAAAAGCCGGTGCTCTACTTTTATAAAAGACAATGTCTCAGATAAAAGGGGATGGAGCAGCACTCCCCGGCGTGGACATACAGGGGTAAGACGAAGGTAAGGTAAGAACAGGCAGGAGTATGGAGATGGATGGAAAAACAAGAGTATGCGGGATAATAGCCAATCCGGTGGAGCATTCTATGTCACCGCTGATGCATAATTTTTATGCTGAGAGAACAGGGATAAATCTGGCCTATGTTCCATTTAAGGTGGAGGCAGACAAGGTGGAGGAGGCTGTGAAAGGTGCTTTTGCACTGAATGTTTTGGGGATGAATGTAACGGTGCCCTATAAGCAGGCGGTGATGGAATATCTGGACGAGCTGGATGAGGATGCATCTGCCATCGGTGCAGTGAATGCACTGGTGAGAACAGGCTGTGGCTTTAAGGGCTATAACACAGATGCAGCCGGTTTTGAGAAGTCTCTTAGGGAAGCGGATATTAAAATTTCCGGGGAAGCCTGCATTCTTCTGGGAGCAGGAGGGGCAGCCAAGGCAGTGGCTTATGTATTAGCCAAAGGAGGGGCAGAGCGGATCTATGTCCTGAATCGTAAGGTGGAACGTGCCAAAGAGCTGTCTGAGTATATGAACCATAGGTTTGGAAGAAGGGTTCTATATCCTGTGGAGCTTTGCTCCTATGAGTCAATTCCTTACAGGGAAGGGGGATACCTGGCAGTCCAGTCCACCAGTGTGGGTATGGCTCCAAATACAAAGGATGTAATTATAGAGGATCCTCATTTCTACGAAAGGATCCATACGGGGGTAGACGTGATCTATACACCAGCCAAAACCAGGTTTATGAAGCTGGTGGAGGCAGGAGGAGGAAAGGCTGTGAATGGTCTGGATATGCTCTTGTATCAGGGACTGATCGCCTATGAGCTGTGGAATCCCAAGGTGAGAGTCGATCAGGATACAATCCGGGCTGCCAAAGTGATGCTTCGGGAGAAGCTGGGCGGTGGAGACTTAGAAGCTGAAACAAGCCCGGACTGCCTGGGGGAGACTGGAAAGAGCAGGAAAAAGAATCTGATTCTGATAGGATTTATGGGGGCAGGAAAGACAAGTGTGGGGAAGGCTTATGCTAAGGCCTGGAATATGCCTCTGATTGATACCGATGGCCGCATTGAGGAGGAGACAGGCATGACGATTCCTCAGTTATTTGCCGAACAGGGGGAGGAGGCGTTCCGAAGATTGGAGACGGGTGTGCTGGAGGCGTTGCTGGATGGCACAGAAGGAGCGGTTATCTCCGTGGGAGGGGGGCTGCCTCTCAGGAAAGAGAACCAGGTGCTGTTAAAGAAGCTGGGAACGGTGATCTGTTTGGATGTGGATCCTGATACAGTGATGGAGCGGATCGGAGGGGATGTGTCGGATCGGCCCATGCTGCAGGGGGAAGATGTGAGGAAGGGAATGACAGAACTTCTGGCTGTCAGAAGGCCTGTCTACCTGGAGAACGCTCATGTGGTTGTGGATGTAAATGGGCTTACGGTGGAAGAGATTGTGGAGAAAATTCACCTCCTGGGGAAAAAAGAACTTGAAAATGGAGCTTACATAGGATAGAATATAAAGGATCAGAGACTTACCGGGCGCTGAAAGCGGGTTTCCCCCCTTTAGGGTGGCGCCATGAACGAATTTGAGGAGGAATATCTTTATGATATCAGCAGGTGATTTTAAAAACGGCATTACACTGGAAATTGATGGACAGGTTGTTCAGATTATGGAGTTCCAGCATGTGAAGCCAGGCAAGGGTGCTGCGTTCGTACGTACAAAACTGAAGAATGTAATTAACGGTGGAGTGGTAGAGCGTACCTTCCGTCCAACGGAGAAGTTCCCACAGGCAAGAATTGAGCGTGTGGATATGCAATATCTGTATTCTGACGGAGACCTTTTTAACTTCATGAATCAGGAGACTTATGACCAGGTAGCTCTGAATCAGGATATTATTGGGGATGCCTTAAAGTTTGTAAAAGAGAACGAGGTGTGTAAGGTTTGTTCTTACAACGGCAATGTGTTTTCTGTAGAACCTCCTCTGTTTGTAGAGCTTGAGATTACCGATACAGAGCCAGGCTTTAAGGGTGATACAGCTCAGGGTGCAACGAAGCCTGCCACAGTTGAGACAGGGGCGATTGTGTATGTTCCTCTGTTTGTGGACATGGGAGATAAGATTAAGATTGATACCAGAACCGGCGAGTATCTGTCACGTGTTTAATGATTGGTATTAGTTACTGTCAGGATTAAGAGATGAATGACTGCTCCGGCTGATGCCGGGGCAGTTTTAGCTTTAGCAAAGGAGAAGTGAGGTCGTGAAAAAAATTCTGGATATGCTGGAGCAGGAACTGCAAAGGTCGTTTGCAGCCTGCGGCTATGAAGAAAAGTTTGCCAAAGTGGTACTGTCCAATCGTCCGGATCTGTGTGAATATCAGTGTAACGGAGCGATGGCTGCTGCCAAAGCTTACAAAAAGAAACCCATTGACATTGCCAATGAAGCAATCGAAGTGCTTATGGGAGAGGGAAGCCATTTCATGTTTAAGGAAGCTGCAGCCGTTATGCCGGGCTTCATTAACCTGAAGCTGTCTGAGACTTTTCTGGCAGATTATTTAGGCCGGATGGCAGTGGAAGAAAAGCTGGGATTGGAATATGGGGGTGCACCTGAGACGATTATAGTGGATTACGGCGGCGCCAATGTGGCAAAGCCTCTTCATGTGGGGCATCTCAGATCTGCGATTATCGGCGAGAGCATCAAGCGGATGGGACGGTATCTGGGTCACCATGTGATTGGTGATGTTCATCTGGGAGACTGGGGGCTTCAGATGGGGTTGATCATCGAGGAGCTGAGAGACAGAAAGCCTGAGCTGGTGTATTTTGATCAGGACTACACAGGTGAATTTCCTGGGGAGGCTCCTTTTACCATCAGCGAGCTGGAGCAGATTTACCCGGCAGCCAGCGCCAAGTCCAAGGTGGATGAGGCTTTTAAAGAGAGGGCTCACCAGGCTACCCTGAAGCTCCAAAAAGGCTATGCTCCTTTCCGGGCAATCTGGCAGCATATTATGGCAGTGTCCTTGTCTGATCTTAAGAAGAACTATGCTAATTTGAATGTGGAGTTCGATTTGTGGAAGGGAGAGAGCGACGCAGAGCCCTATATTGGAAGTATGATTCAGATGCTGACAGACAAAGGTCTGGCTTATGAGAGCCAGGGGGCTTTGGTGGTAGATGTGGATCAGGAGAATGACACCAAGGAGATTCCTCCTTGTCTGATCCGAAAGTCAGACGGAGCTTCCCTCTACGCTACCTCTGATCTGGCTACCATAGTGGAGCGCCAGCAGGAGTTTCATCCGGATCGCTACATCTATGTGGTGGATAAACGGCAGGGGATGCATTTTGAGCAGGTATTCCGGGTAGCTAAGAAGGCGGGGATTGTAAAGGAGGAGACTCCTATGACCTTCCTGGGCTTTGGAACCATGAATGGAAAGGATGGAAAGCCGTTTAAAACACGTGAGGGCGGGGTGATGCGCCTGGAGACTTTAATTGCAGACATCAATCAGGCTGTTTACCGGAGGATTATGGAGAACCGCACTGTGTCAGAGGAGGAGGCCAGGGAGACGGCTCAGATTGTGGGACTGGCTGCTCTTAAATATGGAGATTTGTCCAATCAGGCTGCCAAGGACTATGTGTTTGACGTAGATCGGTTTATCTCCTTTGAGGGGAATACAGGGCCTTATATTCTTTATACCATTGTACGGATCAAGTCGATTTTGAATAAATATAAAGAAGCAGGAGGTATCGTAAGCCAGAGTGGGGAGGAGAAGAAGATTCTGCCGGCTCTGGGGGAATCTGAGAAAATCCTGGGTCTTCTTTTGTCCAAATACAATGATGTGCTGGAGAGCAGCTTTTGTGAGGTGGCTCCCCACAAGATTTGCCAGTATATCTATGAGCTGGCCAATGGGTTTAACAGCTTTTACCATGATACTAAGATTATATCTCAGGAGGATGAGGCCAGAAGGGACAGCTATATTGGTCTGATTGTTCTTACTAAGAGAGTTCTGGAGAGCTGTATTGGATTGCTTGGAATTGAATCACCGGAACGGATGTAGGAAGAACAGGGAAAGCCCGAAAGGATCCTAGAGCAGATGAAAATTATCAGGATGGACACCAGCAGCTTCTGGAAGGGAGAGGCTGGTGTGAAAGGCCGGGTGGAAGACCGGGGAGAGGTATTTAATGTCAGCTTATATTTGGGGAGAGGAGGTGTAAGGGACTACTCGTGTTCCTGTGTAAAGGGGAATTCTTATAGGGGCATGTGCGCTCATGGGGAGGCCCTTTTTGCGTATTATAAGGAGCAGCAGGAGAAGGAGTCAAAACCTCTCGTATATACATCCGGCCAGGTTCATTCCATGATCCGGGAGTATACCAACAGAGAGGTTGGGAAGATTTTGGCTCAGGAGGAGTGGGGGAAGGTGTGCCTTTTGCCCATTCTGCTGATAAAAGGACGGGAGCTTCATCTGGAGTTCAAGGTGGGGGTTACGCGGTTTTATACGATTCGTGATTTGAATCAATTTAAGGAGGCTGCGGAGGCAGGAGCTTTTCGGGAGTATGGAAAGGATTTGGCCTTTCATCACGTGAGAAGCGCTTTTTCTGAGGACAGTCAGGAGCTTCTGACCCTGCTTTTATCGATTCAGGAGAATCAGAGGACAGTGAGAACCCTGAATTTAAGTAAAATAAATCGGGATCGGCTGTTCCGGATTGTGATGGGTCGTCACCTGGAGGTGTCTGTTTCAGGTGGTTTTTCAAACAAGATGGAGGTGAAGTTAAAGGATCCGGCGGCGGCCTTCTCCGTGGAGCACTATGGGAGGGATGGGATCAGAGTTTTATTTCAAGGAATACTTCCTGAAAGGGATGCTCAGTCCGTTCCCTGTAGGATGGATGCCTGTTTTGAAGGGGAACGCCATCTCTATGTGGTGGCAGGTCAGGTGATTTACTGCTGCAGTCAGGAGGCAGGCGGGATTCTTGGACCATTTTTGAAACAGATGATCCCAGGGGGAGGAGAGAGCCTGGTGATCGGAGCCAGGGATATCCCTCTTTTTTATCAGCGAGTGATAAAACCCCTGAAGTCTTTTAGCCGGATGATTTTGAAGGATGTGAACCTTGAGGAATATCAGCCGGAGCCTTTGAAGGCATCTTTTACGTTCGATGTCAATGAGAGGGGAGAGCTTCTGCTGGAGCCCGGTCTTTCTTATGGTCACTATACATTCCATCCTCTGGAGGATGAAGGAGTTCCAAGAACCATTTGTAGGGATGTGCCGGGAGAGTTCCGGGTGAGTCAGCTGATTCAGAAGTATTTTAAGTATAAGGATCCGGAGGGTCTGTTTCTGGTAATGAAAGAGGATGAGGACAGTTTGTACCACCTTCTTAGCGAGGGGATGGAGGAATTTCGTCTTTTGGGAGAGGTGTATCTTTCGGAGCGGATGAAGGGATGGAAGGTGCTGTCTTCTCCCAAGGTTTGTGTAGGCGCTCATATATCCGCCGGGTGGTTGGAGCTGTCTGTGGATATGGGGGAGATAGAGCCGGGGGAGTTATGGGGAATTCTTGCAGCTTACAGTGAGAAAAAGAAATATTATCGGTTGAAAAGGGGAGAGTTTCTTTCTCTGGATGAGGGAGGATTTTACACCATAAACCGCCTGGCGTTGGATCTTGGAATTAGCAGGAAAGAGATAGAGGGAGGGAAGCTGAAGCTGCCTGCGTACCGTGCTCTGTATATAGATTCTCTCCTGAAGGATGGGGATGGGGTTGTTTATTACAGGGATCAGCTTCTGAAGGCAGTGGTAAGAAGCCTGAAATCGTCAGAGGATAGTGACTACCAGGTGCCGGAGACGCTTCAGAATGTGCTTCGTCAGTACCAGAAGGCGGGATTTCGCTGGATGAAAACCCTGGACGAATATGGATTTGGAGGAATTCTGGCAGATGATATGGGGCTGGGAAAGACCTTGCAGATGATTGCCCTTTTGGAAGATGCTTATGAAAAGGGAGAGAAGCTGCCTTCCCTGATTGTGTGCCCGGCTTCTCTGGTGTATAACTGGGAGCGTGAAATCCGCCGATTTGCTCCCAATCTCAGCGTTTGTTCTGTGGTGGGGGACGGCAAGGAGCGGGAGGAGAGAATTGACTGTTTGAAACATGGCAGGGGAAGGTTTCAGGTGGTGATCACATCCTATGATTTGCTGAAGCGGGACGGAGCCCTTTACCATTCTGTTTCGTTTCGGTATCAGGTGGTGGATGAGGCTCAGTATATTAAGAATGCTTCTACACTCAGCGCAAAAGCGGTGAAGTCCATGGATTCCAGAACCCGGTTTGCACTGACCGGAACACCGGTGGAGAATCGGCTGCGTGAGCTTTGGAGTATTTTCGATTATCTGATGCCTGGATTTTTGTTCAGCAGCCGGCGTTTTAGAAAGGAATATGAAAATCCCATTGAAAGGGATGGGGATCCGGAGGCTGTGGGGAGACTAAGACGTATGATTGGCCCTTTTGTTTTGAGGCGTCTCAAGAAGGATGTGCTTAAGGAACTGCCGGACAAATGGGAGCAGGTGGTGTATTCTGATTTTGGGGGAGATCAGAGAAAGCTGTATGCAGCCAATGCCCTGGCGCTTAAAAGAAAACTGGAGGGAGGAGACCTTCGGACGGGGGGAGATGGGAGACTGGAGATATTATCAGAGCTGACCCGCCTGAGGCAGATTTGCTGTGATCCAAGACTCTGTTATGAGAATTACAAAAAGGATTCCGGAAAGCTGGAAACCTGTATGGATCTGGTGCGGGAGGGTGTGTCCGGGAATCATAAAATCCTTTTGTTTTCCCAGTTTACCTCCATGCTGGCGATACTTGAGGCTCAGCTTGAGAAGGAGGGGATCTCCTGTTATAAACTCACTGGATCCACCTCAAAGGAGGAGAGAAGAGATCTGGTGGAACGATTTCAGAGAGATGAGGTGCCGGTGTTCCTCATTAGTCTGAGAGCCGGGGGAACAGGACTCAATTTAACAGCTGCGGATATTGTGATTCACTATGATCCTTGGTGGAATGCGGCGGCTGAGAATCAGGCTACTGACAGAAGCCACCGGATGGGGCAGAAGAAGCAGGTGACGGTATATAAGCTGATAGCCCGGAATACCATAGAGGAGAACATTCTTAAATTACAGGCTTCAAAGGGGCATTTGTCACAGCAGGTGGTTACAGAGGGAACCCTTTCCTTTGCAAGTCTGACCAGAGAGGATCTTGTGAATCTGGTTACATGAGAGTGATTGAAACGGAGGTAAAGAGATATGAAGGTTTTGATGTTAAATGGAAGTCCTCATAAAAATGGATGCACCTACACGGCTCTGATGGAGGTGGCCGGGGCGCTGCACCAGGAGGGGATTGAGACAGAGCTTCTCCAGATAGGAGGGGATGTTGTGGGTGGATGTATAGGATGCGGCGGATGCAGAAAAATTGGCAGGTGTATTTTTAATGATGATAAGGTGAATCAGGCTGTGGAGCTTATGAAGGAGTCGGATGGACTGGTGGTAGGCTCACCTGTTCACTATGCCTCCGCAGGGGGGACAATTACTTCTTTTCTGGATCGGTTGTTCTATTGTGGAGGTCAGTATGCCATTCACAAGCCTGGGGCAGCCATCGCTTCCGCCAGAAGGGCCGGAACAACGGCAACCCTTGATCAGTTAAATAAATATTTTATGATTTCCCAGATGCCGGTGGTTTCTTCCCAATACTGGAACATGGTTCATGGTTCATCTCCTGAGGAGGTGAGAATGGATGAGGAGGGGATGCAGGTAATGCAGGTTCTGGGACGAAATATGGCATGGATGCTAAAATGCATAGAGGCGGGAAGAATGGCAGGAATTCAGCCTCCCAAGGCTCAGGAGGAGCGGAAGAGAACGAATTTTATACGATAGTGGGTTTGAATGAAAGGAGCACATGGAGCAGGAGGCAGGCTTCATAGGACAGAAGAGGATGAAAAAAATAGTACGTACAAAAGCAGCAGCAGTGGCAATGGCAATTTTAATGGCAGGAATCTGCCTGTCAGGATGTGGGGCTGGTTCTGCTCCGGGGGAAGGGGCAGAGGCAGATGGATCTCAGGGGGAAAAGACGAAGATTGTTTTGCTGCTAAACGGATATCTGGGGGATTTGGCCTGGTATGACTGTTCAGCAGCCGGGATTCAGGCAATTCAGGATCAATATGGAGATGAGGTTGAAACCAGAGTGATTGAGATGACGACGGATCAGTCCAAATATGAGTCTGTTATTGCAGACACTCTAAGTGAGGATTGGGACGTGGTAGTGGCAGGATCCTGGTCTATGATGGAGTATATTGAACAGGCGGCAAAGGAATACCCGGACAAAAAATTCTGGTTTTTTGATGAGCCGCTGGAGGGTCTGGATAATGTGTATAGTATGAGCTACAGCGCCAACGAGGGAGCATTTCTGGCAGGTATGGCAGCTGCCGGCGCTTCCACCACCGGAGTGATTGGATTCGTTGGGGGAGCAGATTCCACTGTGGTGAATGATTCGCTGGTGGGCTATCTGGAGGGAGCCGCTTATGTAAATCCCCATATTCGGGCAGTGATTTCCTATACAGGCAACTGGGATGATTCAGCTAAGGGAAAAGAGCTGGCGCTAGTGCAGTACAATGCTGGTGCAGATGTGATTTTTCAGCTGGCTTCCAATGGAGGGATAGGTGTGTTTGAGGCAGCTAAGGAAGTGGGAAAGCTGGCCATTGGGTCAGATACAGATCAGTCCCTGCTTTTTAAGGAGAGTGATCCGGAAAAAGCGAAGGTGATTCTTACCAGCTCCTTAAAGCGGGTGGATACCTCCCTGCTCAATGCCTATGAACAGTACAAGGGGAATAAGATGCCCTATGGAACCTGTGAATTTTTAGGCTTGGATCAGGACTGTGTGGGGATTGTGGAGAATGAAAATTTGAATGAGCATATATCCCGGGAGCAGGCAGAAGCCATTGCACAGGCTAAGGAGGACATTATAAGCGGCAAACTTAAGGTTTCCTCTGCTTATGGTATGAGCTCTGAGGAGCTGGCTGCATTTAAGGCACGATACATACAGTGAAACCCTGAGGATGAGAATTAAGTGACTGAGAGCAGGTGAGAGCCAGATGGAAGATGTCATGGAAGAAATACTAAAAGTAGAACATGTGGTAAAGATTTATGAAAATGGAGTGATGGCTAACCGGGACATTCACTTTTCTGCAAAAAGAGGGGAGATCCATGCCATATGCGGAGAGAATGGGGCAGGTAAATCCACGCTGATGAAGCTGCTCTACGGCATTGAGCAGCCAAGTGAGGGGAATATTTATGTAAAAGGTCAGAGGGTACAGCTTACCTCATCTGCCAAGGCCATTGAGCACAGCATTGGCATGGTGCATCAGCATTTCATGCTGGTCCCCTCTCTCACAGTAGCAGAAAATGTAGTGTTGGGGGCAGAGCCAAAGAGAGGACTTAGATTTGACAAAAAAAAGGCTATCGAAATGACCTTGGAAATTGGAGAGAAATACAATCTGCCTGTGCCGGTCATGGAGAAGGTGGAGAATCTCTCCGTAGGGCTAAAACAGAGGGTTGAGATTATAAAGGCACTGCTAAGAGGAGCCCAGATCCTGATTTTAGATGAGCCTACCACAGTTCTTACACCCCAGGAGACAGAGGAGTTGTTTGAAGAGCTAAGGTGCTTGAGGGACACAGGACATACGATTCTGTTTATTTCTCACAAATTGTACGAAGTAAAAAGGCTTTGTGATCGGGTATCTGTGATGCGAAGGGGGGAGATGGTTGCCACCAGAAAGGTAGATGAAGTGTCAGAAGCCGATATTTCCAGAATGATGGTGGGACGCAGCCTGGAAGAGAACATTTCCAGGAAGCAGGCTTGTCCCGGATCTCCTGTTTTGAGGGTTAAGAATCTTACCTGTGTCGATCAAAAGGGAAAGAAGGTGCTGGAGGGAGTATCCTTAAGGGTGAGAGAGGGAGAGATACTGGGACTGGCAGGGATAGAGGGAAATGGGCAGCATCATCTTCTGGAAGCAGTGGCTGGGATGGTAAGGGTGGAGTCGGGATCCATTCAGATGGATGGAAAGGAGATTACCAACCGATCCGTCGGTGAAATCAGAGCTCAGGGGGTTGCCCACATTCCGGAGGATCGCATGGTGAATGGTTCAGCAGGGAAGATGAGTATTATGGAAAACCTGCTGGCAGGAAGGCAGAGGGAGAGGCGGTTTACCAACAGAATTTTTTTGAAAACCTCCCATATTGGAGCTTCTGCCAGGAGATTGATTCAGGAATTCCAAATCAAATGCAGCAACGAACAGCAGGAGATTGGCATGCTTTCAGGAGGAAATATTCAGAAGGTGGTGGTTGCCAGAGAGCTTGATACAGACCCCAGACTGCTCTTGGTGGATCAGCCTTCCAGAGGGATTGATATTGGAGCTGGGGCTTTTATTCGGGAAAAGCTGATTGCTCTTAGAGATCAGGGCAAAGGAATCCTCCTTAATTCTGCGGACTTACATGAGGTGCTCAGCTTGTCAGACCGCCTGGCTGTGTTCTACGAAGGTAAAATTGCGGCTTATTTTAAAGACACCGGTTATCTGACGGAAGAAGAGCTGGGGCTTTATATGCTGGGAGTGAAACGACAGAATCCGGAAGAAATCGAGGAACAAATGTATGAAGAGTAAAAATACAGGGAAGGCAATAGAACTGACCCAGGAAAAGTTAAACCGGAGATGTTCTGTTTTAAGGACAGGGCTGGCAGTTGCCATAGGGGTGCTTCTGGCAGTGGGTATGATACTGGCAGTAAGCGACGTTCCTTTGCTGTCCATCAAATATCTTCTCCTTGGCCCTGTGCTCAGCTATAATAATATTTGCAGTCTGTTAGCAATGTGGATTCCCATTGTGATGACAGGACTGGCTGTCTGTATCATGTTCAGCGCCAATCAATTTAATTTGTTTGGAGAAGGCGCCTTCTTTTTCGGAGGTGTGGTGGCAGCAGGGGCAGCCCTGTCCACCAATCTGCCTGCCGGAATTCATGGTCTGTTCTGCGTGCTGGCCGGAGCTGCTGTCTGTGCTGTGATTGGGGTGGTTCCAGCCCTTATGCGGCATAAGCTTGGGGCGTCGGAGATGGTGGGTTCCATGCTTTTGAATTATGCCTGTATGAATCTGGGGCTGTTTATCATCGACTACTTTTTTCGTGATCCTTCGGCGGGAACCATGGTGTCCCGAAAGTTCCCGTCTACCGCAGTGCTTCCTGCCATTCTCCCCAGAAGCAATGTTCATGTGGGGCTTGTTGTGGCTATTGTGCTGGTGGTCTTGTGCTATCTTTTTATGTATAAAACCAGGTGGGGCTATGAGCTGAAGCTGGTGGGTCAGAATGAGAAATTTGCTGATTATGCAGGAATCAACATTGGCTTTGTTCTTATGGTATCCCAGATGATTGGAAGTGCTCTGGCAGGAGCTGCAGGAGCAATGGAGGTGCTGGGGGTGTACTCCAGGTTCAGCTGGACAACCCTTACCGGCCATGGGTGGGACGGAGTGACCTTGGGCATACTGGCGGGAAACAACCCCAAATACATTCCCCTGGCAGCCCTGTTCCTTGCATATCTGCGCAAGGGAGCCGATCTGATGTCCATGAAAACCGGAATGCAGACAGATTTTATTTCGATTATTCAGGCGGTGATTCTTGTATTGCTTCTGGCAGAACAGTTCCTGTCCGGCTATAGGAGGAGAAAGACTGTGGAGTTAAGTAAATACCTGGAAGCAAACAGGGAGGTGGAATAAATGGACAATCTGTTTCATCTGATTTTTGGCGTGCCCTTTCTCTTTTCTGTGCTGCGGTTAACTACCCCCATACTGCTGGCCACCTTAAGCTCAATTATGTCAGAACGAGCTGGAATTGGCAATATAACCATGGAAGGAACCATGTTAATATCAGCTTTTACCGGGGTGGTTATCTCAGCCTGGACAGGCAGTGCCTGGGTGGGCTTTGGGGCAGCAGTGGTTGTAGGAGGTCTTACAGGTTTTCTTCTGTCCTATATCATATTTAAACTAAAGGTAAATGATATTCTGGCGGGAATTGCCATTAATCTCTTAGGAAGTGGAGGCACAGTATTCCTGCTCTTTGCTCTCACAGGTGTGAGAGGGATCTCCACTGCCCTTAGCAGTAAGGTAATGCCAGCGGTAACCATTCCGGTGATAGGCAGGATCCCGGTTTTGGGAGCCATTCTTTCAGGGCAGAATAGCATCACCTACATGGCCTTTGGGGCTGTGTTTGTCATTTGGTATTTGCTGTTTCAAACACCGCTTGGACTGAGAATTCGGGCAGTAGGAGAGAATCCGGAGGCTGCCGGATCCGTGGGAATCAATGTATACAGAACCCGAACCACAGCTTTGGTCATCTCAGGAATGTTGTCTGCCATGGGAGGCGCTTATATGTCCATGGGCTATGTATCCTGGTTTGCCAAAAACATGACAGCAGGAAGGGGATGGATTGGGATTGCTGCTGCGGCCATGAGCGGACAGAATCCGGTGATGGGCATGGTTTCAGCCATTTTATTTGGTGTGGCAGATTCCGTTTCCAATACGCTTCAAACCATGAACCTCCCCTCCCATCTGGTGCTGATGATACCCTATGTGGCAACCATTCTGGCTATGTGTATCTATGCCTTCTGCCGAAAGGAGAAAACCTATGATTCATCTCGATAATAAAAGAGTATGGAAGATAATAAAAGAAATGACAGTGGAGGAAAAGCTGCTCTGTCTCCATGGGCAGCTGTGGGATCCTTACCGGGCTAACCAGGCAGGCTTTATAAAAGGCAATGATAAATATCAGATTCCTGATTTTTTTATTGCGGATGGGGAGTCCGGGGTGAATATCAGCTGGGAAACCACGGCGTTTCCCTCCAAGGTAAGTCTTGCGTCCACCTTTGACCGAAAGGCGGCCTTTGACTACGGGAATGCCCTGGGGAGGGAGGCCAGGGAGGCAGGGATTCACCTTCTTCTCACACCCCGTGTAAACCTGGTGCGTGATCCGGTGTCTGCGAAAGGAACCAGCAACGGAGGGAATTATCAAACCTATGGGGAGGATCCTGTGCTCAATGGCATCCTGGGAGCTCAGGAGAGCCTGGGGATTCAAAATAACAGACAGGCGATCGCCAACTTAAAGCAAATGTTTGGTTCCAGCACAGGAGCGGCTCAGGGAGCAGGCAACTGCGTGATGGATGAGCAGACCATCCACGAGCTGTATATGCGCCCCTTCGAGCTGGTGATGAAGGCAGGGGTGGCAAGCGCCATGACCAACTACAATCAGATTAACGGTATCTGGACTTATGATTACAGTCATATGATGGATGAATGTGCAAGGGAGAGGTGGGGATTTAAAGGCTTTATTTTTGATGATTGGTATTGTCTTTATGATCCCAACGCCATCCGCCATGGAGCCACCCTGGAAATGCCGGGAGAGGATTATTACCAGGAAGGGAGTTCTGACTCCTGCTATGGGCAGCGCCTTTTGGATGCGGTAAAGGATCCGGATCAGCCTGTCACAATGGAGGATTTGGATAGGGCTGTATATTACTATTTAGATACGCTGGAGCGCTTTGGAATGCTGGATGAGCCTCAGAGAATCCCCGGACCCATCAGTGAGGCTCTTAAGCTGGAGCACGCAGAGGTATGCCGGGAATTAGCCGGAAAAGGGGCGGTTCTCCTCAAGAATGAAGCGGGGATTCTCCCTCTGGAATGTAAGGATAAAAGGATCGCGGTCATTGGGCCTGGAGGAGGTCATCAGGTGATGGCTACCTTTAAAGAGGCATCCTATGGATTCGATGATCGGAAAACAGGGTTATATCAGCTTCTTCGGGAGCAGTATGGGGAAAACATCACTTATTCCGTGGGAAATGATCTGGATGGAGAGGTGGTAGAATCCAGATTTCTTCTGACAGAGCCGGATGGAAAAGAGCATGGACTGAAGCGTTACATTGGCAGGTTTGCCTATGAGACTCTTTCCAATGGGGATTTGGAGGACTATCCAAAGCCTGAATCCTATATTGTGGATCCTCAGGTGGATTTTTCAGGAGAACAGGCTCTTCCTGCCCTAAAGAGAGAGCAGAGAAGAGGATTTTTTAAGGAGACTCCCAAGGAATATTATATGTGGCAAGGGTATCTGTGCCCGGAAGAAACAGGGATGTTCCGCCTGTCTCTCCAGAGCAGGTTTCCTGAAAGGGAAGCATTTGAGCGAAATGGAGTAGAGAATGGAGATCTTTCCATTGCCACATCAGGAAATCTCTATATAAGGGAGGTTCCTGACAACCCCTACTTAACTCGCATCGGTATGGGAACCAGGATCTCCATGAATGGAATTGCCAATCCTTTTTCTGAGGTGGTGCCCTGCAGGGACGGGTGGAACAACGCAGGAGGCTCTGTTTATATGGAAAAGGGAAAGCGGTATGAGATTTATTTGAATCATACCTGTATTTACCTGGATCCGCTTCAGGTTCGTCTGGCATGGACCACTCCCAGCAGATCAAGAAAGGCAGTAGAAGAGGCGGTAAAAGCAGCGGAGGCAGCAGATACGGTAATCTGCTTCGCATGGCACCAGAGCACCAACTGTTCTCTGAGTCTGGAAGAAAACCAGGATGAGCTGATCCGCCAGGTGTCTGGGGCGAACCCAAATACCATTGTGGTTCTAAATAACGGGGATCCGATAGAGATGCCTTGGGAGAATCAGGTGAAGGGAATTCTGGAGATGTGGTTTTCTGGGCAGGAGGGTGCCCTTGCCACCCTGGATGTGCTGACAGGGAGGGTGAATCCGGCAGGCCGTCTGCCCATTACATTCCCGAAGAAACTAAAAGATCTGGCAGCCAGAGATGAACACCATCCAGAGCGTTATGCTTTATCAGGACGAATCAGCCAAAAAGACGCAGTGCATGAGAACACAGCTTACTTTACAGAGGGTCTTTTAAATGGGTACCGGTGGTTTGATGAGAAGAAGCTTGAGCCTTTGTATCCCTTTGGATATGGTCTCAGCTATACAGAGTTTGTCTACGACCATCTGGAAACCGGCTGGGAAGGAGCTTGCCTTAAGGTAACCTTTGACCTGACCAATTCAGGATCTCTGGATGGGGAAGAGGTAGTACAGTGTTATCTGGAACGACCCGATCTCCTTCCCGAAGGGGTACAGTGTGCTCCCAGAGTGTTGGTGGATTTTGCAAGGATTTTCCTGAAAAAAGGGGAGACAAAAAAAATAGAGCTTCAGGTGGAGGAGCTGTATTTTAATTATTTTGATGAGAAATGGATGGATTACAGGAGACTTACCGGAAGGAGAGCACTGTATGTGGGAGCTTCCTCCAGGGATTTACGCCTGTCTGCATGGATTCAGTCATAGAGCTTCATAAGCCCTTGACTTTTTTGCATCATGGGAGTTATACTATTCATATAGTTAATTAGCTAACGATAAGTCAGCTAATGATATGATGGATAAAAGGAGGTAGAATGATGCATGATAAAGTTACATGCTATGATCAGTTAAAATCTCTGGAGCATGAGCTGATACAAAAGTATGTAAAAATTATCAGGATGCACCGTGGAATCATTGATGGAAAATTAAGGTGCACCGGGGTTTACAGAAGCCAGCATCAGATTTTGATGCATGTGGCAGATAACCCCAATGTATCCCAGGTAGAGCTTGCCAGAATGCATGGAGTTTCCGGAGCTACGGTGGCTGTTTCTCTGAAAAAGCTGGAAAAAGGAGGATATATTATCCGCGAGGTGGACGAGAAGGACAACCGTCTGAATCAAATTTCCGTCACAGAGAAAGGGAGACAGGTAGTGGAGGAGAGCGTCAGAGTGTTTCGGAAGTTTGAGCTTTGTATGTTCCAGGGATTTACAGAGCAGGATATGATGCAAATGGGGGAATTTCTGGATCAGGTTTATGAGAATCTGAAAGGGAGTATGACCTCTGATAAAGAAAGTGAGGAAACCAGGTGAAGCGATATAAAAAATATATTACGCCCTATCTTAGTGCTTTTATTATAGGGCCTCTTTTAATGATTACTGAGGTATTGGGTGAGATTATGCTGCCCAAATTCATGTCCATGATTATTAATGTGGGTGTGGTAAACAAAGACGTGGGTTATATTGTTTCTATGGGAGGGATCATGGTGCTTACCACCCTTGTGATGGTAGTGGGAGGAATTGGAGGCGCCTATTATTCAGCCAAGGCCTCCATTTGTTTTACCAGCGATTTAAGGGATGACTTGTTTGCCAAGGTTCAGGAGTTTTCCTTTAAAAATATTGATACCTACAGCACCGGATCCCTGGTCACCAGATTGACCAACGATATACAGCAGATTCAGAATGTTATGATGTTAATTTTAAGGCTGGCCCTCAGGGCTCCCGGAATGCTTGTGGGAGCTATTATTATGGCATTTCTCATGAATGCCAGGCTTGCAGTGGTGATCCTGATTGTGATTCCTCTGCTAACCCTGTCGATTGGGGTGATTTTAAGGATGGCATTCCCCCGGTTTACAGCGATGCAGAAGAAGCTGGACGCCTTGAATTCCGGAATTCAGGAGGCACTTACCAATGTGAGGGTGATCAAATCCTTTGTGAGAGAGGATTTTGAGAAGAAGAAATTCCAGGAAATGAATCAGGATCTGAAGGATAGCAGCTTAAGCGCCTTAAAGATAGTGATTGCCACGTTGCCTGTGATGATGCTGACCATGAACATTACCACTCTGGCTGTTGTGTGGTATGGGGGAAATATTATTATTGCAGGGGAGATGCCGGTAGGAGATTTGACTGCCTTTACCACCTACATTGTGCAGATACTGATGTCCCTTATGATGCTGTCCATGGTGTTTCTGCAAAGCTCCAGAGCCATGGCTTCCGTGAAGCGGATCAACGAGATTATGGACACAGAGATTGATTTGACAGATATTCATGCATCGAGAAAAGACTGTCTTGTGAAAGAGGGACGGGTAGAGTTTCGCAATGTAAGCTTTAGCTACACAGAGAATAAGGAGGAGCTGGCTCTGGAGAATATTAATTTTACAGCGGAACCGGGTCAGACCCTTGGAATTATCGGAGCCACAGGCAGCGGAAAGACCAGCCTGGTGCAGATGATCCCCAGACTTTACGACGCTACCTCAGGACAGGTGCTGGTGGATGGTGTGGATGTGAAGGAGTACTCCCTCCATAACCTAAGAGAAGGCGTGGGTATGGTTCTTCAGAAGAATGAGCTGTTTTCAGGCACCATAGAGGAAAATCTCCGCTGGGGTCAGGAGGATGCTTCTTTGGAGGAGATAAGAGAGGCAGCCTCCCACGCTCAGGCCGATGGGTTTGTTTCCGGCTTTACAGAGGGATATGATACAGATATGGGGCAGGGCGGAGTGAACGTATCCGGTGGTCAGAAGCAGAGGCTGTGCATTGCCAGAGCTTTATTGAAGGGACCAAAGATATTGATTCTGGACGACAGTACCAGTGCGGTAGATACAGCCACGGAGGGAAGAATCAGAGAATGTTTTGCCACTGATTTAAAAGATACCACCAAGATCATCATTGCTCAGAGAATCAGCTCTGTGGAGTCCGCAGATCAGATACTGGTGATGGAGGATGGGCGTATTATTGGACAGGGAACCCATGAGAAGCTTTTGAAGGATTGTGAAGCTTATCAGGAGATTTACTATTCCCAAAGAGATCGGGAGGAAGGAGGGGCAGCCTCATGAATGAACAGAAGAGAATTGAAAGTCTGAAACGGCGTTATAGCCACAAGGAAGCCCCTGAGGCACAAGGCCCCATGGGAGGCATCAGACATGGGGGGAAGAGGGGAAAGGGAAAACCCAAAAACAGCGGAAAAACCATCCGTCGTCTTATGAGCTATCTCAGAGAAGACAGAAAAAAAATGATATTGGCATTGGTCTGTGTTCTGATTGGCACAGTATCTACTTTGACAGGTTCCTATCTGCTTCGCCCTATCATAAACACCTTTATTGCGCCGGTAGATGGAAGCCCCGGCAATCCTGCCGGGCTTGCAAGCTCTCTGGTGGTCTTAGGCGCAGTGTACGGAGTTGGTGTGTTTGCCCAGTATGCCCAGGCTAAGATTATGCTCACTGTGGCACAGAATGCACTTCAGAAAATAAGGGATCAGCTTTTTGAGAAAATGCAGAGTCTTCCCATCCGCTTTTATGACACCAATGTAAGCGGCGATCTGATGAGCCGTTTTACAAATGATGTGGATGCCATCGGTCAGATGCTCAGCACTACGCTGGTGCAGCTGTTTTCAGGAGCCTTAAGCATTGTGGGAACTCTGGCTTTGATGCTGTATACCAACTGGATCCTTACCCTGGTCACCCTTGTGATTCTTCCTGTCATGATGAAGGCAGGCAGCATGGTGGCAGGCAGAAGCCAGAAGTATTTTACGGCTCAGCAGGCATCTTTGGGAGCTGTGAACGGTTACATTGAAGAGATGGTTACAGGGCAGAAGGTGGTCAAGGTTTTCTGTCATGAGGAGACAGCCAAGGAGGAGTTTCGGCTTCTGAACCGGGAGCTGAGGGGGAATATGGTGCGAGCTCAGTTTTTTGGCGGTATCATGGCTCCTATTATGGGAAATTTAAGTCAGATCAACTACGGACTGACCGCTTGCATTGGAGGCCTTCTCTGTGTTTTGCGGGGATTTGACGTAGGGGGACTCACTGTTTTTTTGAATTTCTCCAGACAATTTGGACGGCCCATCAATGAGATTTCCATGCAGGTTGGCAATGTGTTTTCTGCTCTGGCAGGAGCAGAGCGTGTATTTGCAGTGATGGACGAAGAGCCGGAAGCGCCTGATGATGAGGATGCAGTGGTGTTACATCCCATGAAAGGCCATGTGTCTCTGGAACATGTAACCTTTGGATATACCTCTGATAAGATGATTTTAAAGGATATCAGTCTCTATGCAAAGCCAGGGCAGAAGATAGCCTTTGTAGGTTCCACCGGCGCGGGAAAAACAACGATTACCAATCTTCTGAACCGGTTTTATGATATACAGTCCGGTGAGATCGCCATTGACGGCGTGGATATCCGGCACATGAAGCGGAAAGAGCTTCGCCGGAACATTGCCATGGTACTTCAGGATACCCATTTGTTTACAGGGACGGTGATGGAAAATATCCGTTACGGAAGGCTGGATGCTACAGACGAAGAGGTGATTCAGGCTGCCAAGACGGCATCTGCCCACTCCTTTATCAAACGCCTTCCTCATGGTTATGATACCATGCTGGAGGGAGATGGGGCAAACCTAAGCCAGGGACAGAGGCAGCTGCTCAACATCGCAAGGGCAGCCATTTCCAAGGCGCCTGTGTTGATTTTAGATGAAGCCACCAGCTCTGTGGACACCAGAACAGAGAAGCATATTGAGAAGGGGATGGATCGGCTTATGGCAGACAGAACTACCTTTGTGATTGCCCACCGCCTTTCTACGGTGCGCAATGCAAATGCAATCATGGTTCTGGAGCAGGGTGAGATCATCGAACGGGGAAGTCACGAGGATCTTTTAAATGAAAAGGGACGATACTACGAATTGTATACTGGTTTGAAAGAACTGGATTAACTGCCATATAATTAACAAGCAAATGGATCCTTTAATGATAGAATTCTGTATTGTATACAAAGTCCATTTATGTTATACTAGTGTGGTATGATTTCAGAGGGGAGCAGTCAGTCCCCTCTGAAATTGCCAGCTTTTACAAGTGAAAAAGGAAATATTATGAAAGAGAGAGGGAGAGAATCCATGGGTTTGGCGACTTTTAAAGGCGGCATCCACCCTTACGAGGGGAAGGAACTGTCAGAGAACAAACCGGTACAGGTTCTAATGCCAAAGGGTGATCTGGTTTATCCTATGTCACAGCACATTGGCGCACCGGCAAGACCGCTGGTAGCAGTTGGAGATCAGGTACTGGCAGGCCAGAAGATTGGAGAAGCAGGCGGCTTTATTTCCGCCAATGTGATTGCTTCAGTGTCAGGAAAGGTGAAGGCGATTGAACCAAGGCGTATGGCCAATGGTGCAATGGTATCCTCTGTTATTGTGGAGAATGACGGGGAATACAAAACCATTGAGGGAGTGGGAGAGGACAGAGATCCATCCACTTTATCAAAGGAGGAGATCCGCACCATTGTAAAGGAAGCCGGGATCGTAGGATTAGGAGGAGCAGGCTTTCCCACCCACGTTAAGCTGGCTCCGAAGGATGAGAGCAGGATTCAGTACATCCTGGTAAATGGAGCGGAGTGTGAGCCTTATCTGACCAGTGATTACCGCATGATGGTTGAGGAGCCTGAGAAGATTGTAGGCGGTTTGAAGGTGGTTCTTCAGCTGTTTGACAATGCAAAGGGAGTCATCGGAATTGAGGACAATAAACCTGAGGCCATTGCAAAGCTGACAGAGATGGTAAAGGATGAGCCTGGGATTACGGTTTGTCCGCTGAAAACCAAGTATCCTCAGGGAGGAGAGCGTTCTCTCATCTATGCAGTGACTGGAAAAAAAGTGAATTCATCCATGCTTCCTGCTGATGTGGGATGTATTGTAGATAATATTGATACGATGATTGCGATCTACATGGCAGTCTGTAAGAAAACACCTTTGATGCGAAAGATTATCACTGTAACAGGCGATGCAGTGGCTGAGCCGTGTAATTTCAGCGTTAAGCTTGGAACGAACTACCAGGAGCTGATAGAGGCAGCCGGTGGTTTTAAAGCTGAGCCTGAGAAGCTGATATCCGGAGGCCCTATGATGGGTCAGGCTCTCTTTGGATTGGATATTCCTGTGAGCAAGAATTCATCTGCCCTCACCTGTTTTGCAAAGGATCAGGTGGCAGAGAAGGCACCCTCTCCATGTATTCGCTGTGGAAAGTGTATCGGCGTATGCCCCAGCCGCATCATCCCTGTTATGATGATGGAGGCAGCTCTTAGGGATGACTGCGAAGGTTTTGAGAAATTCAATGGCATGGAGTGCGTGGAGTGCGGAAGCTGTACCTTTGTGTGTCCGGCCAAGCGTCCTCTGACACAGGCCTTCAAGGAGATGCGCAAGACCATTGCTGCCAACCGCAGGAAGAAAGGGTAGGAGGGGACAAAGACCATGAGTAAAATGTTAAATGTATCATCATCCCCCCATGTAAGAACCAGTGAAACCACCCATAGTATTATGCTGGATGTGGCAATCGCCATGCTGCCTGCTTCTGCTTTTGGTGTATATCACTTTGGTCTTCATGCATTAGGGGTTTTACTTGCTACAGTTGCAGCCTGTGTACTCAGCGAATATCTCTATGAGAAGCTGATGCACAAGCCCAACACCATCAGTGATTGCAGCGCTTTGGTGACCGGTATGATTCTGGGGCTGAATATGCCGCCGGAGATTCCTCTTTGGATTCCGGTTCTGGGCGGTGTGTTCGCTATCATTGTTGTAAAGCAGCTTTACGGCGGACTGGGACAGAATTTCATGAACCCTGCCCTGGCAGCACGCTGCTTTTTGCTGATTTCCTTTGCTGGGGCAATGACCAACTTCAGCTATCCTGGCTTTGACGGTATTACCAGTGCCACTCCTCTGGCAGTCTTAAAGAGCGGAAGCCCTGTGGATCTCCCTGCCATGTTTGTGGGAACAATTCCTGGAACCATTGGAGAGGTGTCTGTGATTGCCCTTCTGTTTGGAGCTGCTTATCTGCTGATTAAGAAGGTGATTTCCATCCGTATTCCGGCCGCTTACATATTGACGGTAGCTGTGTTTGCAGCACTGTTTGGGGGACACGGATTTGACTTTAACTATATTGCGGCACATCTCTGCGGAGGCGGACTTATCTTCGGAGCCTTCTTTATGGCCACTGATTACGCCACCAGCCCCATTACCACAAAGGGACAGATTGTGTTCGGTATCCTCCTGGGAGTTCTCACCGGCCTGTTCCGTATTTTTGGAGGTGCAGCAGAGGGCGTTTCCTACGCAATTATTATCGGTAATATTTTAGTTCCGTTGATTGAAAAGGTGACCCTTCCCAAAGCATTTGGAAAGGAGGGCAGGTAAAGATGAGCAAAGCAGGATTTATGAAAGACGCAGCGATTTTGTTTGCGATCACTCTGGTGGCAGGCGCTGCTTTGGGCGGTGTGTATCAGGTGACTAAGGAGCCCATCAGACAGGCCACCATCGCAGCAAATAATAAGGCTTATAAGGCAGTGTTTAACCAGGCGGAGTCCTTTGAGACGGATGATGCCCTTACAGCCGCTGTGGAAGGATGTAATTCAGAGCTGGCAGGTATGAATTACGGCAGCGTAGAGGTGGAAACTGTATTGAAGGCAGTGGATGGCAGTGGAAATGAGCTGGGATACGTGATCATTGCCCTGTCCAATGACAGCTATGCTGGTGCCGTAAAGCTGTCCATCGGTCTTAAGGAAGATGGGACAGTGACAGGAATCGAGTTCCTGGAGATCAACGATACGCCGGGTCTTGGACTTAAGGCAAAAGAGCCGGGCTTTAAGGATCAGTTTGCAGGTAAAAATGCTGAATCCTTAAGTGTAATCAAGTCAGGCAGTGGAAGTGACACTGAGATTGTGGCAATCAGCGGCGCAACCATTACTTCAAGTGCAACAACCAATGCAGTGAACGCAGCTTTATATTATCTGCATAACTGCATCAGCAAATAGGAGGTGGGATGATGAATAAGTATACAGAACGTTTATATAACGGTATTGTGAAAGAAAACCCGACCTTCATTCTGATGTTAGGTATGTGTCCCACCCTGGCTGTTACCACATCAGCGGTGAACGGTCTTGGTATGGGTCTTTCTACAACCGTGGTTTTATTGTTTTCTAATATGATTATATCAGCTTTGCGCAAGATTATTCCGGATCGGGTGCGTATCCCGGCCTATATTGTAATTGTAGCGTCTCTGGTTACCGTTGTGCAGCTGCTCCTTCAGGCTTATGTGCCAAGCCTGTATTCTGCTCTTGGCATTTATATTCCTCTGATCGTAGTGAACTGTATCATCCTTGGACGTGCAGAGTCTTATGCCTCCAAGAATGGTCCTGTGCTATCCACCTTTGATGGGATTGGTATGGGGCTGGGCTTTACCATCGCTCTTACCTGCATCGGTGTTGTCCGTGAGCTTCTGGGATCAGGCGCTGTATTCGGAAATGTAGTGATTCCTGAGGATTACCACATTGCAATTTTTGTGCTGGCTCCTGGTGCATTTTTCGTGCTGTCGATCCTGACTGCACTGCAGAATAAGTTCAAAGCTCCTTCCGCAACCAACAAGGCTCTTCCTAAGTCTGAACTGGCATGCGGCGGTAATTGCTCCACATGCAGCGGTTCCTCCTCCATGGAGAATCATCAGACTCTGGATGCCAGAATCAAGGAGGCAGAAGAGGCAGCCATAGCAGCAAAGAAAGCGGCAGTCAAGAAGGAAGCGGAGCTTAAGGCGGATGCTTCTAAGAAAGAAGATTAGGAGGGTGGATAAATGAAAGAATTATTGTTAATTGCCATTGGCTCTGCTCTGGTAAATAACGTTGTATTGAGCCAGTTTCTGGGGCTTTGTCCATTCCTCGGCGTTTCCAAGAAAGTGGAAACCTCAGCTGGCATGGGTGCAGCCGTAATTTTTGTTATTACCATAGCATCAGCTGTAACCAGCTTAGTGTATACAGGGATTCTTGTGAAGCTGAAGCTGGAGTATCTTCAGACCATTGTATTTATTCTGGTAATTGCAGCTTTGGTACAGTTTGTGGAGATGTTCTTAAAGAAATTTATGCCTTCACTGTATGAGGCTTTGGGTGTATATCTTCCTCTGATTACAACCAACTGTGCAGTGTTAGGTGTGGCTCTTACCAATGTGCAGAAGTCTTACAACTTTGTACAGAGCGTTGTAAACGGCGTAGGTATCTCTGTAGGCTTTACCATTGCCATTGTGATGCTGGCAGGTGTTCGTGAGAAAATCGAGTATAATGACGTACCCTATTCATTCCAGGGGTCACCGATTGTTTTGATTACCTCAGGTTTGATGGCAATCGCATTTTTTGGATTTTCCGGATTAATCTAGAAGGAGGAGAAGGAAAATGGTAACAGGCATTTTAATAGCGGCAGCCGTGGTAGGCATTCTTGGTATTTTGATTGGTGTCTTTCTGGGGGTTGCCAGCGAAAAGTTTAAGGTAGAGGTAGATGAAAAGGAAATCCTGGTGCGCAACGAGCTGCCTGGCAATAACTGCGGCGGCTGCGGATATGCAGGCTGTGACGGTCTGGCGAAGGCCATAGCAGCAGGCCAGGCAGAGGTAGGAGCCTGTCCCGTAGGAGGGCCGGATGTAGCTTCCAGGATCGGAGATATCATGGGGGTTGCAGGCGGAAGCCTTGAGAAGAAGGTAGCTTTTGTAAAATGCAGCGGTGCCTGCGATAAAACAAAGGTTCAGTACAACTATTACGGAGTGGATGACTGTAGAAAAGTATCAGTTGTTCCGGGTGCCGGAGAGAAAGCCTGCAGTGTTGGATGTATGGGATATGGTTCCTGTGTGAAGGCCTGCGGTTTTGATGCAATTCACATCATCGACGGTGTGGCTGTTGTTGATAAGGAGAAATGTGTGGCCTGCGGCAAGTGTGTGGGTGTATGTCCTAACTTACTGATAGAGATGGTTCCTTATCGGGCAGAGCATCTGGTGAGATGCAGCTCTCATGAGAAAGGTAAAGATGTTAAGGCTGTATGTTCAGCTGGCTGTATTGGCTGTACGCTCTGTATTAAGCAGTGCGAATTCGATGCCATCCGCATGGAAAATAATCTGGCAGTGATTGATTATGAGAAGTGTACAAATTGTGGCAAATGTGCAGACAAGTGCCCGGTGAAGGTAATTGCATAAAGGTCAGTGGAAGATCCCCTATCGTGAGATGGGGGATTTTTTGTGTAACAGTAAAGATCTGCCCTCTCCCCTCTGTGTAGGGAGAGGGCAGATCTTTATAAGTATAGACTCCTGTCCGCTATAGGACAAGATAAGGTTTGAAATGATTGCAATTCATTGATTGTATCACCATATCGTGATACAATATTCTGCAAGATAAAGGAGGGCAAAAAATGTCAGTTAGATATGAAACGTTATTCCACCTTATGAAAGATAAAGGTATGACAAATGCAGAGATTGAGAAAATTGTTGCCCATGATCAGGCTCTCCGTGATGAGATAGAGAAGATAATCGCAGAAGTCGAGGTAGAATAATGAAAAAAGAAAGACATGAAATTAGTATTGTCCGTTCTTCTGCTGCGGAATATCTTACTTTCATTACTGCGACAGGGGAAAGTGATGTCAATGCGGTTTACTTTGATGAAAATGTGTGGCTGACCCAAAAGATGATGGGACTTTTGTATAATGTAGAAACTAACACCATCAATTATCACTTGAAAAAGATTTTTGCTGATGGTGAGATTGATGAGAATTCAGTTATTCGAAAATTTCGAATAACTGCTGCTGATGGAAAAAGCTACAACACCAATCATTATAGTTTAAGTGCGATTATCGCTGTGGGCAATAAGGTTGATTCCCCCCGTGCCGTACAGTTTAGAAAATGGGCAAACCATATTATTGAGGAATTTACTGTTAAGGGTTTTGCAATGGATGATGAACGTCTGAAAAATGGAGGCACAGTTCTGACGAAAGACTATTTCAAAGAACAGTTAGAACGCATCCGTGAAATCCGCCTTTCAGAACGTCGATTTTATCAGAAGATTACAGACATTTATTCCACCAGCATTGATTATGATGCCAAAGCACAAACAACAAGGTTATTTTTTGCACGGGTACAAAATCAACTTCATTGGGCAATTCATGGAGAAACAGCGGCGGAAACCATTTATCGACGTGCTGACAGCACAAAAGACAATATGGGTTTGACCACTTGGAAAGATGCACCGGATGGGAAAATCCAGCGTTTTGATGTGATTGTTGCCAAAAATTATCTGACCAAGGACGAGCTTTCCGCAATGGCAAGAATTGTCAACGCCTATTTGGACTTGGCAGAGCTTAGAGCGGAAGAAGAAGTGCCCATGACAATGGAGGATTGGGCGGAACAGTTTGAGGGTGTTTTGCGTTTAAGCAGAAAAGAGATATTGACGAATGCAGGAACCATTTCTGCCAAAATAGCAGAGCAGCACGCATTAAGTGAATTTGAAACATATCGTATTCGTCAGGACAGGCTTTATCAAAGTGACTTTGACCGAACTTTACTTGGTAAAACAACCGAACAGATTTTATCTGACAGCAAATCGGTGGCCGTGGCTATCAATGTGGAGGGGGAGAGAGGCGGTGAGCAGGAATGATCAGACTTGATAAATTGGTTCAAGCACACTCTCCGAATGGGGTGGAAGAAAAACCTGGCAACATATAGTATGAACGAAGCGTAACATAAATTTAACATAAATGTAAAAATAAAAAGAGCAAAATGTATTATAATTCAAAAAATAAAACAAAAAATCATACTGAATGCATAAAAAATAGAGTTGGTCGATTTATGAAGATGAAAAGTATGACAAAATTGTTAAATACCGATTGACTCCCAATATGAAATCCCATATAATAAGGCCTACATCCCGGACAAAATGTACGAAGTGGGAAATCCCCATGGAGGCAAATATGAGAATGGAAGTCAGATAGAGTGTCTGAATTTCAGGAAAGAGGCGTATGTATGCTTAGATTACATTCATTCTTTCGATGGGTAATGGGTTTCATTCGTTCCTGCTCCCTTAAGGTGAAACAGGAACGGTATCCCTTTTCCTCTATACTAATGACTGGAATGATGGTGATTGCCATCCTTGCATGTTCTGCTAACGGATTGGGAGGCAGTGGCAGGAATGCTCTGGCTGCCCCTATCTCTGAAGAAGGTCAGCTGCTTGCCGGTTCCCTTTTGCAGGAGGAAATCCGCAAGGAGCAGAAGCAAAAGGAAGAAGCACAGGTAGAGATCCAAGTACTCCAGAGACAGATTGTGAAGGAGAAGGAGGAGGAAGCGGCCAGGAGGAGGGTAGAGGAACGAAAGAGAAGGGAGGAAGAAGAGAGGAGGGCAGCAAGAAGGATCTCTTATACAGATGAGGATTATCAGGTGCTTTTGCGGATTGTACAGGCAGAGGCAGGAATCTGTGATGAAAAAGGGAAAATACTGGTGGCAAACGTGATTATCAATCGTGTCCTGTCAGAGAAGTTTCCTGATTCTGTGAGAGCCGTTGTATATGCTCCGTCCCAGTTTCAGCCTGTATCCAATGGTTCCATCAATTCAGTCCGAGTAACTGAGGAGACCATAGAATGTGTGGAAAGGGCTTTGGAAGGGGAAGATTACTCCAAAGGAGCACTGTATTTTATGAATCGAAAGGGATCTGGGAATGCTGCCTCCTGGTTTGACAAGCATCTGGACTACCTGTTTTCCCATGACGGACACGAGTTCTTTCGTTGATGTTTGTATGTTCCATAACGGGAGGTTCGGTGTTACTGTGAAGTGGAAAGAAATCATAAAAAATAAGTTGCAGTCTCCTCTGTAATTGTGTATAATTCAGACAGATACATGATTGATAAAAAGGAGAGTGAATTATGATTTTTGATGAGAAGAAGAATCTGGGATTCTACCGGAACTTGGGAATTAAGGGAAGATACGCTAAGGCAGTTGACTTTTTGATGAACACCGATCTTGCAGGTTTAGAGCCTGGCAGATATGAGATCGATGGAACAGATGTAGTTGCCAATGTGCACGAGTATACGACTGTCTCCTGGGAGGAGGCTAAGTATGAAGCCCATGAGGCTTTCACAGATATTCAGTATATTATTAAGGGAAGCGAGGTTATGACCTATGCTCCCACCCATGAGATGACAGTGGAGACTCCATACAATTCTGAGAAAGATGTGGTTTTTTATCAGGACAACATGTCAGGGCTTCGGATGACAGTGAAGGAAGGTCAGTATGCGATTTTCTTTCCATGGGATGCTCACAAGCCAAAGGCAGCCGATGGACAGCCTGCCTATACAAAGAAGATTGTGATTAAGATTAAAGAGACGGAATAATTAAGCGGAAGAATCTTTTTTGAAGAAGATGAAGCCGCCCCTCTCCAGCCCTTAAGGGGGCAGAAGAGGGGCGGCTTCATGTTTGGAATGGAAACTTTGATGTTGGTTTTGTTATTTGGTGTATGGCTCTTCCTCAGCAGAAGCCTCTGCATTTTTTCCTTTACCCATAACGCAGGTGTATACGAAGGTTCCCAAGCAGATAGCTGCAAAGATCAGACCGATGGGGTAGGAGATTGCAGTGGAGAGCTGGAATCCTTCTTTGGCCATCAGTATGTAGGTGCAGGATACAGCTGACATAAAGGTTGCAGGGAGGGCTGTGATCCAGTACATGCGTTTTCTGCGGAACAGGTATACACTGGCAGCCCAAAGGGCGATCATAGCCAGAGTCTGATTGCTCCAGGAGAAATATCTCCAGATGATCTGTACGTCAATCTGAGTGAGAACAGCGCCTACGGCCAGAAGAGGAATGGTAAGAATCAGACGATTCTTAACCGGCTTCTGATCGTACTTGAACCAATCAGCCAGAGTCAGTCTGGCGCTTCTGTAGGCAGTATCTGCGGAGGAGATGGGACAGGCGATCACGCCTATCATAGCGATCACTGCACCTACCGGACCTAACAGTGTGAAGCAGATTTCATAAACGACAGCAGACTGTCCGTTGGCAAGGGCTTCCTGAAGCCCTCCGGTTCCGTTGTAAAAAGCAACGCCTGCTGCTGCCCAGATTAAAGCGATAATACCTTCAGCTACCATGGCTCCGTAAAATACGTTGCGTCCATCCTTTTCATTGGTGAGACAGCGAGCCATGAGAGGGGACTGGGTTGCGTGGAAGCCTGAGATAGCGCCACAGGCAACGGAGATAAACATCGTAGGCCATACAGGAGTTCCGGCAGGATGGAGATTTGCCAGAGTGATCTCCGGAATGTGGTAGTCTCCTATGAGAATGGCACCCCCAACTCCCAATGCCATCACAATGAGACAGATTCCGAAGATGGGATAAATTTTTCCGATTACCTTATCAATGGGAACAAAGGTAGCGATGAAATAATAAACTAAAACTACAATCAGCCAGAACTTTGCATCCAGGATCTGAGGAGTGAGCATAGCCAGAAGATTTGCAGGTCCTGTGGAGAAGCTCACACCCACCAATACAAGAAGAACCACAGAGAATACACGCATAATCTGTTTCATGGCAGTGCCCAGATAGGTACCTGTAAGCTCAGATACGCTGGCTCCCTTGTGTCTCATGGACATCATACCTACCATGTAGTCATGTACGCCGCCTCCTAAAAGGGTTCCAAAGGTGATCCAAAGGAATACACTTGGTCCCCAGCAGGCTCCTGCCAGTGCGCCGAAGATGGGTCCTAATCCTGCGATGTTCAAAAGCTGGATCAGGAAGATGCGGGCAGTACCCATGGGTACATAGTCACTTCCATCTGTCATGGAAAGCGCCGGGGTTTTTCTGTCATCAGGCTGAAAGACCTTTTCAGTCACCTTGCTGTAGATGGCAAAACCACCAATCAATAGTGCCAAACATGCGAAGAAACTAATCATAAACCTTCCTCCTTGTTGGAAAAAATTTAGATAATTTTTATATATGACACAATTATATTAGAAATATGCATAAAATGAAATATTTTTTGTAGTAACTGTACAGTTTGGTACACAAACGTCGAGATTTGGCACATGAACGGAGGAAGGAGAAGGACTGGCCATGGAATCGGGAGGGGGGTCAAATTCCTAACACCTGTCTTAAGTGCTTTACTTTTTCACGTCCCACAGGAAGAATGTTTTTTTCAAAGCCCTGCATTTTAAGAGCCAGACCGTTGTTGGCCCAGGGAAACAGCTCTGAAATATAGTTTAAGTTTACCAGATAGCTTTTGTGGATCCGACAAAAGCCCTTGGAAGAAAGCCGTTTTTCATACTCCCCCAGAAGCTGATTTTCCGTGTAGTCCTTTGTGGTAGTGTGAATGATACAGCTGCGTCCTGCTGTCTCCAGATATACGATCTGTCCTATATCCAGCAGTATAAAGGTTCGGTTTATATTGATGGCCAGACGGTTGGAGGAAAAAGCTTCATGGGATGAGTGAGCCGTAGGCTCCGGGTTCAGATCGGAGGGCTCCTCCGGATTTCCCAGGACTTCTTTGGAGGACTGGAGCTGGCGGCTTTCTGCTTCCAGAACGGAAATATGATCTCTGTGACATTTTTCCAGCACTTCTCTTAGCCGTTCCGGATCAAAGGGTTTTAGAAGATAATTGTTCACTTCCAGCTCAAAGGCCTTCACTGCATACTGAGAGTAGGCGGTGGCAAAGACAATCTGAGCCTTGGGAAGAAGTTTTTTGGCCGCCTCTGCCAGGGTGGTTCCTTCCATATCATTTAGATTAATATCTACGAACAGAACATCAAAGGGCTGGCTGCTGATGGCTTTCAGCGCCGTCGCACCGCTGTCCGCTTCCTGAATCTGACTCTCAGGGTACAAATCCAGAATCTGGTGAATCAGTTCTTTTCTTGCAGGGCGTTCATCATCAATCACTAATAGGTTCATCATCAATCTCCTTATGTTTCCTGTAATGAAAGGGTGGATGGGGCAGCCGGAACGAAAAACCATACGATGGTTCCAGAGGAAGAGCTGTCGATCTTAAGTCCATTTTCTTCCCCATAAATACGTTTTAACCGTCTGTGCACATTCAGAAGTCCTACTCCTTTGGCTTCCTTGCCCTCAAACAGGCTTTCGAGAACCTGGGAGGAGATTCCGGGACCCTTGTCGCTGACAGCTATTCTGACCATCTCCTCTGTGGTGTGGGCACTGATGGATACGGAGCGGTTCCCGTCCTTGTCCGCTCCGTAACGCACTGCGTTTTCCACCAGAGGCTGAAGGATGAAGGAGGGAACCATACAGTCTGTTGCTTCCATCTCTATTTTTACCTGAAGCTTTTCTTCAAATCGGGCTTTTTCCAGTTCCAGATAACTGGCTACATGGGAAAGCTCTGTGTGAATACTGAGCATATACTGGTCATTTTCCAGCGTTTGGCGGTAATAGGAGGAGAGGGTTAAAAGGAGCTCCCTGGCTCTGTCTGAATGTTCCCTGCACACATAGGAAATGGTGTTTAAGGCGTTGTAGAGGAAATGGGGGTTTACCTGAGACTGGAGGGCTTTCAACTCAGCTTTTCTGCGAAGCTTCTTTTGTTCATCCAGATCTGACAGTTCCAGCTGGGTTGAAAAAAGCCTGGCCAGCTCAACTGCAAAGTTTAAGTTAACCTGAGAATTGTGCCAATGCTTTTTTACCATCATGGTAAGGCTGCCCACCGGCTTGTCCCGCTCAATGAGAGGGGCTGCCACAATGATATGGTTTTTTAAGATGGAGTAAAGAGGGTGGGATTTTTCTGCCTGGGAGAAGATGGTGGGCTTTAAATTGCTGATGGACTCCAAAATGGGCGTGATCACAGCCTCACTTTGTAAAGGCTCCTGCCATTCCTCTCCTTTGATAGACAGAATTCCCTTTGTATCTGTTATCATGACTGCGGAGCAGGAGGTGGAGTGATAGATGATCTCAGCAGCTGCCTTCATATCAGCGGCACTGTAGAGCCCTTTTCTGAGATGGGGCAGACTTTGTTCTACAATTCCCAAGGCCAGACGCATTTTTTCTGCAAAGTGGATGTCTTCTTCCATAAAGACCATATTGAAGGTTCCTATAAAAATAACCATACCCATGGCATTCATGGTAATCATGGGGAATGCAATCAGCTCCACCAGCTTCAGGGCAGATGCAAAGGGATGGGAGAAAAGCAGAATGATGATCATCTGTCCTGCCTCAGCCAGGACGGTAATGAGGAAGATTCCCATCCCGTCTATTTTCCCGGCTTTAAATCCTTTGGAGAAGAGGGAGCCGATCATTCCCTCCACAAAGGTGGAAATGGCGCAGGAAAGGGCGGTAATCCCTCCAATGTCAAAGAGATAGCGGTGAATCCCTCCAATCAGGGCAGCTCCCATGCCTGTGTAGGGTCCTCCTAAAAGTCCTGCCGCCAGTACGCCGATGACTCTGGTATTTACGATGGCTCCCTGTGCCCGAACCCCTGTATAGGTGGAAATGATGCTTACAATTCCGAAAATGACAGCCAGAGCAGCCCTGGATCCGGATGGAGTGCTGCCTTCCAGCAGCATGTTCCGGACAACGGGTATTTTTGTAAGCAGAGTGGCAATGAGTACCAGAAGACCGATATTTAACAGCAGACTAAAGAACATAGTATTGGACATAAAGACCTCCTTAACGCCTGTTTGTATCATTATACCAGTATATCAGGAAAATGGATGATATTTGTAAGAAAATTTAAGAAAACGTAAGAAATAATTGGGTTGCTATTTCTGGGAGGCTGTGGTAATTTATAAAGCATAAACTGTATTATTTAAATTAATACAGATAACACAAAAGTCATTAATAGAAAGGAGGAGGATGGGATGATTGTGCTGGATTACAGGGATCGAAGACCTTTATATGAGCAGGTGGTGGATCGGTTTCAGGAGTTAATATTCCGGGAGGTACTGCCTTCGGATGCTAAGCTTCCTTCTGTCCGGAGCCTTGCCACGGATCTTTCCATCAATCCCAACACCATCCAGCGTGCCTATCAGGAGCTGGAGCGTCAGGGATATATCTACTCAGTGAAGGGAAAGGGAAGCTTTGTGGCAGACAACAGTCGTGTTCGGCCGGCTATGCGGAAGGAGTGGAAGGAGCGGTTTGAAGCTTTTGTGGAGGAAGGGCGGCAGATGGGAGTGACTGAGGAGGAGATGGAGGCGCTCCTTTATGGAAGAAGATGCCGTAGCGTGAAGGAAGGGGGAGAGAAGGATGATTGAAGCAGTAAATTTAACGAAACGCTTTGAAGATATGGTGGCTGTGGATCATATCACTGCCACCATTAAGGATGGAAGTGTGTTTGGCCTTATCGGTACCAATGGAGCAGGAAAGTCTACCTTTCTGAGGCTTGCCAGCGGGATTCTTAAGCCGGATGAGGGATGTATTACCATAGATGGACATGAGGTGTTTGAGCATATTCCATCTAAGCAGCGGTTTTTCTATATTTCAGATGAATCGTATTTTTTCAGCAATGCCACGCCTGGGGAGATGATGATCTACTATAAAAAGGTGTACCGGAATTTTGATGAGGATCGGTTTCATAAGATGATGAAACAGTTTGGCCTGGACGAGAAGCGGAAGATTCACACCTTTTCTAAGGGAATGAAAAAGCAGGCTTCTGTTATCTGCGGCATCTGTGCCAACACAGATTATTTATTCTGTGATGAGACCTTTGACGGCCTTGATCCGGTAATGCGCCAGACAGTGAAAAGTATATTTGCGGCAGATATGGCTGACAGAAATTTGACCCCTATTATCGCTTCCCACAATCTTCGTGAGCTGGAGGATATCTGTGACCATGTGGGGCTTTTACATAGAGGAGGGATTCTCCTGTCCAAAGATTTGCTTGATATGAAACGGAACATTCACAAGATCCAGTGCGTACTTCAGCCTGAGATGAAGCCGGAGGATCTGGCTGGTCTGGATCTAATGTGTGTGGAGGAGAGGGGAAGGCTTTGTACCCTTACAGTGAGGGGAACCAGGGAAGAGGTGGAGGCTGTCATGTCCACCTGTTGTCCGGTGTTTTTTGAATGTATTCCCCTGTCCCTGGAGGAAATATTTATCAGTGAAACGGAGGTGGCTGGTTATGACATACGTAAACTTATTCTTTAATCTCCTTAAGGAGGATTTAAAACGCCGTACATGGGCCATTGCACTGACCTTTCTGACCTTTTTCTTTTCTTTGCCCATTGGTATGGCATTGGCCATGGAGGGTGCAGAGCGCAGGTATTATATGTCTTTGAAGGATTCCCTTCCTTCTATCAATGATGGAGGTTTGCTGGCAGAACAGATGAAAGAGAAGCTACTTTCTCTGAGGGTAGAGGTGGTAATGAATCAGGCAGGCTTTGGGAGAGGGATGGTACCGTTTCTTTTGGTCGTTCTGGGGATCGTGATGGGGGTTTCCAGCTTTGCCTATCTTCATAATAAGAAGAAGGTGGATTTTTATCACAGCCTGCCTGTGAAACGAGAGGTAATGTTTTGCAGTCAGTTTATGGGAGGGATTCTGATTGTTGGCTTGTCCTATGGTCTGAACCTGATTCTCCTGTCTATCGTAGCCATGTTCCATGACGTGCCCCTTGGAGGGATGGCAGGGGAGCTGGCCGGAGGCTGGGCTGTGAATATGCTGTATTTTATGCTGATGTATGGGACTGCTGTGGTGGCTATGCTGATGACAGGGAATGTGGTAGTTGGTCTGATGGCAGTGCTGGTGTTCTATTTCTTCCTGCCGATTGTAACAGACACGCTCTCCTACTACTGTGGTGTCTTTTTTGTGACTGCCTCCGGAAGCTCCCAGATGGATCAGAGGGCATTATTGGGATGGGGAACGAATCATCTTTCTCCTTTTACCCTCTATATGAAGGCTCTTTCCTGGGAACTGAAGGATTTTGGGAATCATGTGACAGAGCTGTTCCTCCCGGCAGCTGCTTTTTTGGCGGTAACGTTTCTGTCTCTCAAACTTTATTCCATAAGACCCAGCGAGGCGGCAGGAAGAGCGATGGCTTTTAGATGGAGCAAGTCTCCTGTGCGGATGATTTTGGTGATTGGTTTTGCTCTGTCAGGGGGGCTGCTTTTCTGGAGTTTTCAGAGCGGGCTGAAGTGGGGCCTGTTTGGAGTGGCTGCATTTGCAGTGTTATCTCACTGCATCATTGAGATTATTTATCATTTTGATTTTAAGAAGCTTTTTTCTAAGAAGATCCATCTGGGGATTGAGCTGGCAGCTGCCATTCTCTTGTTTCTGAGCTTTCGATTTGACTGGTATGGGTATGATTCTTACATCCCGGAGAAGAGCCGTGTGGCTTCTGTAAGTCTGAGGGTGAGGGAGGATCAATGGAATCAGCAATGGGAGTTTGAAGAAGATGAAGAGGGGTATCTTTCCAGGCGTCCTGTGCCTTATTATGATTCCATTGGATCTGGTGATAGGAAGCTTACAGATATAGACGAAGTGATGAAGCTTGTGAATGTATGTGTGGACAGAACCTTAAAGAGCAGAGAGGATAAGCTGGGAGGAAGGAGGGATCAATGGGTCTATCAGACTGAGCAGTCCCGGCTCACATTAGGAGAGGGGGAGAAGGAAGAATTTTTTACAAGGATTTTTGTTTGTTATGAGATGAAGGATGGAAGAAAGGTGAGCCGGGAGTATGAGAATATTCCTCTCAGCGCCGTGATGGAGGCCTACCGTTCTATTTATAATACCAAGGAATATAAACAAGGCGTGTACGGCATCTTAAATCAGGATCTTAACAAGGCAGGTCAGGTGTGGTACAGGGAGGCAAATCAGATGATAGAGGCAGGTCAGGACAGAAGGGATGTACAGGAGATGCTGGCAGCTTATCAGGCAGATTTAATGGATCTGACAGTGGAGAATCGGATGAGAGAGGCTCCTATTGGTACCATTGCCTTTCTCACAGATGATGAGATGAGGTATTTACAGCAGAAGAAGGAAAGGGTTTCGGTTGAATATTCCAATTTTTGGCCTGTGTATCCTTCCTTTACACGTACGATAAAGTGCTTAAAGGATCAGGGGATTACTCCTGGAGCTTATTTTACTCCTGAGGCAGTCAGCTCGGTTGAGGTGGATGTTGAATGGTTGTTTCAAAATGGGAGGGAGGAAGAACGGTCAGCCCTCCAACAGAAAAACCCAAACTACAAGGGGGGAGGTATTCTGGAGTTTGAGGATCAGGAGGATATAAAGCTTCTCATGGACGCTATGGTACAGGAGGAGTATTATGATTTTGATTATCTCTATACCCCAACAGAATCTCCCTTCCGGAAAATACGAGGAAAATTTATTTTGCCAACGGGAGAAACCATGAACGGTGTGGTGACAGGAGAAAGGATAACTCCGGAGTTCCGTAAGCTGTTTCAGGGAATTCCTGTGGAGGAAGATACTTGATTAAGAATGGTTCAAGGCATCGCTGTAAAAGCGGTGCCTTCATGGATTATCTCATACAATCTTTCATTGACTTTATGTACTGACCAATATAGCCGGGTGCATTTTTTCCGTGAGTTTCAAGGAGCCTGGCAATGGGAAGATCCACAATGAGTCCATCGGAGATTTTCCCCATTTTTCTGACCTGTTCCAGTGTTGTGATTCCGGCATGAATGACACAGGGCACTTGGGCACTTCGGCGGATGATCTCAACGGCTGAGGCAAGAGCTAAGGTTCTCTCATGCTCTGTTTCCGTTGGATTAGGGATGGACAAGAGCGATAGGAAGCCTTCCCCTTCTTTGGCAATCATAGAGATTCGATTTTGTGATTCGGGTGCAATGATAGAGATCAGATCGACCCCATACGTATGACAGAGAGGAAGAAACTCCTCTTTTTCCTCAAAGGGCAGATCCAGAAGTATCAGTCCGTCTATCTCAACCTCCTTACAGGTAGAGAGAAAACGTTCTGCCCCGTAGGAGAATACCATATTGGAGTAGGTCACAAATACCATTGGAATGGACACACTGGAGCGCAGTTTTTTAACCAGGTGGAAAATTTGATCTGTGGTGACTCCTCCTTTTAAGGCTCGGAGGCTGGATTCTTGAATGGCAGGATCCTCAGCGGCCGGATCCGAAAATGGAATGCCCAGCTCAATGAGATCGGCGCCCTGTTCTGCGGCGGCGCAGACAGCGGCGGCTGTAGTTTCCAGATCAGGATCCCCACAGGTGATAAAGGGGATCAATGCGGTTCCCTGTTCAAATGCTTTTTTGATATTACTCATGAATGTCCTCCCCTCTGTAGCGGGCAATGGAGGCACAGTCTTTGTCGCCTCGCCCGGATATGGTGACTACGATGATTTGCTCCTTGCTCATGGAAGATGCAATTTTCATGGTATGTGCAACTGCGTGAGCTGATTCAATGGCGGGGATGATACCCTCCGTCCTTGCCAGATACTCAAAGGCATCGACTGCTTCTTCATCTGTAACAGGGACGTATTGGGCTCTTCCAATGTCATGGAGATGCGCGTGCTCCGGTCCTACCCCTGGATAGTCAAGACCTGGGGAGATGGAGTAGACAGGAGCAATCTGACCGTATTCATCCTGGCAGAAGTAGGACTTCATGCCGTGGAAGATACCTGTTGTTCCTGCGTTGATGGAGGCGGCAGTTTCAAAGGTGTCAATGCCTCTGCCGGCAGCTTCACAGCCTATCAGCTTTACAGTTTCCTCCTGGATGAAGTGATAGAAGGTACCCATGGCATTGGATCCTCCTCCTACACAGGCGATCACCGCATCAGGCAGCCTGCCTTCCTTTTGGAGGATCTGTTCCTTGATTTCTTTTGAAATGACGGATTGAAACTCACTGACTATGGTGGGGAAGGGATGAGGGCCTACCACAGATCCCAGGCAGTAGTGGGTATCAGCAATACCAGAGAGCCATTCCCCCATGGCCTGGGAGACAGCGTCTTTTAAGGTGGCAGTGCCAGTGGTTACAGGAATGACCCTGGCACCTAAAAGTCTCATTCGGTACACGTTAAGCGCCTGGCGGATGGTGTCCTCCTGTCCCATAAAGATCACAGCTTCCATACCCATAAGGGCGGCGGCAGTGGCAGTGGCAACTCCGTGTTGGCCGGCTCCTGTCTCAGCGATCAGACGGGTTTTGCCCATCTTCTTTGCAAGGAGTGCCTGACCCAGGACATTATTGATTTTATGCGCTCCGGTGTGGTTTAGATCTTCTCGCTTGAGGTAGATCCTGGCGCCTCCCAGATCCTCTGTCATTTTCCTGGCAAAGTAGAGTCTGGAGGGTCTTCCTGCATACTCATTAAAGAGCTCTGTAAGCTCTCGGTTGAACTGGGGATCTTCCTTGTAATGGTTATAGGCTTCCTCCAGCTCTGTCACTGCATTCATCAGCATTTCAGGAATGTACTGTCCGCCGTGAATGCCAAAGCGTCCTTTTTTGTCTGTCATTTGATACCTTCCTTTCTTACATTGAAAAACAAACCACTGTCAAAGAAGTTAAAAAACAAAAACGTCCCTGACAGAACAATAGATTCTGTCAAGGACGAATAAAAACACTTTATCCGCGGTGCCACCTTGAATTCACAGGAATAACCCTATGCCCTTAGCGGGATACAAACATATCCCCGGCAACTGACGTATGCCAACACGTTGCAGAATACTCTGTGAAATACAGGATAAGGTCTTTCACATTTGACTGCACCCTCAGCGGTCCATTTGACAACTTGTTTCTTACCTGGTTCTCAGCATCCCTGGCTCTCTGTAAAGGCATCATTGCCGTTATCTCCGCTTCAACGGTTTGGTTTTATGAAATTAATGCACATTATAGTCCTGGGAAATGGGTTTGTCAAGAACAATCGTAATATTTTTTCTTGTATGTTCTTGTGCCTGCTGTGAACCTGCCGGTTAAGAGGAGCAGCCGCAACATCCGGAACATCCTCCTCCCTGGGAGGCAGGTGTTCCGAACACCTGTTCAAAGAGACGCTTGCCGGTGGGGGTGGCAGCCAGCCCTCCTTCGGCTGTTTCTTTCAAGGAGGAGGACATGGCGTCTCCTACTTTTTTCATGGTGAGGATCACCTCGTCTGCCGGGATTGCACTTTCGATACCTGCCAAAGCCAGCTCTGCTGCCACAAATGCGCCTGCTACTCCGGAGGCATTTCGTTTAATGCAGGGGATCTCTACCAGTCCGGCTACAGGGTCGCACACCAGTCCCAGGATGTTTTTGATGGCAATGGCGATGGCATGCTCTGAGGCCTTGGGAGAGCCGCCTGCCAATTCTACGATAGCAGCGGCTGCCATAGCAGCGGCTGAACCGCATTCTGCCTGGCACCCTCCTTGTGCCCCTGCCAGAGAGGCGTTGTTTGCAATGACCATGCCTACGGCAGAGGCGGTGAATAAGGACATGACACAGTCTCTCTCTGAGCAGTGATGCTCCTCCTCCATGGTGAGAAGGGCTGCCGGCAGGATACCGCAGCTTCCGGCAGTGGGAGCTGCTACAATGCGTCCCATGGAAGCATTCAGTTCTGAAACGGCAAGAGCCCGGTATAAGGCTCCGGACAGGAGCGGGCCGGTGAGAGTCTTACCCCTCAGGGATGCCTGCTGCATCTTATAGGCACTTCCACCTGTGAGGCCGCTGGTGCTTTTTAAATCCTTCCGGCATCCGGACCGGATGGATTCCCTCATAACCTGATAGGTGGCCCGCATACGTTCATATACTTCTTCCTGCGCCAGCTCCAGCTGATCTGCCTGCTGCTTTAACACAAGGGCAGAAATGGGAAGGCCGGCTGCCTGGGCAGCTTCCGTGAAGGAAGCCACAGAACAATAGTTAAATTCCAAATCCATTTGAAAACCTCCTGAGTGTGAGTCTGTTTGTCTATAGCGGTTCAGTCCTGGGTCTGAGCAGAGGATAGAAGGGCTAAATTGGCTGCAGCATAGTGCTGGAAAAGATGTTGGGCAAAGTTTTTATGGTTTCATTTAGAGATGGCCCAAAGCTTCCGTCTATCTCAATGGTCATAACAGCCTGACCGCCTCTGTTCTGTCTGGATAAGCGGAAATTACAGATGTTTACTCCGGCTTCCGCCATCACTTCTGTGACGGCGGCAATGGTTCCGGGGGCATCCCGGTGGAGGACGATGAGTGTGGTGTATTGCCCGGTGACGGATACCTCCATGCCGTTTACTTCGGTCACCAAAATATTGCCTCCTCCGATACTGGATCCCAGAAGGGAGACGGTGTGACCCTGGCAGTCAGTTAAGGTGACCTTCGCTGTATTTGGGTGGGCTCCGTCAATGTCTCCTGTGGTGATGGTCACCTCCAGACCCTGGTTCTGAGCCAGCTCAAGGGCATTCCGGATGCGCACATCGTCGGTGCTCATTCCCATAATGCCGGCGATGAGCGCTTTGTCTGTTCCGTGACCTTTGTAGGTTTTTGCAAAGGAGCCGTGAAGGAGGATATCTGCCTTTACGGCAGGCGCTCCCAGGAGAGCCAGGGTAATGCGGCCAATTCTGGCAGCTCCTGCTGTGTGGGAGCTGGACGGGCCAATCATAACAGGCCCAAGAATATCAAATACATTCATAATAGGATTCCTCTCTGTGAGTGGTTTAAACATGTGATAGATGATAAGCTTGTATCTATTATAATCCATTCTGCTTAAATAGAAAAGTAAATATGGAGGGAATCCTGAAAAAAATCCTGGTTAAATCCCGGCTTCAGAAGGCAGAAGAAGGGGAGGAAAACGGATTGACAATCCTATCTGGGAAAGCTACAATCATAGCAAGAGAAGGACACACTGCAATGAAGAAAATCCAAACAGGAAAAGAGAGGACATATCTATGATATCCGATAAGATGAAGCCCCTGGTGAATCATAATTCTGCAATTCGTGCTATGTTTGAGGAGGGAAAGGCTCTTGCAGCGCTCTATGGGGAGGAGAATGTATTTGATTTTAGTCTGGGAAACCCCAATATGCCTGCTCCTCAGTCAGTAAATCAGGCGATCCGGGATATACTTGAGGAGGAAAACTCCACCATGGTTCATGGCTATATGAGCAATGCAGGCTTTGAGGATGTTCGCTCTGGGATTGCAGAGTCCTTAAACCGCCGTTTTGGCACTGAATTTCACCAGAATAATATTCTGATGACTGCAGGTGCAGCCAGCGGCTTAAATGTGATCTTTAAGACGATTTTAAATCCTCAGGATGAGGTGATTGTATTTGCCCCCTACTTTGTAGAGTATGGCAGCTATGTAGGTAATTATGATGGAACGCTGGTGGTAATATCCCCTGATACGGAAACCTTCCGGCCCAATCTGTCCCAGCTTGAGAAGAAGATAAATGCTAAAACAAAGTGCGTGGTGATCAACACGCCCAACAATCCCACGGGGGTGGTATATTCTGCAGAAACTCTCACAAAGATGGGGGAGATCCTCTGGGCTAAGGAGCAGGAATTTGGAACTGCCATCCTTCTGATTTCGGATGAGCCCTATAGGGAGCTGGTTTACGATGGAGCGGAGGTTCCCTATGTGACCAAGTTTTACCATAATACAGTGATTGTCTATTCCTACAGTAAATCCTTGTCTCTCCCCGGAGAGCGTATTGGGTATCTGGTTATTCCGGATACTCTTAAGGATAGCAGGGAGGTGTTTGCAGCAGCAGCCATTGCAAATCGTGTTCTGGGCTCTGTGAACGCCCCCTCTTTGATGCAGAGGGTGATTCTGCGCTGTGTGGATGAGCAGGTGAATCGAAGGGCCTATGAACAGAATCGGAATCTGCTGTATCATGGACTGATTCAGGCCGGATTTCAGTGTATTAAGCCGGAGGGGGCATTTTACCTTTTTATGAAATCTCCTGAGGCAGATGAAAGGAAATTCTGCCAGGTTTGTAAAAAGTATCATATTCTGGTTGTGCCGGGCAGCTCCTTTGCCTGCCCGGGCTATGTGAGAATTGCATATTGTGTTTCGTATGAGAAGATTCAGAGAGCCCTTCCGGAATTTGAGAAGGTGGCAAAGGAGTATGGGCTGGGAAGATAAATGAGAGAGGACAGGTGATGGTACGATGAGAGATACCTCTGGATGGCAGCATTATTTGCGCCTTTTATTAAATATAATCATTCCAGTGTCAGGCTGGCTTTTTCTGTGTTTTGCAGGTCCTGGAATTCTCCGATTTTTTATGCCTTTTGTCATCGGGTGGCTCATTGCAATGATAGCCAATCCTCTGGTACGCTTTTTAGAACGGCGGGTGAAGCTGGTGCGAAAGCACAGCTCCATTGTGATTGTGGTGTCTGCGCTGGCGTTGGTCATAGGGCTTATTTATCTGGTGGTTTCAAGAAGCATTCTGCTTTTGCGAGGATTTTTTAAGGATCTTCCGGCGCTCTATACAAGTATTGAGGGGGAGGTGATCCAGAGTATGGAAGGAGCCGGTCATTTGCTTCAATTTATGCCTGAGAGTATAAGGCAGTCCTGGGAGAGCATTGGAGATAATGTGGGACAGCTTGTGGGAGCCTTGGCGGAAAAACTGGCTTCTCCCACGGTAGAGGCAGCTGGCACAGTGGCCAGGAGCCTTCCTTCTATACTGGTGTATTTTGTGGTGACAGTGCTTTCTGCCTATTTTTTTATTGTGGACAGAGAGCGAATTATGAACCGGATCAAATCACATATGCCAGAGGAAGCCAGACGGTATGTTCAGTATCTAAAGGGGGATGTGATCCGGCTGATCAGCGGGTATTTTATGGCGCAGCTTAAAATTATGGCTGTGGTCTTTTTGATTTTGACGGCCGGCTTTTTCTGCCTGGGGGTAAAGTATGGGCCTTTATGGGCGATTCTCATAGCGTTTTTGGATTTCCTGCCTGTATTTGGAACAGGAACGGCTCTGATTCCCTGGGGGATTGTAAAGGTGCTGGGGGGAGAATACTATTTTGCAGCCGGGCTTTTGGGACTGTATGTTCTGACCCAGTTTATCAGGCAGCTGGTTCAGCCCAAGCTGGTGGGAGATAGTGTGGGGATGCCCCCATTTTTAAGCCTTTTCTTTCTGTATCTGGGATTCAAGGTCAGTGGCATTGCCGGTATGATCCTGGCGGTACCTATGGGTATGTTTGTTGTGAATCTATATCAATATGGTGCGTTTCAGGGTCTGACGGACAGTTTGAAAGAGCTGGCAGGGGATATAAATGAATTTCGCCGCAGAAGAAGGAATTCATCTTAAAAGGGTATTATGCTGCACATAATCGGAGGAGAGAGGAATATGAATATACTGGTGAGTGCCTGCCTTTTGGGGGTAGAATGCAGATATGATGGAAAGGGAGCTTTGGAGCCCAGGCTGGAGAAGCTGATGAAGGAACATCATTTGATACCGGTTTGTCCGGAGATTATGGGAGGTCTTGCCATTCCAAGAACGCCTGCGGAACGTATGGGAGACCGGGTGATTACAAAAAAGGGGGAGGATGTGACTGAGGCTTATGAGAGGGGAGCAGCTGAGGTTTTAAAGTTAGGTCTGCTGTATGGATGTACGGTGGCAGTGCTAAAGGAAAGAAGTCCTTCCTGCGGGAAAGGGAGGATTTACGACGGAACATTTACCAGAACCCTGTCAGAGGGAAGGGGAGTCTGTGCAGAATGTCTGGAATCCCAGGGTATTAAGGTGTATGGGGAGAGCAGGATTGGAAGATTGATGGAAGAAATGGAAAGGTTATGATGAATGAGGGATGAGACAGGAAGGGATGAGAGATCCCAGGCAGCCATACTGGCAGAGGAGCTTCAGGCTTCCATCCGCCGGGTGGAGGGGAGAGAAAAGACAGAGGCACGGTTCGCCTCTTCTGTGGAAGAACCTTCTGAGAAAAAATGGAAAGAAGAAAAGAAGCGGCTTTCCCGAACGTGGATGGCAGGACTGGGTTTTGCTCTGTCACTGGCAGTGGGAGGGCTCTACCTGTATCAGGCGATGGGCTTTCAAGAAGCTTATCTGCCTCACACACGTATCAATGGAATGGATGTAACCGGTAAGACGGTGGAGGAAGTCAAAGGATTGATGTCAGAAGGCGCAGGAAAGTATCAGATGAAGCTTCTTTTAAGAGGTGGGGAGGCGGAGGTTTTAAGGGGAGAGGATCTTAGACTTGATACTGTGTTTGACGGAAGCTTGGAAGAGATTATAAAGCAGCAGAATCCCTATGCCTGGCCACGTTACCTTTTGAAAGGCCCATCCTATGAGCTGCAAACCATGATAACCTTTGATGAGGAAGCCCTGGAAGGCGCTCTGAGCAAATTGAAGTGCTTTGACTCCAATTTAGTGGAGCCGCCCAGGGATGCCTATCTTTCAGATTACATAAGGGGACAGGGATATACCATAGTTCCTGAGACAGAGGGGAACCAGCTGGATCCGGAGCTTGTAAAGGAGGCGGTTTCCCATGGAATGCTCCGCTTTGCTCCGGAGCTGGATCTGGAGGAGCTGGGATGCTATAAGACAGCAGTTGTGGGGAGGGATAACGCTGCTTTGCTGTCTGCCAGAGATGAGAGAAACTTCTATGTGAATGCAGCAGTCACCTACACATTTGGCAATCAAAGGGAGGTGCTGGATGGGGAGAGAATTCACCAGTGGCTGGTGATGGAGGACGGTTCAGTGGCTTTGAATGAAGGGAAAGTGACTGAATATGTGAAGGAGCTGGCAAAGAAGTATAATACTGCTTACACAAAGCGTTTCTTTACCACCAGCTACGGTGATAAGGTGGAAGTCAGCGGTTTCTATGGATGGCGGATCAATGAAACAGCAGAGGTTCAGGAGCTTATAAGGAGTTTAAAGTCAGGAGAAAGTGTGACAAGAGAACCAATCTATTTACAGACGGCTGCCAGCCGTGAGGGGCCGGATTATGGAACTACCTACGCAGAGGTGAATCTGACGGCTCAGCACTTGTTTTTTTATCAAAACGGAAGGCTGGTTCTGGAGTCTGACTTTGTGTCAGGGAATGTGTCCAAGGGGCACACCACACCACCTGGTTTGTTTGGGCTTACCTATAAGCAGAGAGATGCAGTGCTAAAAGGAGAGAACTACCGAAGTCCTGTTAAATTCTGGATGCCCTTTAACGGGGGCATCGGATTTCATGATGCAAGCTGGCGTTCCAGCTTTGGAGGCAGTATTTATAAGACCGGCGGCTCTCATGGATGTATCAATCTGCCCTATGCAGCAGCAAAGACGCTTTTTGAAGGTGTTTATCCAGGGATGCCTGTGATCTGTTACTATCTGCCTGGCACAGAACGTTCTAACTCCAGCCGATCCTCAGGTAAGGCTCCCTCCGGCGGAAAGGTGCCTTCTCCCACAAAGGCAGCGCCCCCCTCTGCTGTCAGGCCTTCTGCTCCTTCCGGCACAGCTGTACCAGCTTCTTCTGGCACAGCACCGTCTGTGCTTCCTCCTCCATCCTCTGCCGGGACTTTATCTTCGGAGAAGAGTCCGGAAGAAACCTTGCCTTCCCAGGGGGAGGTGCTGATTGAGCCGGTGGATCAGGGGGAGGCAGGAGTCGGGCCGGGATTTGATCCTTTTGCATCACAGGAGCAGACAGGGACAGGATTAGAGTGAAAGACCGCAAGAAATGAAAATGAGGAAGGAAGTAGGAATATGTCAGAATTGCCAGAGCGCTTTCAAGAACGGATGAGAGAGCTGTTAGGAGATGAATATGAGGAGTTTCAGGCCGGCTATCACAGGGAGAGAGCCCAGGGAATGCGGTTGAACCGCTTGAAGGATCAGGGGATAGGAGCAGAAGGGGATGGGAGAGGGGATGAGAGGTGGGCGGACAGGCTTGCCGGGCAGATAGCAGAGGAGGCTGGCTTTTCACTCCGATCCATTCCCTGGGTGAAGGAGGGATTTTATTATGGATCGGAGGATCGGCCGGGAAGGCATCCCTATCATGAGGCCGGGGTTTATTATATACAGGAGCCCAGCGCCATGGCGGTGGTAGAGCTTTTAGATCCAAAACCAGGAGATTTGGTTTTGGATCTTTGTGCTGCTCCGGGAGGGAAATCCAGTCACATCGCTTCCAGACTAGGTGGTCAGGGATTTTTGCTATCCAACGAGATTCATCCGGCCAGAGTCAAAATTCTCTCTCAGAATATAGAGAGGATGGGAATCAGAAACTGTGTTGTGTCCAATGAATCCCCGGAAGGTCTGGCCAGAGGGCTGACAGGATTCTTTGATAAAATTGTAGTGGATGCTCCCTGCTCAGGAGAGGGGATGTTCAGAAAGGATGAGGGTGCCAGAGATGAATGGAGCGAGGAGCATGTAAGAAGGTGTGCAGAGCGTCAGAGGGAGATTCTGGATCAGGCAGCTTCTATGTTAAAGCCAGGGGGACGTTTGGTGTATTCTACCTGTACCTTTGCTCCAGAGGAAAATGAAGGGACGATCAAGGGATTTCTGGAAGGACATAAGGATTTTAGCACAGAGGACAGATGCTATTTTGAGGGCTTCACCAGGGGGAATCCCCACTGGGCTGGCTATGGACAGGGGGAGTCTTCAGGGGAAGGGGATGATGGCAGGCGTGCAGGATTACACCTTGAGAGAACTCTGAGGCTTATGCCCCATAAGGTGGAAGGGGAGGGACATTTTATGGCTTCTCTCAGGAAGGAAGGAAACCTGTTGAAGGAGGAGTCTGAAACCAGGAAACGAGGAGGAGTAAGGTATCTGGGGGATCGGGAAAGAAGGGAGATGCTAAAGGACTATCAGATATTTTTGAAGCATACCCTTGTGGATCCGGAGGAATTTCTTGAGAGGAAGGAGTACGTTCTGTTTGGAGATCAGCTTTATCTCGTGCCTCCTCAGATGGTGGATCTGACAGGACTTAGGATCCTGCGTCCCGGTCTGCATATGGGTACCCTAAAGAAGAATCGCTTTGAGCCTTCCCATGGTCTGGCTTTGGCCTTAAAGCCAGAGGAAGTGAAATCCGTTTGGAATCTGCCTTCAAAGGGGAATGAGATTTTAACCTATATGAAAGGTGAGACGATTTCTATAGGAGAGGGAAGGCTAAAGGAGGGAACCGCCTGGGTATTGATCTCCACAGATGGATATAGTATGGGATGGTGCAAGCTGGCAGGAGGAATTTTGAAGAACCATTATCCTAAAGGGCTCAGGTGGAGATAGAATGGCCTTGGGGATAGCGCAACGTTGAATGAACCACCAGACGGTGGGAACAGCCCTTTGCTTTACAACAATCCATGTATAAATGATATGCTTGAAGAATAGGATAAGAGAAAGGCAAAAAGGCGGTACTGTCATGAAGGGATGGATTTGTTCAGCGGTATTAGCAGTTTCTCTGCTTTTTGGCTCTATGGAAGCGGCAGGAGGGAACGCTTTCATAGAGAGGGGATGGCTTCAGGAGCCCCGGCCCGGTGGAGCTTTGTGTGCACCGGCATCTTCTGGCAAGTCCGGTGAAGGGGCTCAGGGGGATCCTTTGAAGCTGTATGCCCAGTCCGCAGTTCTGGTGGATGGCAGCACCGGCCGGGTTCTCTACAGCAAAGGAGAGGATATTGTCCGTCCAATGGCAAGCACCACGAAAATCATGACCTGCATTCTGGCTCTGGAGCTGGGGGATTTGGAGGATAAGGTAACGGCTTCCTCCTCTGCGGCCTCCCAGCCCAAGGTTCATCTTGGGGTTCGCTCCGGGGAGGAGTATCGTCTGGAGGATCTGCTGTACGCTCTCATGCTGGAATCCTACAATGATGCGGCAGTTATGATTGCTGAGCATATTGGAGGCAGTACGGAGGAGTTTGCAAAGCTGATGAATGAGAAAGCCAAAGGTCTGGGATGTGAAAATACCTATTTTATTACACCCAACGGGTTAGATGGAGTAGAGACAGATGAGCAGGGGATGGAGCGGATTCATTCCACCACAGCCAGGGATCTGGCTCAGGTGATGCGGTACTGCGTGACCCGGTCTCCAAAGAGGGAGGATTTTTTAAAAATAACACAGACTTCCAACTATTACTTTACGGATCTGTCAGGAAAGAGAAGCTTTAACTGTTTGAATCATAATGCCATGCTTACGATGATGGAAGGAGTACTCTCAGGAAAAACCGGTTTTACAGGAGGGGCAGGATATTCTTATGTGGGAGCCATGGAAAGCAAAGGAAGAACGTACATTATTGCCCTTTTAGGGTGCGGCTGGCCTCCTCATAAAACCTATAAGTGGAGCGATGCCAGAAAGCTCTATGATTATGGCATGGAACAGTTTCAGATGCGGGATGTGTTTCAGGAGGAGACACTGGGGGAGCTTCCGGTTACAGGTGGGTTGTGCTGGGAGGAGGAAGGGCGCATCAGGGACAGCACCAGCCTCTCTTTAAGATTAAAACCAGAGGAAATGCACCTGCCCCTTCTTTTGAGAGAGGAGGAAGGGGTGCAGGTTAGAAAGAGGCTTCCTGAAGGCCTGGAAGCGCCTGTCAAGGCAGGACAGCAGATAGGAACCATTGATTACAGCCTGAATGGGGTGCTGGTGAAGCAGTATGCTGTGTATGCAGAGGAAGAAGTAGAAAAAATAACCTTTTCCCGCTCTCTCCGCCATCTTTTTCATCTTTTTTTGGGTGATGGAAAGAATTGAAAGAAATGTTACGCTTTTCTTACAAAAAGGGATCCTCAGGTGAAGAATCCCCCATTTTGATTGACATGGGGCAATATTTGTCATTATAATAGGGATATTGTCAAAAATAGAACATCATCCCTTTTTAGGGTTATGGTAGAAAACAGGGGAGATATGTACATAATGAAGAAAAAAAAGTATAAAAAGGCTCTGGCCCTTATACTGGGACTGATGCTGTCTGTGGAAACACCGGCATCCTTTTCTGCACCTTTTCGGATCTTTGACTCCTATGCTTACACAGGAGCGGCTACCGTTAAGGCTACCTCTCTGAATGTCCGCAGTGGGGCCGGAACCAGTTACTCATCAGTGGGGAGGCTGGCAGCAGGAGCGGCTATTACTGTGGTTGGAGAGAAGGGGGGGACGGATGGAAAGCTGTGGTATCAGATCCAGTATGCAGGAAGTAATGGGGCGGTGAATACAGGGTTTGTATCCTCTGAATATGTAAGGCTTCCTGTTTCCTATAAAGAGGATGTGAATTTTGAAGCATATCTGAATACTCAGGGCTTCCCGGAGAGCTATAAGAATGGTTTAAGACAGCTTCACGCTCAGTATCCAAACTGGGTCTTTAAGGCAAAAAATACGGGACTGGACTGGAATACAGTCATTGAAAATGAGAGTCTGCTGGGTCGGAATCTGGTGTCCCTGGGCAGTGTCTCTTCCTGGAAATCGGTGGAAGACGGCGCTTACAACTGGGATAACAGCACCTGGACAGGTTTAGATGGGGGTAACTGGGTAGCTGCCTCCAGAGACATTATCATGTATTACATGGATCCCAGAAATTTTATGGATGAGACGTATGTGTTCCAGTTTCTGTCCCATGAATACGATGGGAACACTCAGACCAGAGAGGGGATTAACAGCCTTGTTACAGGAACCTTTCTTTCGGGAACCACCAACTCCACAGGGACGGACGGAAGTGATTTCTCCGGTGGAAGCTCAGGGGGAAGTGGAGCAGGGCCGGGAGCAGGGCCGGGATCCGGCAGTTCTTCCAATGATGACAGCCAGCGCGGCCCTGGCGTGTCCAAGCCCTCCGGCAGTGGAAACTCCGGAGTTAGTACAGTAGGGCCGGGGGCAGGCTCCGGTTCCGGCAGCTCCTCCTATGATCACAGCCAGTATGGGCCAGGGGTGTCAGGAAGCCAGGGGCCTGTGTACCGAGGTGGAACAGGGGATGTGAGTCTGGAAGGGCCTCATGCATCCATTACACCAAGAGAGCGTAATCTGGTGACCTCCAGCGTAAGTCTGGTGGGGCCAGGGGTGACCTTGGGGGGAAGTGAACCGGGCGCAGCCCCAGGGGCAGGAAGAAGTACAGGGAATGGATCTTACCCATATACAGATATCCTTATGAATGCCGGAGTGCAGTCCGGGGTAAGTCCCTATGTGCTGGCTGCCATGATTATTCAGGAGCAGGGCACCAACGGTACAAGCCCCCTTATTTCCGGAACTTATGCAGGATATGGGGGATATTATAACTTCTTTAATGTAGAGGCATACCAGTCAGGTTCCATGTCAGCCATTCAGATGGGACTCCGATACGCCTCCCAGTCAGGCAGCTATGGGCGTCCATGGAATACAGTGGAGAAATCCATTCTGGGAGGTGCTCAAAATTATGGGGATAACTATGTGAAGGCAGGTCAGAATACCTTCTATCTGAAGAAGTTTAATGTCCAGGGGCCTAATTTGTACAAGCATCAGTATATGACCAACATACAGGGAGCGGCTTCGGAAGGTGCAAAGCTTTCTCAGGCTTACACAGCCGATCTGAAGAAAACAGCGCTGGAGTTTCATATTCCAGTGTACAGAAATATGCCTGAACAGGCCTGTGTGGCGCCTTCCGGAGACGGAAGCCCCAACAACAAGCTTTCAAGCCTGAGCGTGGAAGGATTCAGCCTGACCCCTTCCTTCCATAAGGACACTCAGGAATACAATCTGATTGTAGATGGTTCTCTTTCCAGCCTTTCTGTTTACGCCTCCGCCTTTGATTCCAAAGCATCAGTGGGAGGAGCAGGAACGGTTGCGCTGTCCGGGGGCAGCCGGGATCTTGTGATTACTGTGACCGCTCAGAATGGAAGTACACGCAATTACACCATTCATGTGGCGGTTCAGGGAGGAGACGCTCCCTCAGGAAATGTGGCTGCGCCCGGAGGAAGCCAGGGTCCTGGAAGCCCGGGTCCCGGAGGAACGGGAGGCCCTGGAAATTCTGGAAATAATAATGCAAATGGCCCAGGAGGAAGCAATATTACCATTGTAGAGGTACAGCCCTGATGACGGGATTTTTGGAAACATAAGAATTCAGAAGGTGGGAATTTGGAATGATGAGACGAATGAGAGAGAAAGCGGCAGTCTTTGCAGCAGTGTTTGTAATGACAGTGATTATGTCTGCCGGATGCTTGACTGCATGGGCGGCCAGCGGAAAAATTGCCTTTTCTGACCCTTCGGCTACTGTGGGGAGTCAGGTAAGTGTAAATATGAAGGTAACCGGCAGCGAGAATCTGGGAAATGTGAATGTGATGCTGTCCTATGACCCCAATGTATTGGAGTTTGTAAGTGGAACGAATGCAGAGGGGGATGCAGGGGCCATCCGCGTTCGGGGAGATGGAGGTACGCCAAATACCAAAACCCTGGCTTTCACCCTTAAGTTTAATGCACGCACAGTTGGAAGCAGTAAGATTACCGTTACCAGCCAGGAGGTTTATGATTCTAATTCTCAGATTGTGACAGTGGATAAGCCGGGAAGCTCTGCTGTTACAGTATCAGCTCTTCAGACTGCCTCCAAGGATGCTACCCTTCGATCTCTTCAGGTGTCTCCGGGAACTTTGACACCTCCCTTTTCCCCGGAGATAGATACGTATTCTGTGACAGTGGGAACGGATGTGGAGAAGCTGATGGTTACGGCTCAGTCCACAGATGAGAATGCCACCAATGTAATATCCGGCTACGAGGAGCTCCAGATGGGTGAAAACCGGGTCACCTGTAAGGTGACAGCCCAGGATGGGGAGACTGTAAAGGAGTACGTGATTGTAGTTACAAAGGCTGAGGGAGGAGCCGGCACAGAAGAGACAGGATTGTCTACGGGAGTGAAGATGAAGATCTCCAAGAGGGAGATTACAGTGCTTGATCCAGATAGCTCAGTAGAGATTCCGGAAGGATTTAAGGAGAGTATCATCAATGTGGATGATAACAATAAAGTTCGTGGATGGGTGTGGGGCAATGAGACGGAGCACCAGTACTGTATTGTGTATGGAATGAATGAGGCGGGAGAGAAGAATTTCTACCGATACGACATGAAGGATACAGAACGAACCATCCAGCGTTACTTTGAAGATCCGGCGGTTCAGAGCATGGTATCCGGGGAGGACTACAATACCCTGGCCAGCACCTATGATAAGTTGTTTAATCATTACAGGCTGTTCCAGATATTCCTGATCATCGCCATTCTCATTGCAGTAGGTCTGCTGATTCTGGTTCTGGTGGTTGTTTTAAAGAAAAAGGATCCTGGAACTGGTGGAAGAGGAAAGGCCGGGGTGAGAGGAAGCCGGGGAAGAAGAGGGGTGAGTGAGATCTCTCAGGCGCCTCTGGAAGAGAAGGAAGAGGATATGGAGCCTTATGAGGATGAGTACTGGAAGGGGGATTATCAGGATGAATCCCACCAGCAGGATTTAGAGGATGAGGAGGATGAGCCGGAGAAGAAAGAGGTTTCAGGGAGCACCCTGGAGGTGAATCCGGGAAAGCCTGCTTTGGAGCTGGAAGAGGAAAGCGACGATTTTGAAATTTTTGATTTATAATTGTCAAATACAAGTTTTTATTTGGCCTGCCTGGAAGCGATTCAGGCAGGCCATGCTGTGTTGTACCCCAAATAATACAGTGACATTTTGGATAAAATGTAGTATACTTTTAAGCGAAACAAAATATTAATTGTAATTTAACGGATTATTAGCGAAAGGAAGACCAAATATGTACTGTGTGAAGAAGATTAATGAACAGCTGTTTTGGGTTGGCGGAACGGATCGTAGACTGGCCTTGTTTGAAAATGCGTATCCCATTCCCAGAGGTATTTCCTACAATGCATATCTGCTGTTAGATGAGAAAACGGTACTCTTTGACACAGTGGATCGGGCCATTACAGATCAATTTTTTGAGAATATAGAATCCCTTCTCCGGGGGAGAACTCTGGATTATGTAGTGGTGAATCATATGGAACCGGATCACTGTGCAACCCTTGGAGAGATTGTGCTCAGATATCCGGACGTAAAGGTTGTCTGCAATGCCAAGACAGTGCCGATTATTAAGCAGTTTTACAATTTTGATATTGATTCCAGAGTGGTGATTGTGAAGGAAAACGATACCTTTTCCTCAGGAACCCACACCTTTACCTTCCTTATGGCACCTATGGTTCACTGGCCGGAAGTGATGGTGACCTATGATATGACAGACAAGGTTCTCTTTTCCGCTGATGCCTTTGGCACCTTTGGTGCAATGAACGGAAACCTGTTTGCAGATGAGGTTCAGTTTGAGCGGGAGTGGCTGGACGATTCCAGAAGGTATTACACCAATATTGTAGGAAAATATGGTCCCTCTGTCCAGACGCTGTTAAAGAAGGCTTCTTCCCTTGACATCCAGGCTCTGTGCCCCTTACACGGTCCGGTTTGGCGTGAAAATATCGGCTGGTATGTAGACAAGTACCTGACCTGGAGCAGTTATGAGCCTGAGGAGCAGGCTGTAATGATTGCCTATGGTTCCATTTATGGCAATACAGAGAACGCTGTGAATATTCTGGCAGGAATTCTGGGAGATCGAGGAGTGAAGAACATTGTGATGTACGATGTTTCCTCTACTCATCCCTCCACCATTCTTTCGGAAGCGTTCCGATGCAGCCATCTGGTGTTTGCGTCTGCTACTTACAATGGAGGTATTTTCAGCAACATGGAGCATTTGCTGATGGAGATGAAAGCCCACAGCCTTCAGAACCGTACAGTAGCCATTATAGAGAATGGATCCTGGGGCGTTACATCCGGACAGCAGATTCGTGATCTTCTTGGGGGCATGAAAAATATGACAATTTTAGAGAGCACCTTAACTCTGAAGTCTTCCTTAAAAGAAACGCAGATGGCGGATCTGGAGGCTTTGGCAGACCAGATTATAGGGTCTATGTCTTAAAACGGACGAAAAAGGGTGGCACAGTTCCTCGAACATAGATGTGGTAGACAACCGGCATCTGTTTTCGAGGAATTTTTCTATGGGAGGATTTCAATGTGATAGGTTTTCAGCCAGAAATTAATCTGTAGGATGTAAGCCAGCATCTGGGGGCCTGCCATCAGCTGTCCGTACCAGGGGGCTCCATAGTCGGCAGGAAGGGTGAGAAAATGCTCCACTTTTTTTCTGTCCAGAAACTCCATGACAGGAGAACTGCTGTCAGAGATCATTTCCTTGACCCGGTTTACCAGAAGGGACTGATAGGCAGTATCATATGTTTTCGGGTAGGGAGATTTGCGCCGGAACAAAATTTCATCTGGTACAAGGCCTTTTCCAGACTGGCGCAGAAGATTTTTTACTACCCCGTCTCTGGTTTTCATATCCCAGGGCACATTCCAGACATACTGAAGGATTCGGTGATCTGCAAAGGGAACCCTGGCTTCCAGACCAGAGTACATACTGGTGCGATCCATGCGGTTTAAGAGGGTTTGCATAAACCAAACCAGGTTCAGGTAGGCGATTTCCCTGCGCCTGGCCTCCTCCGGTGTATCCTCCGCCAGTCTTGGGGTGTTGGCCAGGGAATTCTCGTAGGCATGTTTCACATACTCATCCATATCCAGTTCATCTAACACGCTGTCCTTTAGAAGGATTTTCCTGGCTTCCAGATTCATGGTCCAGGGAAAGGTGTGGGCATCAAAGCACTCCTTCTTGTGGAACCAGGGATATCCTCCAAATATTTCATCTGCACATTCACCGGTAAGAGCTACTTTGTTGTGTTCTTTTACCATGGAGCAGAATTGGAGCATAGAGGAGTCAATATCTCCCATGGCAGGTAAATCGTGGGCCAGAACAGAATCGTATAAACGGTCGGCCTGGGTGAGATTGTCACATTCCAGATAATGGTGACGGGAGCCTAGATAGTCCACCATTTTATCCACGAAGGGACGATCCTGGGAGGGCTGAAAGGAGCTGGCTTTGAAAAATTTGTGATTGTTTACAAAGTCAAAGGAGAAGGTGGTAAGGTCTTTCCCCTGTTTTTTTAGCTCCATGGAGCAGATGGCAGATACCAGGCTGGAATCTACACCTCCGGAGAGAAAGGTACAGATGGGTACGTCGGAGACCATTTGTCTGGTTACTGCATCTTTGATGAGAAAGGATGTGGTTTCAATGGTCTTTTCATAGCTGTCTTCATGGGGAAGGCTTTCCAGCTTCCAGTAGAGTTTCAGGCGAAGTCCTTCCTGAGAGAAGAGGAGGAAATGGCCGGCCGGAAGTTCCTTCATGCCTTTTAACACGCCACAGCCACAGGTTCTGGCAGGACCCAGGGAGAAGATCTCGTTTAGGCCTTGTTTATCCAGCTGGGGTTTGATGCCTGGGTAGGCCAAAATACCCTTCAGCTCAGAAGCGAAGATGAGTTCAGATCCCCGAATGGTATAAAAAAGGGGTTTTACACCAGCTGGATCACGGAAAAGGCAGAGACGCTGTTTCACAGGATCCACAATGGCGAAAGCAAAAATACCATTGAGACGTTTTACAAAATCAGGGCCGAATTCCATATAGCCGGTGAGAATGACCTCCGTGTCGCTGGAGGTCCGGAAGGAGCAGCCAAGGTGGATTAGTTCCTCACGAAGTTCCTTTGTGTTGTAAAGCTCCCCATTGTATACAATGGAGAAGGTGGATCCGGAACAGGACTTTACCATAGGCTGGTGTCCTCCGGCCAGGTCGATAATGGACAGACGGGCGTGGGATAATCCGCCGTGTTCTCCCAGCCATGTACCGGAGGAATCGGGTCCTCTGTGGTTTAACACCTGAGCCATGGATGCCAGGATTTCTTCATAGTGATGAGGTGAGTTTAAATATTGGTCAAATGGATGATAAAAGCCGGCAATTCCGCACATGGAAACATTCCTCCTGATGACGCTTTGTAAAGGCTGCGATTTCATATTGTTTATTCTATGAAAAAGAGATTCTGATTGTGCCGGATTTCTCTGGGTTTTTAGTGGGTGTTCTGCACAATATTTCCAGAACCTGCAATTTGGGGGTTGATTTTATGATTGGATGCTGGTATGCTTTATGAGGAAATAGAATAAATGAGGAAAGGAAGTGAACCAGAGTGGAAGGTCGAAGTCACAAGATGGAAGCAGACAATTATCATAGGCGCATGGTAGTGGGAGCTATGTATGGGACTTTGGATTCCCTTTGCTTTCACTGCCGTTGAATCGATAGAGGAACCCGATACGTTTATGATGATAGCCATAGATTACAGGAGTATGAGAGTACGATGTAATTATGGCTATTTTGTATGCTGCTTTCATGGATAAGTACCCTTCATGAAAGGAAGAAGATGCAGGAGATTTTTAATTTAAAGGAATTGATGGTTCTGCTGGAGGGGCGGCAGTTTCGTCTCTTAAAGGAAAGACTGTCAGAGATGAATGAGGTGGATATTGCCACCTTCATTGAGGAGCTGGATTCTGAGGGGACGGTGGTGGTATACCGTATGCTCTCTAAGGAGCTGGCCAGTGATGTGTTTGCCTGCCTCCCTGTGGAAAAACAGGAGCACATTATTAACAGTATTACAGATTCTGAGCTAAGCGCCATTGTCAATGATCTGTTTGTGGATGATGCAGTGGATATGCTGGAGGAGCTTCCAGCCAGTGTGGTGAAGCGAGTGCTTAAAAACTCCACCTCTGACACCCGTCAGCTTATTAATCAGTTTCTCCAATACCCGGAGAACAGTGCAGGGAGTATTATGACCGCAGAGTATGTGGGACTTAAAAAGACCATGACAGTGGAGGAGTCCTTTGCCTATATCCGAAAGCATGGAGTAGATAAAGAGACGATTTACACCTGCTACGTGATGGATGCCAAGCGAAGGCTGGAAGGGGTGGTTACAGTAAAGGATTTACTGATGCACCCTTATGAGGAGCTGGTAGAACATATTATGGATACCCACGTAATTAAGGCGATCACCACAGACGATCAGGAGGAGGTAGCAGAGAGCTTTCGCAAATATGACCTCTTAAGTCTGCCTGTGGTAGATCACGAAGATCGTCTGGTGGGCATTGTTACAGTGGATGATGTGGTGGATGTGATGGAGAAGGAAGCCACGGAGGATTTTGAAAAAATGGCTGCCATGCTTCCCAGTGAGAAGCCCTATCTTAAGACAGGGGTATTTGTGCTGGCTAAGAACCGTCTGGCCTGGCTATTGATTTTGATGATCAGCAGTATGATTACAGGAGGAGTTTTGTCCAGATATGAGTCAGCCTTTGCAGTGATTCCCCTACTGGTAACCTTTATACCTATGCTGACGGATACAGGAGGGAATGCAGGCAGCCAGAGCAGTACCATGATTATCCGCGGCATGGCAGTGGGAGAGATTCAGACCTCTGATATTTTCCGGGTCGTCTGGAAGGAGCTGCAGGTAGGTGTGATCGTGGGAATTCTTTTGGGGCTGGTGAATTATCTGCGCCTGATACTGCTTTACCCGGGACAGTGGATGCTTTGCCTCACCGTTGTTTTGAGCCTTCTGGCCACTGTGATTATCGCGAAGACCATTGGCTGCATTCTTCCCATAGCAGCTCAGGTGTTCCACATGGATCCTGCCATTATGGCTGCACCTTTAATTACCACCATTGTAGATGCAGTAAGCCTGGTACTGTACTTTCAGCTGGCATGTAAGCTGCTCCATCTAAACGGCATGTGAAAGGAAGGTATTGTATGGGGAATGACTGGAGGAGCCTGATTCTTATGGGGGGTCAGGGTCGGCGAATGGGATATGTGGATAAGGGACAGATCGGGTATGAGGGGCGGACATTTTTGGAGAGAATCAGGGAAGAGCTGGGAGCTCTGAATCTGCCTTTTGTTCTCTCCACCGCAGACAGAGAAGATCTGACAGGTGACGATGGGGTTGTCTATGTGAAGGATATCTTAAAGCTGACGGACGGAAGAGGAGCAGGGCCGATGGGGGGCATTTGGTCCTGTTTTCAGAAGACCGGGGCGGAGGGATTTTTTGTGGTTTCCTGCGATATGCCCTTATTCCGAAAGGAAATGTTCCAGCTTTTGATGAAGCGGATTCAGCCGGAGTATGACGGGGTGCTTTGGAGAACCAGAGATGGGCGGATTCAGCCATTGTGCGGATTCTATTCCAGATCTTGTCTTGTGGAGATGACAAAGGCTGTGGAGGAGGGAAATTACAGGATGATGGAATTTCTGTCAAAGAGAAACTGTCTCATTGTGGATACCTCCTCAGAGCATATCCCTGATTCCTGGTTTATCAATGTAAACTCCCAGGAAGTTCTTGAGAAGTTAAGGAACAGAAAGACACCGGTTCTGGCTGTCAGCGGAAGGAAGAACACAGGAAAGACAACCTTGCTGGAGGGGCTGGTCGAGACGTTGTCCTCCTCCGGCATTCGAGCGGCAGTGATTAAGCATGACGGACATGAGTTTGATGCAGATGTGCCGGGAACGGACAGCTGGCGTATGAAGAAGGCCGGAGCTTACGCATCCGCAGTCTATTCCGGCACAAAGTTTTCCCTGGTAAAAGAAAAGGAAGGGCTGGAGGCAGAAGATTTGTTTCAGTATGTTCCGGAGGCAGATATCATTTTGCTGGAGGGACAGAAGCATTCTGAGTTTCTAAAGCTGGAGACAGTGAGGAAGGACATATCCTCTGTTCCGGTTTGCAGACCGGATACCGTGTTGGCCTATGTGTCTGAGGGAGTTCTGTCTCTTCCCGGCCCTGTGTATGGTTTTCAGGACAGGGATGGGCTGTCAGAGCTGATTGTGGAGGTGCTGGATGGACATTTTTGAGGTTTCAGAATTGTTGAAAGCAGCCAGTCCGGCCAGCCGTAAGGAGATTCTTTCCTTCGCCTATTTCAAACGGTATGAAAAGGGTCAGCATGTTTTTTTTGATAAGGAGGACAGTGACAGTCTCTATCTGTTAGCAGAGGGGATGGCATCTCTTTACAAGCTGAATGTTCTGGGAGAGAAGAAGGTTATCTTTGCCTTTGGGCCTGGAAATTTGTTGAATGAAGCTATGTTTCAGTCCCTGCCTCTCTCCATTAACTGTGAGGTGAGGGAGGATTCTCTGGTGATGGTGATGCCCAGAGAACGCTTCCTTTATGTGATGGAGAAGGATAATGGCCTGTCCAGGGCAGTGATGGATTCCATGGCTCAGAGGATCCGCCGCCTTTATCGGCAGCTTAAAAATACGACCAATGCCCTAAGCGGTGAGAAGCGTTTGGCAGCCAAGCTTTTTAAGCTGGCAAAGGATTATGGGGTGGAAACGGAGAGAGGGGTTCTCATTGACATGAGCTTAAGCATTACCTATCTGGCGGATATGCTGGGTTCCAAACGGGAGACTGTGTCCAGACAGGTGAAGCGTCTGACAGAGCTTCAGTTGATTTCGATGGAACGAAATCGAATTTTAGTGATGGATATTGTAGAATTAAGCAATTATTTTAAGCTGCCGTGATGTAAATCACGGCGTTTTTTGTATATCTCTGTTACACTCTTTATATAGTTAAAAATTTAACAGAGAAAGAGGAGCGTACCAATATGGGATATGAATTGCGGAACCATGAGATGCAGCAGCTGTTTGATGCTTTAAGCCGCGACTACACCCTTCTGGGTCCTGTAAAGATGAAGGGAGAAGGAACGTATTCGGACACAGATGTAATCCGTTACGGTGAATTGAAGAAGTGGGAAGAGCTGGAATGGGATGTAAAGTCTCACTACTCTTTTAAGGAAGCTATCCTCCCTATTACACAGATACTTTTTTACTTTACAGAGGATGAAGTAAAGGAAGCCCGGCAGGAGAGAAGAAAACCAGCTGTTTTATTTATGCGCAGCTGTGACGTTCACGCAATGAAGCGGTTGGATGAGGTTTATCTGAACAACTGTTTTGAGGATCACTATTATAAGAGACTTCGACAGGCAGTGAATATCGTTCTGATGGGATGTGAGAACAGCTGTGAAAGCGGTTTCTGTGTTTCCATGGGAAGCAATCAAACCCAGGACTACGATTGGGCTGTCAATGTGAGGGAGAATGGAAACGCCGTTGAGATAGACAGCAGATGGAAGGTGTTAGATGAGCTGCTGAAGGCTGCCCTCCCCTCGCTCACCTCCAAGGAGGTGACTCCTGATTTTGTGACAGAGAATCCTGTAAAAGTAAGAATTCCAAAGGAATGCGGTACAGAGGTTGTGAAAGCGGACTTCTGGAAGGAATATGACAGCCGCTGTATCGGCTGCGGCCGCTGTAATTTTGTCTGTCCTACCTGTACCTGCTTTACCATGCAGGATATTTTCTATCAAGATAACGGAAGGGCGGGAGAGCGCCGCAGAGTGCACGCTTCCTGCATGGTAGATGGCTATACAGATGTGGCTGGAGGCGGTTCCTACCGAAAGACCAATGGGCAGAGAATGCGTTTTAAAGTCCTTCACAAGATTTCCGATTTCAATAAGAAGTTTGGATATCACATGTGTGTTGGCTGTGGACGATGTGATGATGTTTGCCCGGAATACATATCATTTTCCACTTGTGTAAACCGGGTTGCAGATATGGAACAGGAGGTGTAGAGGGATGAGCACACAGGAATATACTCCATTTTTATCAGAGATTCAGCGTGTAAAGAAGCACACAGAGATAGAATATACCTTTTCCCTGTCTTATAAAGGTGAGGTGAAGCCAGGACAGTTTTTTGAGGTGTCCATACCGAAATATGGGGAGGCTCCCATTTCCGTCAGCGGGATAGGAGAGGACTATGTGGATTTGACCATTCGGCGTGTGGGCAAGGTAACAGATGAGGTGTTTGAGCGGTATGAGGGGGATACCCTTTTTATGCGCGGGCCTTATGGAAACGGCTTCGATGTGGATGATTATAAAGGCAGTGAGCTGGTGGTGGTAGCTGGAGGAACCGGTGTATCTCCTGTAAGAGGTGTGATTGAGTATTTCTCAGAGCATCCAGATGAGCGTCAATCTATGACCTTCATTGCCGGTTTTAAAAGTCCTCAGGACATGTTGTTTAAGGACGACTTTAAGCGGTGGGAGAAGAATATGAACCTGATTCTCACAGTAGATGGGGCAGAAGAGGGCTACCAGGGAAAGATAGGTCTTGTGACCCAGTACATTCCACAGCTGGAGCTTACTGATGTCTCCAGGGCAAAGGCAGTTGTGGTGGGTCCTCCTGCTATGATGCATTTTTCTGTTATGGGACTTCTGGAGCGGGGATTTGCAGAAGAAAATATATGGGTCTCTTATGAGCGGAAGATGTGCTGTGGGATTGGCAAGTGCGGCCACTGCCGGATCGGGGATAAGTACGTCTGCGTGGATGGGCCTGTATTCCCCTACACAATAGGAAAGAATCTTTTGGATTAGGAGGCGGCAGCAGATGGATGTAAATACAAAAAAACTGAAAAAAAATGCATTCAGGGTAACAAAGGAGCGAGGGATAACCGCAGCCAGAGTGAGGGTTCCCGGAGGCCATCTGGATGTAAAGTATCTGGCTGCCATACAGGAGATTGCCGAGACTTACGGTAACGGTTCCGTTCATATGACAGTACGTCAGGGATTTGAGATTCCCGGAATCCGCTATGAGGATATGGACAAGGTAAATCAGCTTCTCCAGCCTGTGATTGAGGGGATGGGAATCAATCAGACGGAGCGGGGGAAGGGGTATTCTGCTTCAGGCACTAGAAATATTTCCGCCTGTGTGGGCAATAAGGTCTGTCCTTATGCCTGCTATGATACAAGCGAGTTTGCATTTAAGATTGAAAAAGCAGTTTTCCCGGATGACCTTCATGTAAAGGTGGCTCTCACCGGGTGCCCCAATGACTGCGGCAAGGTGAGAATGCACGATTTTGGAATTATGGGAATGACCCAGCCCCAGTACCGGTCTGAGCGCTGCATCAGCTGCGGAGCCTGTGAGAGGGCTTGCAGAAAGAAGTCAGTGGACGCACTGGAGATGGTAAACTACAAGATAAGAAGAAATCATGAGAAGTGTATTGGCTGTGGTGAGTGTGTGATCCAGTGTCCCACCAGAGCCTGGGTTCGCAGCGAGAAGAAATATTACCGCCTTACCTTGCTTGGAAGAACCGGTAAGAAGAACCCGAGACTGGGAGAGGATTTTATTAAGTGGGCAGACGAGGAGAGTATTTTAAAAATTATTAAAAATACCTATGAGTATGTACGGGAGTATATTGATCCGGAAGCCCCCGGCGGTAAAGAGCACATTGGCTATATTGTAGATAGGACTGGTTTTGAAGAGTTTAAGAAATGGGCTTTAAAGGATGTAGCACTTCCAGATCTGGCAGAGGTTCAGCATCGTATCTACTGGAGTGGAGTAAAATATCAATAGGAGGGACAATTAGGATGAAAATTGTACAATCAACCTGTAACTACTGTGCCCTGGACTGCAACATGGATTTTTATGTGGAGAATGACAAGATTGTCAAGGTGCTTCCCACGAAGGGCTATCCGGTGAATGACGGCTTTTGCTGTATTAAGGGTCTTTCTCTGGATAAACAGCAGACCGTAGTGAAGTCTTCCCCACTGCCAAGAATCCGTCAGGCAGACGGGCAGATGAAAGAGGTTTCCTGGGAAGAGGGATTTTCCCATGTGGCTAACAAGCTGAAGGAGCTTCAGGACAAATATGGTCAGGAGAGCGTGGCTGGTATCAGCACAGGACAGATGACACTGGAGGAGTTTGCCCTCTTCGGCCATGTGATGAGAAACTATCTGAAAACCAATGTGGATGGAAACACCAGACTTTGTATGGCAACTGCAGTGGTGGCTCATAAGCAGAGCTATGGCTTTGATGCGCCGGGATACACCTTAAATGATCTGGAGCTGTCTGACACCATTGTGTTTATAGGCGCCAATCCGGTGGTAGCTCATCCCATTCTCTGGAAGAGGGTGCAGCTAAATCAGAACCCAGACAAGAAGGTGATTGTAATTGATCCAAGAAAGTCTGAGACAGCGATGAATGCAGACTATTGGTATCCGGTTAAGAGCAAGGGAGATTTAGTTCTGTTCTATACTCTGGCCAACGTTCTGATTGAGAAGGGATATGTGAATGAGGAGTATGTGGCAGCACATACGGAGAAGTTTGAGGAGTTTAAGGAGTTTGCAAAGGCATTTACATTGGAGAGAGCTCAGAAGGATGCAGGACTGTCAGGGGAGCAGATTTTGGAGCTGGCAGAGCTGATTCACAAAGGAAAGCGTGTTTCCTTCTGGTGGACCATGGGTGTGAATCAGGGATATGAGGCAGTGCGGACTGCTCAGTCCATCATTAACATTGCTCTGATGACCGGCAATATTGGACGTCCGGGAACAGGAGCTAACTCAATTACAGGACAATGCAATGCCATGAGCTCAAGAGCTTACAGCAATACAGCTGTGTTCTTTGGAGGGGGAGATTTTACAAACCCTGCCAGAAGAGCAAGGATTGCAGAGGTGTTAAAGGTAGATGAGAGCATGCTGGCAGAGAAGCCTACTGCTACCTACAATCAGATTATAGAGGGAATTAATGAAGGAAGAATTAAGGGGCTTTGGCTGCTTTGTACCAATCCCCGCCATAGCTGGACCAACAACGAAACCTTTGCCAGCGCAGTAAAGAAGCTGGAGCTGTTTGTGGTACAGGATATTTATGATACCATTGAGAGTGCAGAGGACTGTACTGTATTCTTCCCTGTAGTACCAGGTATTAAGAAGGAAGGAACCTATATTAACTTAGAGCGTCGCCTTTCTGCCATGCGTCCCTGCTTAGGAAAGAAGGAAAATGAGATTTCTGACTATGAGGCAATTCTGGGAGTAGGGAAAGCCCTGGGCATGGGAGAGATGCTAAATGGATGGGAGACTCCAAGGGAATGCTTTGAGCTGATGAAGGAATGTTCCAAGGGAATGCCCTGTGATATTACAGGAGTTACCTGGGAGGGGCTTGAGAATTCCAAAGGAATCCAGTGGCCATTTAGGGCAGGAGAGACATTAGAAGAGGATCAGAGAAGGCTGTATGAGGACGGCAATTTCTTCACACCCAGCAAAAAAGCTCAGTTTATGTTTGAAGAGCCCATGGAGAATCCTCTGCCTCTTACAGAGGAATATCCTGTTCTTCTTAACACTGGAAGAGGTTCCGTGGGACAGTGGCATACCCAGTCCCGTACAAAAGAGGTTCCGTTTATTGAGGATGCCTCTCCTAAGGCCGCCTATCTTTTCATGAATCCAGAGGATGCCAGAGGGAAGGGAATCTCTGAGAATGATGGAGTTGTGGTACATTCCATCAATGGCCACTCAGCAAGATTTGAGGTGAGAATCTCAGTTCAGGTGAGAGAGGGGGAGCTCTACGCTCCTATCCATTATATAGAGTGTAACAAGCTGACCCCTTCCATCTACGATCCATATTCTAAGGAGCCGTCTTACAAATCTACTCCTGTATGGTTTGAGAAGGAAGAAGGAGCAGGGTTACAGAAGGAGAACAGCGCTGGGGGAAATACCACAGGAAGCAAAGGAGGAAATGGGCATGCATAGGATTAAAATTGATAGAAGCCGCTGCATCGGCTGTCTGACCTGCGTTACTGCCTGCGTGGTCAGCCATGAGAGCAATGATGCCAGAAACCGGGTTGTGATTGACAGTGAGTCAAAATGTGCTCCGATCTTCTGCCGTAACTGTGACAGACCGGAATGCGTGTATACCTGTATGACAGGAGCGATGCATAAGAACCCGGAAACAGGATTTGTTGAGTATGATCAGGAAAAGTGTGCCAGCTGTTACATGTGTATTATGGCCTGTCCCTACGGAGTGCTGAAGAGTGACCGTGTAGAGAATAAGGAAATTATGAAATGCAACATGTGTGTACACCGAACAGAGGACGGTTCTGCCAAGCCTATGTGTGTGGAGATTTGTCCAATGGAGGCAATTACACTGGAGGAGGTGGATGTATGAGATACGTAGTGATAGGAGCTTCAGCAGCAGGGCTTAATGCAGTTCGTGAACTGAGAAAGCTCCAGCCGGAGGCAGAGATTGTGCTTGTATCAAAGGATTCAGATATCTATTCCAGATGTATTCTGCACCATTACCTGGGAGGGATACGGACAAAAGAGGAGCTGATGTTCGTAGAGGAGGATTTTGAAACCAAATATAAGGTGGACTGGAGACGAGGTGCTGCCTGCACTGGTCTGGACATTCATGGGAAGAAGGTCTGCCTCTCAGATGGCAGCAGCCTTTCCTACGATAAGCTTTTGCTGGCAACTGGTTCTAACACCTTCCTGCCTCCTGTGGAGGGGCTGAGAGAGGCGGGAGGGGTGTTTGGCTTCCGCAATCTTGATGAGGTAGAAGCAATTATGGAGGCAGCAGGGGCTGCATCTCACATTGTGGTAATGGGAGGCGGACTGAGTGGTATGGACTGCGCGGCTGGCTTTGTCCACATGGGGAAAAAGCCTTCCATGGTGGAAGTGGCAGAGCGGGTGCTGGTAAAGCAGCTGGATGACAGAAGCGCTTCCACTTACCAGAAGGCTCTGGAGAAGGAGGGAATGACCTTCTATCTGGGAACTGGAATTTCCAGGGTTTGCTGTGATGAGAAGGGTCAGGTGAGCTCCTTAATCCTCTCCGACGGAAAGGAGATTCCATGTGATATGCTGGTGGTAACGGCAGGTGTGCGCTCCAACGTGGACTTCCTTCAGAATACAGGGGTAGAGTGTGATCGGTACGGACTTGTGATTGATGAGTATGGTCAGACCAATGTGCCGGATGTATACGGTGCAGGAGATATTACAGGGCGTTCCCCCATCTGGCCTGCGGCTGTGAAGCAGGGCATGGTGGCAGCTTCCAACATGGTAGGGAAAAAGGCTACCTCAGAGGATTTCTTTGCAAGCAAGTCCACCATGAATTTCCTGGGGATTCCCACCATGTCTCTTGGAGTTCCTGTAAAGCCAGATGAAAGCTATGAGGAAATTCTGGAGGATAAGGGGGATCTGTACCGCAAGGTAATTCACAAGGAAGGAAAGATTTACGGTGCGATTCTTCAGGGAGATTTGTCCTATGGGGGAGTTCTGACTCAGCTGATTGCAGAGAAGATCGATGTATCAAAGGTTAAGAAGCCTCTGTTTGAGATTGACTATTCTGATTTTTTCCATACTACAGATAACTTTGAATTCTATTACGATGAGGCCTAGAGGAGACGAGAGATGAAAGAGAGATTAAAAAATATGCCAATTCCTGTGGTTCCAACGATGCTGGGAGCCGCAACCTTAAGTAATGTTTACCAGTCCCTGGGGTATGACTGGGTGCGCCATCTTACCATGTGGGTCGCTACCATTGTACTTCTTTGCTACATTGGAAAGATAATTTTATACCCTTCTGTAGTGAAAAATGAATACAAGAATACAGTACCTGCCAGCCTTTATGCAGGCATTACCATGGTTACTATGATTCTGTGCAGCTATTACAGGGACTGGTTTCCAACCGCTGCAAAATACGTTCTCATAGCAGCTGTCTGCCTCCATGCAGTACATATACTGGTGTTTCTGTTTAACAATGTAGCCCGGGGCGTGAATCTGGACACCTTTGTGCCAAGCTGGTTCGTTACCTTTAACGGTATTATGGTATCCACAGTAGTGGGAGCTGCTATGCTTCCTCCTGTTATGGCAAAGGCTGTTTTGTTCTGGGGCTTTGGTATTTACATTGTAACCATTCCTTTTATGGTGTGGAGACTGGCAGCCAGGGAAGTAAAGGCTCCCGTATACCATACTCAGGCCATTGTGCTGGCTCCCTGCAGTCTCTGCCTCGCAAGCTATTTGACCTTGGTGAAAGAGCCAAATCAGACCGTAGTTCTGGTTCTGCTGGCTTGTGTGCTGGCATCTCTTCTGTTTGTAGTAGTGAAGCTGCCCTCCTTTTTCTCCGTTCCATTTTATCCTGGTTTCGCAGGTCTTACCTTCCCTATGGCCATTGGAATCGTGGCCTCCAATAAAGCCAGCGCTTATCTGGCAGGAGCAGGACAGGAAGTACTTGGAAATGTGGTAAAACAGATTGCAGGATTTCAGATTTACATTACCACAGCAATCATTGGTATGGTTCTGATGGGATTTTTCAAGATGTTGAAGGGAAGTAAATAAAAGTTAAGAATCATTGTGTTTACCATTGATGGTTTGAGATAGACGGGCAGAAATGCCCGTCTATCTTTGTGTAGAAAGCAGAATGGATGCAGCATAAAAAAGTTGCTGTCTCATTCCCCTCCTCTTGACGAATTCACACACTCTTGATATAGTAATAACAACAAGTGTTATATTGCTTGTAGAACAAATATAACTTTCAAAGCGCTACAGAAACGAAAGATGGTGGGTTTATGGTGTTAAAGATTGATTTCAACAGTGATGAAGCAATCTATATACAGCTGCGCAATCAGATTATCATTGGGATAGCAACGGATCGGATACGGGAAGGTGACACGCTGCCCTCTGTGCGTCAGATGGCCGATTATATCGGCATTAATATGCATACAGTCAATAAGGCATATTCCGTTCTGCGCCAGGAGGGATTTGTAAAATTGGATCGCCGAAAAGGTGCGGTGGTGTGTCTGGATTATGATAAAATTCAGGCCATTGGTGAGCTGAGCCAGAATTTGGATGTGGTGCTGGCCTGGGGTATTTGTAAGGGGATCACCAGACATGAGATTCATCAGCTGGTGGATGAGGTTTACCACCGGTACACCAGAGGGTGTATGGGAACAGAAGAAGCAGAGTCAGATGAGGGATGACAACATTGGATTTAGTAAAAGGGGAGGATTCCTAATGTTATGTGAAAATTGTAAGATTCGTGAAGCCAATATCAAATACACGGAGATCATAAATGGCAGTAAAACAGAGCACAACCTTTGTTCTCATTGTGCCAGAGAGATGGATTTTGGACCGTATTCCTCTATTTTAGATGGGGAGTTTCCGTTTGGAAAGCTTTTAAGCAGCCTGTTAGGCTTGGAGACAGATGAGAAGGAGACGGCTGTAAAAGGGAAGGTTGTATGCCCCACCTGTGGCACCAGTTTTGAAGATTTCGTGGAAAACAGCCGTTTTGGATGTGCAGACTGTTATGGTGTGTTTGATTTGTTTATCAGTGATAAGATGAAACAGCTTCAGGGAAGTGAAAGCCATAAGGGTAAGCTTCCTAAGTTCAAACATACCGTTCAAGGTCAGAGGTCTGATGGGGAAGGAGAGGGTTCGGCAGGTGAGGGGTTAAAGGAAGCTCTTGACGGAGAACGCTCTGGAAGGGAGTGTTCTCAGCGAGCCGGTGTCAACCGACAGATCCGGGAGTTGGAAGGAAGGCTTAAGAAGGCGCTCTTAAGGGAAGACTACGAGGAGGCTGCCGGCTTGCGGGATCGGATCAAAGAATTGAAAAAGGAGGCCGGTGTCAATGAATAAATGGTTTCAGCAGATAGACAGCAAAGATTCTAATATTGTGTACAGCCGAATCCGTCTGGCGAGAAATTGGGATGAATTCACATTTCCTTCCAGAATGACAAAGATTCAGTGCAGTGAGATGGTGAGTCGTTTGAGAGCAGGGCTGGAGGAGATTGGAGAGATAGAGGGCCGGGAGTACCGGTACCGGAAGCTGGAGGAGGCTCAGACCCTGGAGAAGATGGCTCTGAGAGAAAGGAGAATTCTCAATCAATCGGCCGCCAGCAAAAAGGAACCGGCAGGTCTGCTCATATCAGAAGATGAGGGAAGCAGTCTTCTGTTTGGAGGGGATGATCACATCCGCATACAGCAGCTGGGAGCAGGTTTGTGTCTGGAAGGGCTTTGGCAGAAGGCGGATGCTTTGGATGACTATGTAAATCAGCGTTTTTCCTATGCATTTGATGAGAAATACGGATACCTCACTTCCTTTCCCACCAATGTTGGAACCGGGTTAAGAGCCTGTGTGGTTCTGCATCTCCCTGGGTTATCCCTGGTGAAAAAGTTCCAGAGCATTGTAGGTGACATGAGCCGTTTTGGAACGACCATTCGGGGACTTTGGGGAGAGGGGAGTGATAATTGTGGCAGTCTTTATCAGATATCCAATCAGAGGACTCTGGGACAATCGGAGAAGGAGATTGTAGAGATGGTCACCAAGGCGGCTGCACAGCTGAATCAACAGGAGCTGCGGGTACGAAACGCTTCCCTTAGCACCCAGCGTCTGGGGCGGGAGGATGAGGCATATAAATCCTACGGAATTTTAAAGTATGCCAGAAGGATTGCAGAGAAGGATGCCAGAATTTTCTTGTCCCAGCTGATGGCGGGAGAAAAGGATGGACTGATGAAGCTTAATAAAACCTGCTCCCTCTACAGCCTGATGATAGGCATTAAGCCTGCGAATTTAAACCTTTGGTCGAAACGGCCTCTGGACAAGGAGGAACTGGACATTGTAAGGGCTGCTTATATCAGGCAGCATTTGCCTGAAATAGAAGGTGCCTGAGACAGAATAGAGCGCAATATTTGTAAGGAGGACAAAATACGATGATGGAACGCTATACACCGCAAGCTCAGGAAGCCCTGGGATTGGCAGTAGGAGTGGCAGAAACCTTAAAGCATGGCTATGTGGGGACGGAGCATCTGCTCATTGGCCTGCTGCAGGAGGGAACCGGAGTGGCAGCCAAGGCGCTGGAGGAGAATGGAGTGAGCGAGGAGAAGGTAGTGGATCTGGTAAGTCAGCTTATCTCCCCTAACCCTGGGGTACAGACTGCGGATCCCACTACCTACACCCCCAGAGCACGCCGTGTGATAGAGAACAGCTACCGGGAAGCAGTCCGTTTTAAGGCAGCTCAGATAGGGACAGAGCATATATTGATTGCCATCCTGAGAGAGGGAGACTGCGTGGCAAGCCGTCTTTTAAATACCATAGGCGTCAACGTTCAAAAGCTCTACATGGATCTTTTGGCGGCTATGGGAGAGGATGCTCCCACTGTGAAGGAGGAACTTCAGAGTGGAAAAGGAGGAAGACGGGAGAAGGCTACCCCTACTCTGGACAGCTACAGCCGGAATTTAACACAGCTGGCATCGGAGGGACGTCTGGATCCGGTGATTGGGCGTGAACAGGAAATTCAGCGGCTGATTCAGATTCTCAGCCGAAGAACCAAGAATAATCCCTGTCTCATGGGAGAGCCGGGAGTGGGGAAAACAGCCGTAGTGGAAGGGCTGGCACAGCTGATAGCAGCAGGTGAGGTTCCGGAAACCATAGCTGATAAGCGGGTTATGACACTGGATCTGTCTGGAATGGTGGCAGGATCCAAGTACAGAGGAGAGTTTGAGGAGCGGATCAAGAAGGTGATTTCCGAGGTGATTGAATCAGGAGATGTGCTTCTGTTTATTGATGAGATTCATACCATCATAGGCGCAGGAGGGGCAGAAGGGGCTCTGGATGCATCCAATATTTTAAAGCCTTCCCTTGCAAGAGGGGAGCTGCAGCTGATCGGAGCCACCACCATCAACGAATATCGCAAGTATATTGAAAAGGATTCTGCTCTGGAGCGCCGCTTCCAGCCTGTGGTTGTGGATGAGCCTTCTGAGGAGGAGTCTGTAGCGATTCTTAAGGGGCTGAGAAGCCGCTATGAGGAGCACCACAAGGTGGAAATAACCGATGATGCCATAGAGGCCGCAGTGAAGCTGTCCAGCCGCTATATTAATGACCGCTTTCTTCCGGACAAAGGGATTGATTTGATTGATGAGGCATCCTCCAGAATCCGATTGATGAATTACACTAAGCCTTCTAAAATCAAGGATTATGAGAAGGAGATAGAAGCTCTGGAGAGTCAGAAAGAGGAGGCCATTAAGAAGGAAGCATATGAGCAGGCCGGAGAGATGAAGCGGAAGCAGGAAAAGCTCCGGGAGAAGATAAACCAGACTCTGGAGAAGTGGAAGAAGGAAAAGGAGAGCAGAACCCTTACAGTCAGTGAACATGAGATTGCTGATGTGGTGTCCGGATGGACGAAGATTCCTGTGAGGAAGCTGGAGCAGGAGGAGTCAGAGCGTCTCAGAAATCTGGAGGGGATCCTTCATCAGAGAGTAGTGGGTCAGGAGGAAGCAGTGAAGGCGATCGCAAAGGCCATTCGCAGGGGAAGAGTGGGTCTTAAGGATCCCAAACGTCCCATTGGATCCTTTCTCTTTTTGGGACCTACCGGTGTGGGAAAGACCGAGCTTTCCAAGGCTCTTTCGGAGGCTATGTTTGGTACAGATACAGCTCTGATCCGGGTTGACATGTCTGAATACATGGAGAAGCACAGTGTATCCAAGCTCATTGGCTCACCGCCAGGATACGTGGGGTACGATGAGGGAGGACAGTTAAGTGAGAAGGTTCGGAGAAATCCCTATTCAGTGATTCTCTTTGACGAGATAGAAAAGGCTCACCCGGACGTATTTAACATTTTCCTTCAGGTGCTGGATGACGGTCACATTACAGATTCACAGGGGAGAAAGATTGATTTTAAGAATACGATTATAATCATGACCTCCAATGCCGGGGCGCAGAATATCATCTCCCCCAAGCGTTTGGGATTTGGTGTGGTCAGTGATGCAAAGGCAGATTATGATTTTATGAAGGAGCGGGTGATGGATGAGGTGAAGCACCTCTTTAAACCAGAGTTCCTAAACCGTATTGATGAGGTGATTGTATTCCATCAGCTTGATAAAGAGCATATTAAGGGAATTGCCGATATTATGGTGGATACCATTGCCGGAAGGTGCAAAAACCAGCTGGGAATTACCCTGACTGTAACAGAAGCGGCCAAGGATCACCTGATTCAGAAGGGCTACGATGAGAAGTATGGAGCAAGGCCTTTAAGAAGAATGATTCAGAATCTGATTGAGGACAGAATGGCAGAGGAGATGTTAGATGGTCGCATGAAAGGCGGAGCCGCTGTAGAGGTGGATTTTGAGGATGAAAAGCTGGTGTTTCATGTGAAGGAGAAGAGAGCTGCCAGAAAAAGAGCTTCCAGTTTAGAAAAAGAAGATGAGAGGGAGGGTGAGAAGGCGAAGGAGCCTGTGAGAAGAAAAACCCCAGGGAAGAAGAAAACGGCATCTGAACCTAAGAATTAATTAAAATCTAACTATTTTTATCTGGTCATTTATTAGGGGATGTTGTATAATTTTCATGAAGGGCAATAAGAGAGAACCAGATTCTGAGATGATATACGGATTTAGATTAAATGAATCAGCAGGAGGATAAGAAAATGCCGGTGATTGAAGGGTTAATTGTAATTGAGAAGGACGGCACCATCAGTTTTGGCAACTATCAGTTAGAACAAAAGGGAAAAAAGTCTGACTTTGAATATCAGGGAGATATGTATAAGGTTAAGACTTGCAGGGAGATTACCAAACTAGAGTGCAACGATATGATGGTCTACGAGTCTGTGCCGGGAACGGTGGCGGAGCATTTTAAGATTACGGATCAGGGAGCAGCCTTTAGGGTGGAGAGCAGTCGGGATGCACAGATTACGGTTCAGCTGGAGAATGACACAGAGTATGAAGTGTTTGTAGATGAGAAGGCGGCAGGACGGATGAGAACGAACATGAGTGGCAAGCTCAGCCTAAGTGTGGAGCTGGAGGAGGGAGTCGCTGTGGAGGTTAAGGCAGTAAAACGGATGTAAGACGAAGAAGGCTGGATAGATTCCAGCCTTTGCTATATTCCCTGCTCGAAGAGAGATGAATCTTAGGAGGGCAGAGGGAGTTCAGGGAGGATAACATGGCAAAAGGAAAGGCAACTGCATTTTTTTGCAAGGAGTGTGGATATGAATCATCCAAGTGGATGGGGCAGTGTCCCGGATGCCGGGCTTGGAATTCCATGGTGGAGGAGCCTGTGGCAAAATCTTCCAGAGGAGCAGGCAGTGGACGTATGGGTTTGGGAAGTTCCGGTGGAATGGGCAGTGGTCTGGCAGGCATCCGGGAGAAACCGGCGCTGCTGTCAGAGATTGATATCGAGGATCAGGATCGGATGTCCACAGGCTTTCGGGAGTTGGATCGTGTGCTGGGGGAGGGGATTGTAGCCGGTTCTCTGGTGCTGGTAGGAGGGGATCCCGGAATTGGAAAGTCCACCATTCTTCTTCAGGTGTGCAGGAATCTTGCAGGTGCAGGGCAGAAAGTGCTTTACATATCCGGGGAAGAGTCTCTAAAGCAGATTAAAATGCGGGCGAACCGAATTGGAAGGGTGGAAGGAGATTTAAGGTTTCTCTGTGAGACAAGCCTGGAGCGGATTGAGCAAGCTATAGAGGGGGAGAAGCCTCAGATTGCAGTGATTGATTCGATTCAAACCATGTACCGGGAGGAGATAAGCTCTGCCCCCGGAAGTGTGAGCCAGGTGAGGGAGTCTACAGGGATCCTGATGCAGATTGCCAAGAGCCGGGGGATTGCCATTTTTGTGGTAGGCCATGTGACAAAGGAGGGGGTGGTAGCCGGTCCCAGAGTTCTGGAGCATATGGTGGATACAGTTCTGTATTTCGAGGGGGACAGAAACGCTTCCTACCGTATTTTAAGAAGCGTAAAAAACCGTTTTGGCTCCACCAATGAAATCGGAGTCTTTGAGATGCAGGAGCAGGGGCTGGTTGAGGTGGAGAATCCTTCTGAATATATGCTGGATGGCAGGCCGGATCAGGCCTCCGGCTCAGTGGTATCCTGCTCTATGGAGGGAACCAGACCTATCCTTTTAGAGGTACAGGCGTTGGTGGCAGAGACCAATTTTGGAATGCCCCGCCGTACAGCAGCAGGGACGGATTACAATCGGGTGAACCTTTTGATGGCTGTGCTGGAGAAGCGCTGCCGCTATGAAATGTCTCGACTGGATGCCTATGTGAATATAGCAGGGGGGATGAAGATGAATGAACCTTCCCTGGATTTGTCCATTGTGATGGCGCTTATATCCAGCTATAAGGATCGACCGGTGGATCCGAGGATGATGGTCTTTGGTGAGGTTGGCTTATCAGGGGAGGTTCGTGGGGTCTCCCAGGCGGATCAGAGGGTGAGTGAGGCGATGAAGCTGGGATTTACCTCCTGCGTGCTTCCTAAGGTATGCATGGATAAAATGAAAGGGGCAGCTGGTATGAAGCTGATAGGAGTATCCAATGTAAGGGAAGCCATTGGGATCTTGTGAGGGCTGTTTCAAAAATAATGGTTGACACTTTCTGGATGATATGGTATTATAACTGAAGTCTGAACGGACAGTATAACCCAGGGGAATAGTTCAATGGTAGAGCAGCGGTCTCCAAAACCGTAGATGGGGGTTCGAGCCCCTCTTCCCCTGCTGACTATTTTAAAGAATAGCCCAACCCGGAAAGAAGCTGAAAGCCTTACAAGTTGAGGATTTCAGCTTCTTTTTTGCTGCATGGATCCCGCTCCGGTGTGGAAGGGAAGCAGGGGCGACAGACGTTCTTGACTTATGATGAGATCTGTTCTAGTATTAATGGAGTTTCACCTTTGCTGCGTGGAATGATTTGCTGTCTGTGTCAGATAGAGGATAGGAGAGAGATGGATGAATAAAAAAGAAGCCAATGAGATTAAAAAACTTTTTACCCCTGCAAACTGTGCCATCAGTCGGATTTGCGGCTGCTATGTGGATTCGGAAAAGAATAAGAAAACGGAGCTTAAGGAAGCGTTTCTGTCTTTGCCGGAGGAGGAGGCATTTAAATATTTTACTATTTTTAGGAATGCCTTGTCAGGTACAGTGGGAAAGAATCTGGTGAATATGGAATTTCCTTTACATACAGAGGCAGAGGGAGGAACGCAGCATTTCCTTTTGAAGCTGAGAGACAGTCAGTTAAGGGACGAGGAGCTTCTGGAAGAGTTTTATGACAAAATCATTGCCAGCTATGATTATGGGGAGAATTACTATATTATTCTCATCCATTGTGCTTATGATATTCCTGCTAAATCCACAGACGGTCTGGAACTGTTTGATGCTTCTGACTATGTGTACGAGTTTATTCAATGCACCATCTGTCCGGTAAAGCTTTCCAAGGCGGGTCTTTGCTATAATATCCAGAATAATGCCATAGAGAACCGAAACAGAGACTGGCTGGTGGAAGCGCCGGAGCAGGGATTTTTATTTCCTGCTTTTAACGAGAGAAGCTCAGATATTCACGGAATTCTTTACTATGCAAAGAACCCTGAAAGGATGTCGGAATCTCTGATTGACCATTTTTTGGGCTGTGTGATGCCCATGACGGCAAAAAGCCAAAAGGAGACTTTCCAGACCATTGTGGAAGAAACCCTTGGGGAAAATTGCAGTTTTGAAACGGTGAAGAATCTTCACGAGAATTTAAGTGAGCTTGTGGAGGAGACAAAGGATGAGCCGACCTCTCTGATACTGGATAAGTATCAGGTGAAAAAGCTTCTGGAGACCAATGGAGCCAGTTTGGAAGGCTTGGAGGAATTTGACAAACGGTATGCACAGGTGGAAGATGGCCCGGCTTCCGGATTTGTGGCATCCAACGTGGTAAACACGAAACGCTTTGAGATCAGGACGCCGGATGTAAGTATTAAAGTAGCGCCTGATAAAACTCATCTGGTAGAGAACAAGATGATCCATGGGAGACCGTGTATTGTGATTGCTATCAGCGAGCATGTGGAAATTAATGGGATCTCTGTGCGGCCTGTGTCAGCTGCCGGTGAGGAAGATATGTGACTTTAACAGAAGTGCCGGTTACCCCAAATGATTTTGGGGTAACCGGCACTTTTTTGACGCTCACCTAAGCTGGAAGTCATCTGACATCAGATGCGTTCTGCGTTGTCGCGCATGAAGTTGTACTCTGCGACCGAGCGGTCAAAGGTCTGAATATGATAGAAAAGCCAATCTCTTACATTCTCGCTTACTTTTTCTACAAAAGAATCGGAAGGGCCCTCCTCCTCTGTGAGCATCTCATAGAGTTCCTGAACGGTAGTTCTCAGCTCCTCATGCTTTTCCATATGCTCTTTTAAGCCGGGATATTCAATCTCTTTCTGAAGGGCTTCCTCTGCCTGGAAGTGGAATTCTGTGTAATCGGCCAGGAAATTTAACATTTTGGCTGCCCCGCTTTGGTTGGAACGTTCTTCACAGCTGACTAATAGATCGTTGATCTTGCTTATCAGCTCCTTGTGCTGTGAATCAATCAGTTTATTGCCTGTTAACAGATCATCTGTAAATTCTGCGTACATTTTGGGAACCTCCGAATTTGTTTGATGATATTAATTTACCATATAATCGGGGAAAATGCTATGGTTTTTGCAACAATTATTGAGAAAAGTAATGGGATGCCTGATATGACACAGACTCCTTGCCTGCAAGGAATGGTATATGTGTTCTGAGATAGATGGACAAAGATGTCAATAGTTGATATAATGACTATGTTGATTTGATGATAAATAAGAATATGGGAGGAAAAACCTACAAATGAGTCGGACAATTGAAGCAGGTTATGTGTATCGTCAATATACCAAGGATGGAGAATTTGTGGCAGATTATAAGAGCTCCAGGGAAGCATTTACAGCTACGGGTGTTTCCATCAGCTCCATAGCCAGAGCGGCTCACGGAGAGAGGAAAACAGGAGGAGGTTTTCTTTGGAGAAAGGTTTTGGAGGGTTCTCCTAAGGAACGGATTTATGCGGATCTCAGCAGTAGAATAGGGAATCATGCAAAATGTCCTTTGATTCAGATGACTCTTACAGGGGAGGTGGTGGCTGAGTACTTATCCATTGCTCATGCCAGCCGCGCGTTAAAGATTAGCAGAAGAAGCTTATCCTGCGCCATGAACGGAACTCAAAAAACGGCAGGAGGCTATGTTTGGGCAGCAAAAATTTCGGAAGAGGAACAGAAGGAATCCGGCTTTTAAAATAGCATAACTTCTCTTTTTGTGTTATAATTGGGAAAAGATAATGGCTGTATGAGAGCGGTTCTGCAGAGGGAAGGACGGAATCCTTATGGTCAGTGAGGAGGAGCCGGGGATTGGGAACACAGGAGCAAATTCGTATTTCTGTGCGGGAGCTGGTGGAATTTGTTTTGCGAAGAGGGGATTTGGACAACCGCAGAACAGCAGGCGTCAGGAAGGAAGCCATGGAGGCTGGGAGCCGTTTGCACCGGAAGATACAAAAGGGAATGGGAAGCAGCTACCGGGCGGAGGTGAGTTTAAAACATCAGGTTCAGGAAGATGGTTTCCGCATTTTGGTGGAGGGAAGAGCCGATGGAATTATAACAGATCCGTGGGGTGTGACCATTGATGAGATAAAGTGCATTTATATGGATTTGGAAGGGGTGGAGAAGGCAGATGAGGTGCACCAGGCTCAGGCCTTGTGTTATGGTTATTTTTATTGCTGTGACAGGGGACTTGGCTCCATTGACATTCAGCTTACTTACTGTCATATAGAGACGGAGAGGATTCGCAGATTCAGGGAGAGCCGCAGCTTTGAGGAGCTGGAACAGTGGTTTGAAGGATTGATCCATGAGTATCTGAAGTGGGCCAGATATCTTCATCATCACAGTATGCGCCGCCGGGAATGCTTAAAGGAGCTGCCTTTTCCCTATCCCTACCGAGAGGGGCAAAAGGAGCTGGTTGTGGATGTGTACCGTTCCATTGCAAGAAAAAGAAATCTTTTTATTCAGGCTCCCACAGGGGTGGGAAAGACTCTGTCTACCATTTATCCAAGCTTAAAGGCTATGGGGGAGGGGTATGGGGAGAAGCTGTTTTACCTTACAGCCAAAACAATCACAGGAAGTGTGGCTGAGGAGGCTTTTGATATTTTGAGGAAGAAGGGGAACCTGTATTTTAATACGGTGACGATCACCTCGAAGGAAAAGCTCTGTATCATGGAGAAGCCAGACTGCAATCCGGAAAGCTGTCCCAGGGCAAAGGGACATTATGATCGGGTGAATGATGGCGTATATGAGATTCTGGGTGAGGTGGAGGGAATTACCAGAGAGAAGGTGCTGGAGTATGGGGAGAAGCATCAGATCTGCCCCTTTGAATTTTGTCTGGATATCAGTCATTGGGTGGATGGAATCATCTGTGATTACAATTACGTGTTTGATCCAAATGTAAGATTAAAGCGGTATTTTTCAGAGAATGAACCAGGGAGTTCCTATCTTTTTCTGGTAGATGAGGCTCATAATCTGGTGCCCAGAGCCAGGGAGATGTTCAGCGCCGGTCTGATGAAAGAGGATGTGCTTTTGGTAAAAAGAATTCTCAAATCACAGTATGGTGCAGAGAAGACAGTGCAGCTTCTGGACCGGTGCAATCAGGAGTTTTTAGAGGTGAAACGTTCCTGGGGGGAGGAAGGGAGAGGGGTGCACAGGCAGGTTCTGGGAAGGGAGTATGAGATACTGCCGGATGTGAACTTGCTGGCTCTTAACCTGATGTCTATGTTTGGAGAGCTGGAGCTTTTTATGAATGAGCACATAGAGTTTGCAGACCGGGATCTGGTGCTGGATTTTTATTTTCAGGTGAGGGATTTTCTTTACGTGTACCATCAATTAGATGACCATTACAGAATTTACTCCAGGATGGGAACCGATGGAAGCTTTATGATAGAGCTTCTCTGTATGGATCCCTCGGTTCACTTGAAGGAATGCCTGAGTAAAGGAATCAGCACTCTGTTTTTTTCTGCCACCTTGCTTCCAATTCAATATTATAAAGAGCTGCTCAGCGGAACCAAAGAGGAGTATGCGGTTTATGCCAATTCACCTTTTTCTCAGGAAAACCGTCTGGTGCTGGTTGGAAGTGATGTGAGCAGCCGTTACAGCAGACGAGGGGCTTTTGAGTATGAGAAAATTGTGGACTATATTTGTAACATTGTCCAGGGGAGAAAGGGGAACTATATGGTGTTTTGCCCTTCCTACCTGTATTTAAGTGAGATAGAGGAGAGAATTGCCTTAAGGAGGAAGAGGGGAGAACTGCATTTTACCTGTCTGGCTCAGAGGGGAGGGATGACAGAGGAAGAAAAGGAGGACTTTCTGGAAGAATTTGAGGTGGAGCGGGATTCATCTATGGCAGCTCTCTGCGTGATGGGAGGGATTTTTTCGGAAGGGATTGATTTGAAGGAGGATCGTCTCATTGGAGCCATTATCATAGGAACAGGACTGCCCCAGGTTAATATCCGGCAGGAGATTCTAAGGGAATATTTTGAAGAACGTCAGGGATGCGGATTTGATTACGCTTATCAGTATCCAGGGATGAATAAGGTGCTGCAGGCTGCCGGACGAGTGATAAGGACAGCCTGGGATAAGGGGGTTGTTGCTCTTTTAGATGAGCGTTTTCTGGAGGAACAGATGGCAGCCCTCTTTCCCAGAGAGTGGGGAACCTATACCATTGTCAATCGGTTCAATGTGGCGCAGGCAGTGAATGCATTCTGGGAGGGTCAAAAGACGGTTGATTCCGGCGATCATATATGATTGGTCCGGGTGCTCTCGGGACGCAGAAGGTTCATAAATTGTCGTGCAGCCTGAGATACAGGCAGGTTTTCGTTATAAGCTACTACCATCTGCCTGGGAGGAAGCTGCTCTTCCAGCGTTAGGATAAACAGATCCTTATCTTCCTTTGGGATACAGAAATCCGGAACAAAGGCGATTCCAAGTCCGATCCGCGCCAGATCGATGAGAAGGTCATTGCTGGACAGCTCAATCTCAGGAACCAGATCCAGCTGTCTTTTTTGAAATACCTGATGAAGGAACTCGCTGGTGGTGCTTTTTCGATCCAGCATCATAATGGGGTGAGAAAGAAGGGCTTCCGGAGGAAGGGATTTCCCCTCCAAAGGAAAGGCTTTTTTGCTGGCAGCGAACACATCATGAAATTCATTGATCACCTGTGTGTTTACGTTGTTTGACAGGGCGGAGTTAGGGTAGTTGGTAATAATAAAATCAGCCTGTCCGTTTTCCAGAAAACGTGCACATTCAATGGAGGTCTGGTTGATCACCTTGATATGAATATTGGGGTATTCCTTGTGGAACTGCTTTAAGTAGGGAACCAGATAGTAACGGCAGATGGTATCGCTGGCTCCGATCCGAAGCTGACCTCCGTTTAAGGTGTGAGCTTCCAGAAGCTGGTTTTCCCCCTTTTTGATAAGGTTCATGGCCGGTTCGATGTGTTTTAGAAGAATCTCCCCCTCAGGGGTTAACTGAACTTTTTTTGTGCTTCGGATAAAAAGAGGCTGATTCAGCTTCCGCTCAAGGACTTTAATGGACTGGCTCACTGCCGATTGGGAGATAAATAGCTGCTTGGAAGCCTCGGAGAAGCTGAGGGTTACTGCCACATGATAAAATACTTTGTATAGTTCATAGTTGATATCCATTATTAAGTCCTCCTTATAAACTAAGGATATTTTATCATGTATGGTAAGGATTTGTAAAGGGCTTTGAGGTGGCAATCTCCATGACTGCTCCGGAAGGGACAGCTTGACTTATGGAGAAGCATAGATTATCCTAATATTGTTCATTGGGCAGGTGGAAGATGAGATAAGGGGATTTCTGAGAGGGGGAGAGGGGGAAGAATGAAAGGAGAAGGAGAGATGGAAGAGAATTTTTATGAGATGTATCTGGAGGATCTGAGCGGAATAGAGCCTCTGGGGGAGGAAGAGAGGGTAAGCCTTCTAAGAGAGACGGCGCTTGGCAGCTCAGAGGCCAGAGGGAGGCTTGTGGAAGGCAGTCTCAGCCGTGTTTTGGAATTGGTAAGAGAGTATGAGGAGGGGGAGCTTCCCATATCAGATCTGATTCAGGAAGGAAATACAGCTCTGATGCTGGCAGCTGTGGAATATGATGGAACCGAAGGCTGGGAGGAGCTTTTAAGGCGCAGAGTAAAGGAAGGCGTGGAACTGGCGCTGGAAGAGCAGAAAACCCAGATGGCCATAGAAGAGAACGTGACGGCCAGGGTGAATGTTCTTCAGAGGGTATCCCGTGTGTTGGCTGGGGAGCTGGGACGTGAGGCGACTCTGGAGGAGCTGGCTGCAAAGATGAAGATGGAGCCGGACGAGGTGAAAGACATTATGAAAATGACTCTGGATGCCCTCACCATTAGAGGGGAGGATGTTTCTGATCCCATAAAAGACGGATGGAGTCTGGAGGAGTGACAGTAGGAGGAAAGTGATGAAGCTGTATCTGATACGACATGGACAGACCGATTGGAATGTGGCCGGAATGATCCAGGGGAGACATGACATTCCCCTTAACGCCATAGGAAGGCTCCAGGCCGGCGCATTGGCTCAGGGGATGGGAAAACGGCCTGTGACTGCCGTTTATTCCAGCCCTCAGGCAAGGGCTCTGGAGACGGCAAAGGTGATTGGGGAATCTTTTAAGCTGACAGTGGAGGCTCTTCCCCAGCTTATGGAAATCAGCTATGGATCCTGGGAAGGGAGGACCGTTCAGGACATTCTGACCACTGACAGTGAGCTCTACCATGCCTGGTGGAATCATCCTGTGACTGTGTCTCCTCCTGGGGGAGAAACGCTGGCTCAGGTGGATGAGCGGTGCAGACTGGCATGGGAGCATATCCGCAGCAGAATCACAGGGGACGTGGCAGTGGTTTCCCACGGTTCCACCCTGGCTCACCTGATTGTGCATCTTCTAAAGGGGCAGCCTGAGGCCAGGGAAATCATTGTAGGAAATGCCAGTATTACCACCATAGAATATTGCCCGGAGACAGGAGCATGTAAATTGCTGGAGTTAAATGACAACAGCCATTTGCAGAAGAGCTAGGAAGAAGGAAGAATCGGGGAAAGAATTCGGAATAAAAGGATTGAAAGACCCAAATCAAGACAGATGGAGAAGCGTCTTGATTTGGGTCTTTTCTAGCTAGTGGTACAGTCTCTTGTGTTCATAGACCGGCTCAGAGGTAAGCTCCACTCCTAATCTCTTAAATACCTTTATATCCACCTGGGACAGCATCACTGAGGTGTGTACCTGACAGCCTCTTAATCGTGGCAGCTGGGAGAGCGCTTTCCTGGCAGTTTCATCAGTGGCTGCGCTCATAGACAGGGCAATCAGCACCTCGTCTGTGTGAAGTCGGGGATTCTTGCTTCCCAGATAGTTGATTTTTAAGGTTTGTATCGGTTCAATGGCAGAAGGAGCGATGAGATGGGTATCATGATGGATATTTCCCAGAGTCTTAATGGCATTTAACAAAAGAGCAGCGGAGGCTCCTAACAGACTGCTGGTTTTTCCCGTAACAATGGTACCGTCCTCCAGCTCCATGGCAGCGGCAGGAGAGCCCATGTTCTGCGCCCGCTCCATACAGGGGGAGATAACGGAACGCATGCCGGCAGTAATCTTTGCCTGATTCATCAGAAGGTTGATTTTGTAAACCTCGTCGGAGCTTCCTTCCTCCTTGGCAAGCCGGTTCAGCGCATGGTAGTAGCGGCGGATGATTTCCTGATTAGAAGCATCTTTGCAGGCTTCGTCGTCAACGATGCACAGGCCTGCCATGTTCACACCCATATCGGTGGGAGATTTGTAGGGACTTGTGCCGTAGATTCCTTCAAAAATGGCATTGAGCACAGGGAAGATATCCACGTCCCTGTTATAATTCACAGTGGTTTCTCCATAAGCTTCCAGATGGAAGGGATCGATCATGTTCACGTCGTTCAAATCTGCAGTGGCAGCTTCGTAGGCCAGATTGACCGGATGCTTCAGGGGCAGATTCCAGATGGGAAACGTTTCAAACTTGGCATATCCCGCTTTGATGCCACGCTGGTTTTCGTGATAGAGCTGGGAGAGGCAGGTTGCCATTTTCCCACTTCCGGGGCCTGGAGCTGTGATGATAACCAGGGGTCTGGTGGTTTCTATATAATCATTCTTGCCATAGCCGTCATCGCTGACAATGAGAGGAATGTTGCCGGGATAGCCGTCAATTACATAGTGGCGGTATACTTTGATTCCCCGGTGTTCCAGCTTGGATTTAAACTGATCGGCGCCGCTTTGACCACTGTACTGAGTGATGACAACGCTGCCTACGTAGAGTCCCTTGTCTCTGAATTCCTGAATCAGGCGCAGTACATCCTCGTCGTAGGTGATGCCCAGATCGTGGCGGATTTTATTTTTTTCAATGTCCGCCGCATTGATGGCAATAAGAATTTCTGCCTGATCGGCCATCTGAAGAAGCATCCTCAATTTGCTGTCAGGCTCAAAGCCCGGAAGAACTCTGGAGGCGTGGTAGTCGTCAAAGAGCTTTCCTCCAAATTCCAGATACAGCTTGTCCCCAAATTCTCCAATCCGTTTCCTGATGTGCTCTGACTGCATTGTCAGATATTTTTCATTGTCAAATCCGATTCTCATAGTTTGTGTAATCTCCCGCTTCTATAATCATGAAATAATCGTATACCGACCAAGTATAGCATAAGTTGAACATTTGTGCTAGCGGCAGTTTTGCGGTTTGCCGGACCGGACAGGGATGTTTTGGAACTTTTATAAGAAATGGATATAATGATGATTAAATATATTAATTTTACTAATCTATCCTTTCCGTGGTAAGATGAGTCTGGAGAAAGATGACCATACAATCAGGAGGTTTTGGAAATGAGCGTAAGACGAATATTCGTGGAGAAGAAACCAGATTATGCAGTAAAAGCAGGAGAACTCAGGGAGGAGCTTGAGGGATATCTGGGAATTGAATCAATTAAGAAGGTGCGGGTGCTGATCCGATATGATATAGAAAATCTGTCAGAGGAGACTTACAGGAAGGCTCTGGTGACGATTTTTTCTGAACCTCCTGTGGATGATCTGTATGAGGAAGGGTTTCCGGGAAACCAGGGAGATCTGGTGTTTTCGGTGGAGTACCTGCCAGGTCAGTTTGATCAGAGAGCTGATTCAGCGGAGCAGTGTGTGAAGCTGCTAAATGAGGATGAGGAGCCCATCATTAAGTCTGCCACCACCTATGTGATCCAAGCTTCTTTGACAGCTGCCCAGCAGGAGGCAATCAAACATTTCTGCATTAATCCTGTGGACAGCCGTGAGGCGGAGGAGGAGAAACCGGTTACCCTGGCAACGGAATTTCAGATCCCGGAGGATGTGCGGAAGCTGGAGGGCTTTATTGGGGCTTTGAAGGAGGAGCTGGAGGAGCTTTACAAGGGGATGAATCTGGCTATGACCTTTGAGGATTTTCTCCACATTCAGAATTACTACAAAACAGAGGAGAAGAGGGATCCCTCTGTCACAGAAATTCGGGTTCTGGATACATACTGGTCCGATCACTGCCGTCATACTACATTTTCCACAGAACTGAAGGATATAAGCTTTGGAGAAGGGGATTACAGAGCCCCTATAGAGGGAACCTACCGCCAATACCTGTCGGATCGTGCTCTGATCTATAAAGGAAGAGATGACAAATATATTTGTCTCATGGATCTGGCTCTTATGGCAATGAAAAAGCTCCGCAGTGAGGGGAAGCTGGAAGATATGGAGATTTCCGATGAAATCAACGCCTGCAGTATTATTGTGCCTGTGATGGTGGATGGAGTGGAGGAAGAGTGGCTGGTGAATTTCAAAAATGAGACTCACAACCATCCCACTGAAATAGAGCCTTTTGGAGGGGCAGCTACCTGTCTGGGCGGGGCGATTCGTGATCCCTTATCAGGGCGCACCTACGTGTACCAGGCCATGCGTGTGACAGGAGCGGCAGATCCCACCAGACCCCTTGAGGAGACGTTAAAGGGCAAGCTCCCCCAGAGAAAAATTGTGAATGGTGCAGCCTGCGGCTACTCCTCCTATGGCAACCAGATTGGTTTAGCCACAGGCTATGTAAAGGAGCTCTATCATCCGGGTTACGCTGCAAAGAGAATGGAAATCGGAGCAGTGATGGGAGCGGCTCCCAGAAAAGATGTCCTTCGCCAGACTTCTGATCCGGGGGATATCATTATCCTGTTAGGAGGCCGCACCGGCCGTGACGGCATTGGAGGAGCCACAGGATCCTCCAAGGTTCACACAACAGCTTCCATTGAAGTGTGCGGAGCGGAGGTGCAGAAGGGAAATGCGCCCACAGAGAGAAAAATACAGAGAATGTTCCGCCGTCCTGAGGTGAGCTGTCTGATCAAAAAATGTAATGATTTCGGCGCGGGAGGCGTTTCAGTCGCAATCGGTGAACTGGCGGAGGGACTTCAGATTGATCTGGATCAGGTGCCTAAGAAGTATGCGGGACTGGATGGAACAGAGATCGCCATTTCTGAGTCCCAGGAGCGTATGGCAGTGGTGGTTGACCCTGGAAAGGTAGAAGCATTTCTGGAATTTGCCGCTGAGGAGAATCTGGAAGCAGTGAGGGTGGCAGTGGTGACAGAGGATCCTCGCCTGGTGATGAGGTGGAGGGGGAATACCATTGTGGATATCAGCCGGGCATTCCTGGATACCAACGGAGCCCATCAGGAGGCAGAGGTAAGGCTGGAGATGCCGAAGAAAGAAGGATGTCCCTTTAATAAGAAGGAGATTGGAGACGTAAGGTCTGAGTGGCTGGATGTGCTGGGAGATCTGAATGTATGTTCTCAGAAAGGATTGGTGGAGCGGTTTGACGGATCCATTGGTTCGGGTTCCGTCCTTATGCCTTACGGTGGTAAATATCAGCTCACTGAAACGCAGACCATGGTTGCCAAGCTGCCGGTTCAGAAGGGGAGTACGAATACGGTCACGATGATGAGCTATGGCTTTGATCCCTGTTTGTCCGGCTGGAGTCCCTTCCATGGCGCTGTCTATGGGGTAGTTTCCTCGGTGGCCAAGATTGTGGCAGCAGGAGGAGATTACAGAAAAATTCGTTTCACCTTCCAGGAGTATTTTTGCAGGATGAATGGGGATCCGGCCAGATGGGGACAGCCATTTGCCGCTCTTTTAGGCGCTTACAATGCGCAGATGGGGCTTGGTCTGCCTTCCATCGGGGGCAAGGACAGTATGTCCGGAACCTTTGATGATCCCGATGGTGAGATCCATGTTCCGCCCACACTGGTATCCTTTGCTGTTAATGTGAACAGCAGTCAGCATATCATTACCCCTGAGCTAAAAAAGCCGGGAAGTAAGCTGGTGCTGTTTGAGCTTGCCAGAGATTCCTATCATCTGCCGGATTATAGCCGGATGATGGATGGATATGGGAAACTGTTTCTGGATATTAAAAATAGAAGGATTCTCTCAGCTTACGCGGTAGAAGGAAAGGGGATTGCAGAGGCGGTGGCGAAGATGGCCTTTGGAAACAAGCTGGGGGTTAAGATAGAGGATTCTTTAAATCCTGGCGATTTTTTCGCGCCAGGCTGGGGCAATCTGGTATGTGAGGTTTCCGGGGATCAGGTAAGTGATCTGTGTATTCCCCACCGTGTAATCGGTGAAGTGACGGATCGGGGAGTGTTAGAGTACGGAGCGGCTGCGATCGCCATGGATGAGGCTTTGGATACATGGAAAAGACCTTTGGAGGATGTGTTCCCAACTGTTTCAGGCAAGGCAGCTGCTGGCAGCAGAGCCAAGGTAAAGGAGCAGATTTACAGGGCAGATACGGTGCATGTGTGCAGCCATAAGCTGGGAAAGCCCACTGTTTTTATTCCTGTATTTCCAGGAACCAACTGTGAGTATGACAGCGCAAATGCTTTTGAGCGGGCAGGAGCCAAGGTTGTAACCAGGGTATTTAAGAACCTGAGCCCTCAGGATATTCGCCAGTCAGTGGAAGAGTACAGGAAGGAGATTTCCAGAGCGCAGATTGTGATGTTCCCAGGCGGATTCTCTGCCGGGGATGAGCCTGAGGGATCTGCAAAGTTTTTTGCCACTGTATTTCGCAATGCTGTGATGAAGGAGGAGATCGAGAAGCTTTTGAATCAGCGTGACGGACTGATGCTAGGCATCTGCAACGGATTTCAGGCTCTGATTAAGCTGGGACTGGTTCCGGAGGGAAGAATTGTGGAGCAGAAAGCTGACGCACCTACTCTGACGATGAATACCATTGGACGCCACATTTCTAAAATGGTTTATACCAAGGTGGTTTCCAATCAGTCGCCGTGGCTGTCAGGAGCAAAGCTTGGAGACGTATACTGCAATCCTGCTTCCCATGGAGAGGGAAGATTTGTGGCAGATGATGAATGGATGAGCCGTCTGTTTGCCAATGGACAGGTGGCAACACAGTATGTGGATCTTCAGGGCAATATCACCATGGAGGAAGAGTGGAATCCCAACGGATCCTACTTGGGAATTGAGGGCATTACAAGCCTGGACGGCCGTATTTTTGGAAAAATGGCCCATTCTGAGCGGAGGGGTGAGTCTGTGGCTATCAACATTTATGGAGAGCAGGATATGAGGATATTTGAGTCTGGGGTCAGGTATTTTGAGCTGTAGATAGTGAGAGCCTCTTTGCAGTATTGACATCCTTAAAAAAGTGATGTATGATTTGCACTTGAAAGCAATAGGCTGGAAGCAAAAGGGAGACGGATATGAAAAAAGTGGTAAAGTTCGGCGGAAGCTCATTGGCCAGCGCAGAACAGTTTAAGAAGGTGTCAGAGATTGTGAATGCTGATAAGTCCAGAGGATATCTGGTTCCTTCTGCACCTGGAAAGCGCAATGACAAAGACGAGAAGGTAACAGATATGCTGTATGAATGCTATGATGCGGCATCAGAGGGGAAATCTTATCAGAAGCTGCTGGAGAAGATCAAGAGCCGTTACAGGGACATTATGAATGGCCTGAATCTGAACCTGAATCTGGATCACGAATTTCAGAAGATAGAGGAGAACTTTCTGGCAAAGGCCGGAAGAGACTATGCTGCTTCCCGTGGTGAGTATCTGAATGGCATGATAGCCGCCAGCTACCTGGGCTTTGAATTTATTGATGCAGCAGAGGTGATTTTCTTTGATGATCATGGAAGCTTTGAGCCGGAGGTCACAGATCGTGAATTGTCTGCGCGTCTGAAGGATATGAACAAGGTTGTAATTCCCGGTTTTTATGGTTCCAAACCTGACGGCTCTATCAAAACATTTTCCAGAGGCGGATCGGATATTACCGGTTCTATTGTGGCCAGGGCGATCCATGCAGATATGTATGAAAACTGGACGGATGTATCCGGAGTTTTGGTGACGGATCCCAGGGTGGTGAAGAACCCGGAAGTGATTGAAATCATTACATACAAAGAATTGAGGGAGCTTTCCTATATGGGAGCCAGTGTGCTCCACGAGGATGCCATCTTTCCGGTGAGAAAAGAAGGGATTCCAATTAACATAAGGAATACCAACCGTCCCCAGGATAAGGGAACGTTGATTGTGGAGAGCACCTGCCGCAAGCCCCGCCATACGATTACAGGGATAGCAGGCAAAAAGGGCTTCTGCTCCATCAATATTGAGAAGGCTATGATGAATGCTGAGGTTGGTTTTGGGAGAAAGGTGCTGTCTGTGTTTGAGGAGAACCATATTTCCTTTGAACATATGCCCTCTGGGATTGACACCATGACAGTCTATGTGCACCAGTCTGAATTCGAGGATCATGAGCAATCTGTCATTGCAGGCATTCACCGGGCAGTAGAGCCTGATGCAGTGGAGCTGGAAGCAGATCTGGCGTTGGTTGCAGTGGTTGGAAGAGGCATGCGTTCCAACCGGGGGACAGCCGGAAGGATCTTTTCTGCTCTGGCTCATGCAAGAGTGAATATCAAGATGATCGACCAGGGATCCAGCGAGTGGAATATCATCATAGGGGTAAAGAATGATGATTTTGAGACTGCCATCAAAGCGATTTATGATATTTTTATTACCACAGAATTATAGAATAAGCAGAGAGAGCCGAAGCAGACAGAGAGCTTCTGGCTCTCTTTTGTTGTGTAACGGTAAAACAGCCCCCTGATTAGGAGGAGGAAACCAGCCTGGAAAAGAAGATATTTCCACGCTCTCGGAATTGTGGTAGAATAAGGAAAACAGAATGACAAATCGGGATGAGAGGAGAGTGCATACATGACTGAAAATGATTTTCTTCGATTAAAAGCAGGCATGGTTGTATCAAAAAGGCTGATAAAAAAAGAGAACCAATACAGTTTTATGTATGGATGATATGGTTCCTCAGAATCTATCCGCTACCTCTATGGCATCAAAAGTATGCGTCAAACCTGCAAAGACATCGAAGCAAATGTTGCATACCGATGGTCTCTTGGACTGGGATTCCGGATACAAAATACCGGCGATTGCACAACGATTGACAGATGTCAGAATAAATTATAAAAGTGGTAGAGGGAAAAAGGATGTATTTTGATGAAGTTAATAAAATAGCAAACTGTAAAAACGAAGATGAAATGATGAAGGTAGTAGAAGAAATAGGTGATCAAATTGCTTTTGGAGGCTATGAGGAGCATCAGGTAGTGACATTAGTTAATTCTCTGTTAAGGGTGGATTTTTTATCAATGAAATACGAAACGCGAGAGGAAATTCTATGTGTTTTATGCGATGCAGTTTCAAATTATAAAATATCATCAAAAATAGATTGGAGTAATATTTCTAAAATAAAAAATAAATTAGAGAATGACTTGAAAGAATACATTGATGAATTTTTACACAACTAAAGTATTTTCCCGGCTTTGCCGGGCGATGTCCCAAGAGGTGATGCCGTTTTTGGAATAGCCTCTTTAACTCGCACACTTGCTTTGGGTGGCAATATTTCGGAAATGAGAAAAGCCGGGCGCCGCCAAGACACCCGGCAGATTATATTTCGACTCTTGAGAGGAATGCTGCCGGTAAGGAACCGGTAAGAAAAACGCAAGGAAAATGAACACAGAACGATTTCCTTTGAAAAAATGCTTGACTTAATACCATAATATAGGTATAATAAATTCCGCAGCTGTGGTTCGTGTGAATCTTCAGCCAGATAAACATTTAATTGGGCTATCGCCAAATGGTAAGGCAACGGACTCTGACTCCGTCATTTCAAGGTTCGAATCCTTGTAGCCCAGTTGCTTTTATCCTACAGATTCAGGTCTGTGGGATTTTTTTGATTATGAACGGATGGAGAGCTTGTATTTGAGGGTTTATGTATGATAGAATAAAGCTCGTCAGCCGGCAGACAGAAAAAGGGGTAATCATGTACACATTTAACAGCAGAGTCCGGTACAGTGAGACAGATGAGTCCGGACATCTTTCAGTAATAGGAATGATTAATTATATGCAGGATTGCAGCACCTTTCAGTCGGAGGATGCGCAGGTAGGTGTAGGTCATTTGGAAAAAAAACATAAGGCCTGGCTTTTATCGTCCTGGCAGATTATGATAGATCGATACCCCGGGCTTGGAGAAGGAATTGTGGTGGGAACGTGGCCTTATTCCTTTAAGGGGATTTACGGTTACCGTAATTTTGTGATAAGGGATGAATCAGGCAATGATGTAGTGAGGGCAGAATCAGCTTGGTTTCTCTACGATACAGAGAAGAATCTGCCCCTGAGGGTGCAGCCTGAGGATGCGGCTCCCTACGGTTTACCAGAGCCAAGATTGATTCTGAGTCCCGCTTCCAGGAAGATTCCGGTGCCTGAGATTTATGAAGTGGGTAAATCCATTCTGATTACCAGACATCATATTGATACCAATCACCATGTGAACAATGCACAGTATGTGGATATAGCCAGAGAGTCGATTCCAACAGGGCTTAAAATCAGAGAGATTCGGGCAGACTATAAGAGGGCTGCCTTGCTGGGAGATCAGATTATCCCCCACATCAGCCGGGAAAAGCAGGGGGAGAAGCAGATTTGGACGGTGGCACTCTCAGGGGGCACAGGTGAGCTATATGCAGTCGTATGGATTCAGACGGAGGCACAGTAGTTTCGCTCCACAATTCCCATGGGGTAAAAGTTACAAATGGCAGTCAGGATCGGAGGGAGAATAAAATGATTGAATTAGGAAAAGTACAGGAACTGGAAATTTTAAGAATCAAGGAATTTGGTGTATACGTAGGTGAGAAGGCGGGGGACGAGTCCTCAGTGCTTCTGCCTAAAAGGCAGGTGCCTGAGGGGGCATCGGTGGGAGATAAAGTCACTGTATTTATTTACAAGGACTCATCTGACCGTCTGATTGCCACTACAGGAACACCCAGGCTTCAGGTTGGGGAGACAGCTATACTGGAAGTGAAGGATGTGGCTAAAATCGGCGCCTTTCTTGATATGGGACTGGAGAAGGATCTGCTGCTTCCCTTCAAGGAGCAGACACATCCCGTGAAAAAAGGAGAGAGATGTCTCGTTACCCTTTACGTGGATAAGAGCAATCGCCTTGCAGCTACCATGCGGGTTTATTCCCACATGAGCAATCAGTCACCCTACAAGGAAGAGGACTGGGTAATGGGAACCGTTTATGAGATAAATGACAGCATCGGAGCATTTGTGGCTGTGGATCACAAATATTACGGGCTGGTCCCCAAGGGGGAGATCTACGGAAAGCTTCGGGAAGGAGATACCATACAGGCTCGTGTTGCCAGAGTTCGAGAGGACGGAAAGCTGGATCTGTGTGTGCGGGAGAGAGCTTATCTGCAGATGGGAGCAGATGCAGAAACAATTCTGAAGGTGATGGAGGAATTTGACGGGATTCTGCCTTTTAATGACAGGGTTGACCCCAAGATTATTATGAGGGAGTTCAAAATGAGCAAGAATGCATTTAAGAGAGCAGTAGGCCGTTTGTTAAAGGAAGGGAAAATCCGAATTACAGAGAAGACCATTGAGAGAATATAATGGATACAGAGGATACATACTGTATGCAGGACATGGATGAGATGGGATTGGGGGCAGCACCATGGAGGGTGTGTGCCCTCTTGTGATTTTGCAGGCGGAAAGTGAGGGGAATAGAATGATGAAAAGGAAACATCCTGTTGTGGAGTGGGGATGTATAGCATCAGGTACTCTTTTGATTGGGATTGCAATTAAAAATATTTATGCTCCGGTCAGTATGGTAACAGGAGGTGTATCTGGAATTGCCGTTATGGTAAAGGAGGTGTGGGATATACCTCTGTGGCTGACTAACATCCTGTTGAATCTGCCTCTTTTTGCAGGGGCAGCATTTGTGATGGGATGGAAGTTCATTAAGAAAACCCTGGGGGCTTCTGCCTGCTTGTCCGGGTTTTTATATCTGCTGCCGGAGGTATCATTTTTAGGGGAGGATCGTTTGCTGTCAGCTTTATTTGGGGGGATTTTAAGCGGCGCAGGGATGGGGCTGGTTCTTCTCGCCAACTGCACAACAGGGGGGACAGACACACTGGCGGTTCTGATTCAGAACAAGCTGAAACACTATACTCTGGCTGAAATTTTACAGGTGCTGGATGCTGTGATTGTGCTGGCAGGAGCTTCTCTCTTTGGGATTCCCGCTGCCCTTTACGCATTGATTGCTATTTTCTGTATGGCAAAGGTTACTGACGGTATGATTGAAGGCCTTAAGTTTTCCAAGCAGGTTTACATTATATCGGATCAGTTTCAGGACATAGCCTGTGCCATTATGGAGAGAATGGGCAGAGGTGTCACCAGTCTGGAAGCCAGGGGAATGTACTCAAAGCAGGAGAAGAAGATGTTGTTCTGTGCAGTTTCCAGGAAGGAGATCGTAACCCTGAGAGAGATTGTAGCTGAGTTTGACAGAGATGCCTTTGTGATTGTCAGTGATGCCAGAGCTGTGTTTGGAGAAGGATTTATAGAACCTTGAACTTCATTAACAGAATAAACAAAAAATGCAAGGGAGCAATGAAAATACTTTGTGATATACAGCACTTTTTTTTTTTCGTATACAAATTAGCTAAAACCTAAAAATGTATTTTGTTTATTTACAATATGGATTATGCAAATAGATTCTTGTATTATAGTAGCATCTGCTAAGAAAGCTTTTGCCGGAAGAAATGACGGGAAAAGCAGTATTTTTATTAAGATGATTACATTGCATAAAGCATATTTTAGGAGGAAGAACAGGATGGCTAGTTTGTCACTGAAGAATGTCACTAAGAAATATCCAAATGGTTTTGTTGCAGTTAAGGATTTTAATCTGGAGATTGAGGACAAGGAATTTGTCATTTTTGTAGGTCCCTCCGGCTGTGGTAAGTCAACTACCCTCCGTATGATTGCGGGACTGGAGGATATTTCCTCTGGTGATCTCTCCATTGATGGAAAGGTGGTAAATGATGTGGAACCAAAGGACAGGGATATCGCTATGGTGTTCCAGAACTACGCTTTGTATCCCCATATGTCTGTGTACGACAATATGGCATTTGGATTGAAGCTGAGAAAGGTGCCGAAGGAGGAGATCGATAAGAAGGTTCGGGATGCAGCCAAAATTCTGGATCTGGAACATCTTCTGGATCGCAAGCCAAAGGCTCTTTCCGGTGGACAGAGGCAGCGTGTAGCCATGGGACGTGCCATTGTCCGCAGCCCTAAGGTATTCTTAATGGATGAGCCTTTGTCCAATCTGGATGCCAAGCTGAGAGGACAGATGCGTGTTGAGATTTCCAAGCTTCATCAGAGACTGGAAACTACGATTATCTATGTAACCCATGACCAGACAGAGGCAATGACCCTGGGAACCAGAATTGTTGTTATGAAGGACGGTATCATTCAGCAGGTAGATACGCCTCAGAATTTATACCACAAGCCATGTAACAAGTTCGTTGCAGGATTTATCGGCGCACCTCAGATGAATATGATTGATGCCCAGGTGGGTAAGAATGGAAGCGATGTAACTCTGACCTTTGGAGATCACACCATTGCTCTTCCTGAGGGTAAGGCGAAGAAGCTGGAGGAAGCGGGCTATGTAGGAAAGACAGTTACTCTGGGAATTCGTCCTGAGGATCTCCACGATGAGGAATCCTTCCTGGCAATGTCCCCAAGAAGCGTGTTTGATGCTACCATTCGTGTATACGAGATGCTGGGTTCTGAAGTTCTCCTGTACTTTGATGTGGTGGGGGCTGACTTCACTGCAAAAGTTAATCCAAGAACCACTGCAAGACCTGGGGATACCATCAAGCTGGCGATGGATCTGGAGAAGATTCATATCTTCGATAAGGACACAGAAGACGTGATATTAAACTGATAGGAATTTGGGTTTACAAAAAAATTAGTAAAAAGAAGCAAGAGAGGATACAACTCTCTTGCTTTTTTTGAAATTTTGCATTAAAATATGAAAATAGGGATATTCGTTACTCCGAATACGTTGAAAAGGAGAAAATCAGATGATTTCAAATCAGATACTTCAGACTACATTAGATGGGTTGAAGGCAATTACCAGAATTGATCTGGGTATTTGTGATACAGAGGGGAAAGTACTGGCTTCCACATTTACAGACGCAGAGGAATCGGAGCGTTCTATTTTAGTCTTTGTGGATTCGCCGGCTGACAGTCAGGTAATCCAGGGTTACCAGTTTTTTAAGGTGTTTGACGAGCATCAGCTGGAATACATCCTTCTTGCCAAAGGGGCAAGCGATGATGTCTATATGGTGGGAAAGCTGGCAGCCTTCCAGATTCAGAATCTGTTAATTGCTTATAAGGAGCGGTTTGATAAGGATAACTTTATTAAGAACCTTCTCCTTGATAATCTGCTGTTAGTAGATATTTACAACAGGGCGAAGAAACTCCATATTGATACGGATGTGAAACGTGTAGTATATATTATTGAAACTCACAATGAGAAGGATATGAATGTTCTGGAGACCGTGAGAGGTCTGTTTGCTTCCAAGACAAAGGATTTCATCACGGCAGTGGATGAGAAGAACATTATTCTGGTGAAGGAAATTCGGCAGGGTGAGACTTACGAAGAGCTGGATAAGACTGCTAACATGGTTCTGGATATGCTGAACACGGAGGCCATGACAAAGGTACGTGTAGCATATGGAACGATTATTAATGATATTAAGGAAGTGTCACGGTCCTACAAGGAGGCGAAGATGGCTCTGGATGTAGGAAAGATTTTTTATGCCGGCAAGAATGTGATTGCATATAGTAATCTGGGGATTGGCCGTCTCATTTATCAGCTTCCCATTCCTCTTTGTAAAATGTTTATCAGGGAAGTGTTTGAAGGAAAGTCACCGGATGACTTTGATGAGGAGACTCTGACCACCATTAACAAGTTTTTTGAGAATAGCCTGAATGTGTCTGAGACCTCCAGACAGCTGTATATTCACCGCAATACTCTGGTGTATCGTCTGGACAAGCTGCAAAAGAGTACAGGGTTAGATCTTCGCATTTTTGAAGATGCCATCACCTTTAAGATTGCGCTGATGGTTGCCAAGTATATGAGGTACATGGAGAGTCTGGATTATTAAACCGGAGTAACAAATGATAGAGATGAGCGATGTATTTAAAACCTACGAGACAGGAAATAAGGCCATGCGGGGCGTCAGCCTTACCATCGAGGATGGGGAATTTGTTTTTATCGTAGGGAGAAGCGGCTCTGGTAAAAGTACTCTTATGAAGCTTCTCTTAAAAGAGCAGGAGCCTACAAAGGGCCGCATTGTAGTGAATGATGTTGATTTGGGAAGAATGCCAAGAAGGCATATTCCCAAATATCGCAGAAGATTGGGAGTGGTGTTTCAGGATTTCAAGCTCCTGAAGGATCGCACTGTGTTTGAGAATGTAGCATTTGCTCAGAGAGTAATTGGTGTGCCATCCCGTGTTATTCGAGAGACGGTACCTGAAATGTTAAGACTGGTGGGATTGTCTTCCAAATATAAGGCATATCCCCATCAGCTTTCCGGTGGAGAGCAGCAGAGAGTGGCCATCGCCAGGGCGCTGATTAATTCACCAGAGGTTCTTTTGGCAGATGAGCCTACAGGAAACCTGGACAGTTTTCATACTCATGAGATTATGAAGCTGTTAGGAGAGATTAACAGCAGGGGAACCACCGTAATTGTGGTGACCCATAGTCAGGAGATGGTGGCTTTGATGAACAAACGAGTTATTACCATGGAACGGGGGCTGATGATCGGGGATACAGGCAGATCTGGTGATCTTCTAGAAAGGCGCAGCTTTAAGAAATGAGAATCGGTATAATTTGGTATTGTCTGAAACAGGGATTTGTGAATATGTGCAGAAATAGTTTGTTTTCGCTGGCTTCCATAGCGACTATTTCTGCATGTATTTTTTTATTTTGTCTTTTTTTTGCTCTGGTTGTGAATGTCCGGAATGCGGCTAAGACGGCTGAGACGACGGTGGGGATCACTGTGTTTTTTGAAGAGAAGGTGCCGGAAAAGGCGATTCGTGAGGCCGGGCAGATAATAGAAGGCTGGGATCAGGTGAAGGAGGTTCGTTTTACTTCTGCTTCAGAGGCTTGGGAGAATTTTAAGAAGAATTATTTTGAAGGGATGGAAGAGCTGGCAGAGGGGTTTGCAGATGATAATCCATTGGCAGGATCTGCCTCCTATGAGATTTTTTTAAATAGGATTGAAGAACAGGATCAGGTGGTGGAGCGCCTTCGCAGCATGGAAGGTGTGCGTAAGGTTCGATATTCCAGTGCGGTAGTGGCCGGCTTGACCAGTGCAGGAAAGATGCTGGGGGTTTTGTCAGCTGTCATCATTGGAGTATTGCTGGCAGTGGCTGTTTTCCTTATTAGCAATACCATCTCTGTGGCAGCTGCCTTCCGGAAACGAGAGAATGAAATTATGCGGTTTATTGGAGCCACAAACTATATGATTCGCTGTCCCTTTGTGGTGGAAGGGGTGATTCTGGGAGCGATTGGAGCGGCAGTTCCCCTGGCTGGAATCTATTTTCTGTATCAGGAGGCAGTGATCTATGTGAATGAGAAGTACCAGATATTAGCAGGCGTGTTTCAGCCCATTGCCCTGAATCTGATTTTTCCTTACATGGCTGCGGCTGCCGGAACTCTGGGGGTGGGAATTGGATTTTTCGTTAGCTTTTTTACCATGAACCGTCATTTAAAGGCATAGGAAGGAGAGAGGGATGAAAAAAGCAGGGAGCTTCCCGGGCCGGGTTGCTGCTTTGGCCGGGGGATTGATTCTGGGGGGAGCTGCGGCATTTTCTTCTTATGCCACCAGTGTGGAGATTGAGAATGCCAAGAAGCAGGTGTCTGCTCTGGAGGAAGAGAAAAAAAAGGTGGAGGGAGCCTTAAGTCAGCTGGAGGGCTTGAAAAAGGATACAGCAGCTTATGTGAAAGCTCTGGATGGAAAGCTGGCAGAGCTGTCTGGAGAGCTGGAACAGCTGCAGCGACAGATTGAGGAGAAGAAGAGTCAGATTGAGACGGCTCAGGTACAGCTGGAAAAAGCCAGAGAGGTGGAAGGGAAGCAGTACCGGGAGATGAAGCTTCGCATCCAATATATGTATGAGAACGGACAGACCAGCTTTGCTGAGATGATTATGGATTCTGGAAGCATCTCGGAGCTTTTAAATCGAGCAGAGTATGTGAGCCGGATTACAGAGTATGACAGAAAAAAGCTTTATGAGTATGGGGAGATCAAGGCTGAGGTGGAGGCGCAGGAGAAGGCGCTTAAGGAGGAGCACCGGCATCTTTTAGAGCTTCAGGAGACAACCAGAGCGAAGCAGGAATCGGTGGAGAAGCTGATGGACTCCAAGAAGCAGGAATTGGCAGCGGTTCAGTCTAAGATAGAGACAGCTAAGGGTGAGTTAGATCAGTATGAGGCAGATATCAAAGCACAGGAAGAGCAGATGAAACGGATTGAGGCCGAGATGAAGCGCAGGGAGGAGGAGGCCAGGAAAAAGGCGGAGGCAGCCGGAAATGGGTATACAGTATCGAATTTGGGGAATATTAGCTTTAAGTGGCCTTGTCCTTCCAGCAGACGGATCACCTCAAATTTTGGTGACAGGGAATCTCCTACAGAGGGCGCTTCCAGCAACCATAAGGGGCTGGATATTGGAGCCGGCACAGGCTCGGATATTATTGCGGCAGCAGGGGGACAGGTTGTGATCTCTACATACAGCTATTCGGCTGGAAATTACATTATGATTGACCATGGAGGAGGCGTCAGCACAGTATATATGCACTGTTCTCAGCTGCTGGTTAGCGAGGGGGAAAAAGTGGCTCAGGGGCAGGTAATTGCAAAGGTGGGTTCCACGGGTTATTCTACAGGGCCTCATCTTCATTTTGGGATCCGTTCAGGGGGAAATTATGTGAATCCCAGAAATTATGTAAGCCCGTAAAAATGGCAGGATGATAGTTGGAAGCCTGTCATATAGTATAGGATAGCAGGAAGGGACAGATAGGAGACGGAAGTTGGAAAATTATAATTTAAATCAACAGGAAAATAAGCATCAGGAAATAAACCAGGGGGAGCAGCCTCCTAAGCGTCAGGGGAATGGAAGGAACCGATTCTGGAATGGAGTGCTGGCAGGGGCGCTTGTGACAGCCTTTGCAGGACTGATTGTAGTGGGAATGTCCGCAGGCATCTATCTATTCGGAATGAGAGTTATGCGCAGTCAGCCCAAGCACCAGCTTGATGGAGCAGTGTCTATTACAGATGGAAAAGATCCTGTGTCCGGGGCACTGGATTATGATAAGGTAACAGATAAGATGAATCTGATTGAGAACATAATAGGGCAGACGTTTCTGTATGATCCGGATGGAGAGGCCATTGAGGATTACATTTACCGGGGAATGATGGCCGGCCTGAACGATCCCTACTCAGTTTATTACTCAGCTTCTGATTATCAATCTATGATGGAGACTACCCAGGGAGAGTATTCCGGGATAGGAGCAATGATAAGCCAGAACAGAACCACCGGACTGTGCACCATTGTAAAGGTGTTCGAGGGTTCTCCGGCCCTTGAGGCAGGGATGCAGCCGGGAGATATCATTTATAAGGTGGAGGATACTCTGGTTGCAAGCGAAAACCTGGAAGTCCTTGTAAATAATTACATCAAGGGCAAGGAAGGGACAATGGTGAAGATTACGGTGTACCGTTCCGACAAGGATGAGTATGTGGATCTTACCATGAATCGCCGTACCATTGAGGTGCCTACAGTAGAGTACAGGATGATGGATGACAGCATAGGATATGTTGCAGTGAGCGAGTTTGATGTTATTACAGTGAAGCAGTTTGAAGAAGCAGTGAATACTTTGACAGAAGGTGGAATGAAGGGGCTTATCATTGATTTAAGAAATAATCCGGGAGGAATCTTGGATGGAGCCGTAAAGATGGTGGATTATCTGCTTCCGGATGACAGTTCCAGATATGAGAAGGGGGAAGGAAAAACCCTGATTGTGTATACAGCTGATAAGAATGAGCGGGGAGACGTATTTACTGCCTCCGATAAACACCAGGTAGATCTGCCCATGGTAATTCTGATCAATGGAGATTCTGCCAGCGCTTCGGAGGTGTTTACCGGAGCTATGAAGGACTATGATCGTGCTACAGTGGTAGGAACCACCAGCTATGGAAAGGGGATTGTGCAAAACTTGATTCCTCTGGGGGATGGTTCTGCCATCAAACTGACGACAGCTCATTATTATACTCCAAGTGGCTTCGATCTTCATGGAAAGGGAATTGAACCAGATGTGGAAGTAGAGCTGAAGGAAGAACTGAAAACTCAGGCGGTGGTAAAGCCGGAGGAGGATAATCAGATTCAGAAGGCAGTTGAGATCATAAAGGATAAGATAGGGAGATAACCGGAAGGTAAAGGAAAAGCCGGCGAATTGTCTGTGAGAGAATTCGCCGGCTTTTGGATATAAAAGAAATATCAGAAAAGCACACTCTTTTCTGATATTTGGAGAGATGATCAAATGATTGAATGTATCATAATTGTTAGTGGTGATGAAATAGAGATTTTGGAAGGATATGATCCTATTTCGTAAAATATGAAGGAGAACAAGATGTATTTAGATTTAGATAATTATCTTTTAGGCTGTTTTAATGATGACTATTGGTATGACGAAGGATGCTTAATAGCACATGAGATGATGTTAAAATTTGACAATGCAGACTGGCTGCAATTACAAAATGAAATGTTAATGAAAGATGCAGATTGGCAAGAAAAATTAGCCTACAGTATTGAGGAAGATTGTGGAAAAGAAGGACTGATGGTATTATTAAAATTATTAGAAAGCACTGACGATGATGTCCTGGTAACAAGTATAGATGCATTACGTTCATTTCAGATAGAAAAATATAGAAAAATAATTAGTGCACAACCGAACATAGTAGAGATTGTAAGAAGATTGCATGATAAAGCAGGATTACCGGTAAAAGGAATATTAGAAGATTTTCTGGTGAAATCAATACAATTGTATTAAAAACCTCCCCTGGTTTTGCCGGTTGATCCCACTGTCCGGGTGGCATCAAGCCATCCAGGTCTTAACCTGCACATTTTCAAGTTTGAGAAATTTGCCAAGGCGTGTTACCGGGGAAGCACTTGCCTCATGGTACATTTTTTCGAAGCAATAGTGTAATGAAATGGTAAAATGATTGATGAAATCATATTTGATAGTAAATGTTTAAATATCGTTCTTCCCAACCGCGCATTAACGGATGTTCAAAAAGTTGCGCTTCAGCAAGCGAAAGATTATGCAGTAAACCCGGGAGCTGATATAAAAATATATATTACAAAACAGGAGGGCTAAATGATTGGAAAGTGATCTTATAGTACAAGCATTTATTGACAAAAATAAAGATATGATTCTTGTTCCATATAAATTATGCAAATTCGGCTACGCTCTGGCTGTGGAACCTTATAGAAAAGTAAATAATGCTGAGTGGCATAATATTTCTCAGAACGTTTCTGAATTATTGCAAGAAATTTCTGAGCAGCCGAGAACTGAGTTGACAGAAACAACTGTCATGAAAGAGATATGTGGAAAGAAAGGATTTAAACAATTTTCAAAAAAACATATCTGTATAGAAGTAAAATATACGGTGGGTGAGGAAAAATATATTATTTCAAATCAGCCAAGATTATCCGATGGTTCTTATGGAACTGAAAAAAATTCATTAAGTGAAAAATTCTGTATCGAATATATAAGTACCAGTGATATAGCTTTAATACAGGAGAATTTTCTAAAAGCCTATTATGATGCTGAGCAGTATCTGCAAGAGACAGGGAGTAAACTATAATGGCAAAGATTATGTGGTGAGGTTAAAGATAGGGGATAGAGTAGGGAAAAGTCGCAGAAATATTAGATCATGCAAGAAGTAAATCACTCAAGGCCAATGCTTTCATCACGTTTTGTGCCTTGAGCGAAGCGGAAGGAAGGGGTATAAAAAATGAGTATAAAATGGGGAAGATACCCATGGTTTGTGGAACGTGGAATAGAATTAATCCACCCGGATGACCTTGAATCTTTTAAAAGTGAAGTCAACAACTGTAAAGTGTTTGAATGTATTGAGGAGCGTGACTATTTGACGTTAAGGTATAATAATAGGTACTATAGGGTAAAAGCCAAGGGATTCAAACCGGTACCTAATCCCAAATTTGATTTTGGTCAGAACGTGATAATGAATGGAAAAGATGAAGAGGCAATCATAACGGACATCATGTGGCATGTAAGCAATCATGAGCATTATTATTTTATTTCGATTGGTAAAAAGAAAAAATCAAAGAGATTTTTCGACTCAGAATTATCACAAATTAACTAAAACAGGCAATTGATTTTCAGATAAAATCACTATAGTTTGAATTGTATTTTTATCTCTGGATACCATGGTAAAACTACAGACTTTGCTAAAAACAGCTGCTGTCACGGGACTACGATTGCTCATTTTCTCAACAATGGGAAATGGAATGATTCATTACCGGCCAATTTCCAAAATTGACATTGTGAAAAAGCTTCTTGGTGAGGCAAGGGAGCCATTGCCGATGCTTCCGGGAAGTGACCGAACAGACGCTGAATAGATCTGCAACGGCACTGTGAGCATATTTGCTTTTATAGAACCACTTGGAGGGACACGCATCATGTAAGCGTAAGAGAACACCGCACAGCGCCTGACTGGGCAGAAGAAATCAGGTGCCTCACAGTATCCGGAGTATCCTGCAAAAGGACGGAGAAATGCTTCTTTGCGACTGTTTAATGGATTATGGTATAATTCAGCTAATAAAACTACTACATAGAAGTTTTAAGAAAAAGTAGTAATGTCAACATGATTGGGTACAACTTATTTAAATTGTATCAATAGAATACTATATTTGGGGATGGGGTATCATGATTTTGTGGACAATTCAACATCTGAAAGCCTATGAGAAGCTGTGCGAAACAGGAACCCTTAGAGCAGATGCAAAGTATCTTATCTTTAATGGAGAATTCATGGAAGCCTACCGTTGGATGGCTGAGCAAATGACAGAACGTATTGGAGCTGCACCAAAGGGCATTGTTTTTCCTGTGTGGGCATGGTACCGATGGGAGGGACAACGAAAAAGACCGGATATGAGATTTCATAGTCGTGGTTGGGGCGAAAAAGGAACGCCAATTGTGCTTTTGACAATCGATGTTCCTGAGAATCTTGTTCTGCTGTCGGACTTTGATTACTGGCATATTGTTTTAAGTGACGGGGATTTGAGTTTCCCTTATTCCGAAACAGCTTGTTATTCCAAAGAGAAGAAAAGAAACAGTTGGAAAAATATATTTGATATTACGTGTTCCTTCGATAGCGAGGAACATAGCCGACTTTCTACACAAGCAACCCTTTGGGAAATCAAAAAGGAATGGGTCATCAAAGCTGAGCATTTTACATCTCGATGAATCCCCCATTTGGTGGAGGAAATTATGATCAACACTGTTAGTAGTCTAAAGTGGCTTTAATAAAGCTAATCTAACGAATGTTCGTTATAAGCCGAGAATAGTCCGGATGAACCTTGGTACGAGTAAAGTTAGTACCAATGAGGTAAGGGAAGATTCGGGGAGCTTGGTAAAGGATATTGAAGAAATGAAAAATATGAAGCTGCTTTCGTATATTTGAAGGAAGTGTCAGTCGTCTGAACCGGTTGAATAAGTTGCAGACTGATATGATTTACATGAAAAAATGTTGAATAAAGGCAGAATGTTTGCTATAATAATACAAAATTTGAATTAAAGAAAGACACTATGATTAAGCGGGAAACAAAATAGCCGAAACGTGCGAAAAAAGGACGAAAAAGGCGAAAGACGAGAGTTATGAAAATTCAAATTCATAGCTCTCTTTTATTCTTTTTTATTTCAGCTTTAAAAAATGCATAAATAAAAATGTATAAATTAAGAGAGAAAGAATCTAAAACGTTGGATATGAGGTCGAATTGATGAGGAACATTTTAACACACACATTGGCTTGTTTTATGTCGCGCAGTAACAATGAATCATAAGATGACAGACAGAAAGAAAGAATACCGCCCTCAGGGAATTGTAAAGCTGTCCCAGAGGCTGAGAAGGATTACCGATTTTGTAAAAGAGGGCAGCAAAATTGCAGATATTGGTACAGATCATGGATTTGTACCGGTGTATCTGGCACAGATGGGAAGAATTCAGTCGGCATTGGCCATGGACGTGAGAACCGGGCCATTGGAACGGGCCAGGGAGCATATAAGAGAGTATGAGAGGTGGGCAGCTGAACACTCCATAGAGGCCTGCTCTGTGGAAGCCCGGCTTAGTGATGGTTTAAAAGGTTTAAAGCGTGGTGAGGCAGATACAGTGATTATAGCAGGGATGGGAGGAGAGCTGGAGATCCGGATTCTGGAGGAGGGGCGTCATTTGTGGGACAGTATAAAGCATTGGATTCTTTCCCCTCAGTCGGATCTGGATCAGGTAAGGCATTATCTGGAGGACAACGGTTTTGCCGTGGTGGAGGAGGCCATGGTTAAAGAGGAGGGTAAGTTCTATACTATTATGAGCCTGGTGCAGGGAAGGATGAAGTATGAGCGCCCCATGGAATATCTTTATGGAAGATGCCTGATAGAGAAGAAGGACCCTGTTCTCAGGGAATATCTGGATCAGGAGAGCAGAAGGATTCGGAACATATGTGAGAGTTTGCAGAATAAGGGAAGGAAACAGATGACAGAAGGCCGGTTAAGAGCATATGAAGCTCTTGTGCAGGAACTGGCATGGATAAAGGAGGCCCAGGATGAAATGTGGTGAGATAATAGAAATTTTGAGAAAGCTGGCTCCTGAAGAATGGGCCTGTGAATGGGATAACCCAGGACTTTTGGCAGGAAGAATGGAGAAAGAGGTGAAGCGGATTTTCATTGCCCTGGATGCCACGGATCAGGTGATAGAAGGAGCAATTCAGTCCGGGGCGGATATGCTTTTAACGCATCACCCTCTGATTTTTAAGGCGATCAAAAAGGTGAATGATGAGAATTTTATTACAAGGCGGCTGATTCAGCTGATTCAGGCTGATATTTCCTGCTATGCCATGCATACTAATTTTGATGCAGCGCCTGGCTGCATGGCCGATCTTGGGGCAGAGAGGCTGGGGCTGAAGGATTGTGTGCCTTTGGAAATGATGGGGGAGACAGTATACCGGGGGAAGGTGATTTCCTATGGAATTGGAAAGACAGGCCGCCTGTCGTCTCCCATGACAGTGAGGAGGTTGGCGGCTCAGGTGAAGGAGGTCTTTGGCCTGCCTTTTGTAGTAGTGTACGGGAGTCATCTTTTAGACCAGGTGGTGGAACAGGTTTCCATCTGTCCCGGAGCAGGAGGGAGCGAAATTGAGAGGGCGATTGCAGGGGGATCACAGGTATTTGTGACAGGAGATATCAGCCACCATCAGGGGATTGATTCTGTGTCCGGAGGGATGGCGATCATAGATGGAGGTCACTATGGACTGGAGCATATGTTCCTTTCTTACATGGCAGATTATTTGAAAGAAGCTCTTGGGGGGAAGGTGGATCTGCTGCAGGCTTCACCTGAGTGGCCGTCTGTCATTGCATAAAGACAGGTGTATAGGGTGTAGACAGGGAGGAGGAACAATATGGTACAGATAAAGATTGATGGAGAAATGAGGGAGTACCCGGAGGGAACAACCTGGCTTACGGTAGCAGAGGAATATCAATCTCAATATGAGGAGGATATTCTTTTGGTGCGTGTGAATGGTAAGCTTCAGGAGCTTCACAAACGTGTGAAGGAGGGTGAGCTGAGATTTGTGACAGCCAGGGATAAACCGGGACATGCTGCTTATCAGAGAAGTCTTTCTCTGCTGCTGATGAAGGCATTTTATGCAGTGGTGGGAGAGGAAAAGGTTGAAGGGGTGATAGTTGATTTTTCTTTGGGAAGAGGATTCTTTGTGGAGGCAAGGGGGGACTTTACAGCAGATGAGAAGCTCCTTGGACGTGTGAAGGAAAAGATGATGGAGTATGTGGGTCAGAAAATTCCCATTGTGAAGAGAAGTCTGCCTACAGATGATGCCATAGAGCTGTTTCAGAAACATAAGATGTATGACAAGGCAAGATTGTTTCATTACCGTCGGGTATCCAGAGTGAATGTGTACAGTATCGGTGGATTTGAAGATTACTATTATGGTTATATGGTGCAGAATACAGGATATCTGAGGTATTTTGATCTGGTTCCCTTCCATTACGGATTTATTCTGGTGGTTCCCGGCCTTGATTTCCCCAGGGAGGTAAAGGAGTTTGTGCCTCAGGAGAAGCTTTTTGCCACTATGGCAGAGTCCACAGAGTGGGGACGACGGATGGGGCTGGAAACGGTAGGAGCCTTAAATGACAGAATTTCTCAGGGGAATATGGATCATTTGATCTTGATTCAGGAGGCTCTTCAGGAGAAGAAGATAGCTGAGATAGCAGCTATGATAGCTGCCAGGAAGGACACTAAGTTTGTGATGATCGCAGGGCCCTCCTCGTCAGGCAAGACTACATTTTCCCATCGTTTATCGGTACAGCTGGAGGCGATTGGATTAAAGCCTCATCCCATTGCAGTTGACAATTACTTTATCAATCGGGCAGATAGTCCAAAGGATGAGGAGGGCAATTACAATTATGAGGCTCTGGAATGTTTGGATGTTTCTGGCTTTAACCGGGATATGTCAGCTCTGTTAGCAGGAGAGCAGGTAGAGCTTCCCTTTTATAATTTCAAGAAGGGAGTGCGGGAATACAGGGGAGATTTCCTTCAGCTGGGATCAGAGGATCTGCTTGTAATAGAGGGGATTCATTGCTTAAATGACCGTTTAAGCCACACCCTGCCAAAGGAGAGTAAGTTTAAAATTTATATCAGTGCTTTGACTCAGTTAAATATAGATGAGCATAACCGGATTCCAACCACAGACGGACGACTCCTTCGCAGGATGGTCAGAGATGCCAGAACCCGAGGAGCCTCAGCCCGGGAAACCATAAGAATGTGGCCTTCTGTAAGACGGGGGGAAGAGGAGAATATTTTTCCCTTTCAGGAGGAAGCGGACGCTATGTTTAATTCCGCTTTGGTCTATGAGCTGGCTGTGCTGAAGCAATATGCAGAACCCTTGCTGTTTCGCATTCCAAAGGATTCTGAGGAGTATATGGAGGCCAAGCGGCTTTTGAAATTTTTGGATTATTTTATTGGTGTCAGCAGCGAGGATATTCCCAAACATTCTATTTTGCGGGAATTTATAGGGGGAAGCTGTCTGAATGTCTGACAGAGTACAAGGGAGGAAGGGGAAGGAACCATAGGATGAAACAAAAGAGGATGAAGATACGGGAGATGATCATTTGGCTTTGCGGGGTAGTTCTTTTGTCCTGGCTCACCTTTCATGTACTGCTGACCGATCATTCCATAGAACTTTTAAAAGAAGCATTTCTGAAGGCAGATCTTCGCTTTCTCCTTCCAGGGATTGTATGTATGTTTTTGGTAGTGAATTGCGAAGCTGCCAATATCCGACTTCTGATGAGAACCTTCCAACAGAAGGTTCCCTACATACGCTCTCTGGCCTATACCTTTTCAGGCGTTTACTTCAGTGCGATTACTCCTTCTGCCACAGGTGGACAGCCTATGCAGCTTTATTATATGACCAGGGATGGCCTGGGAGTGGGGCAGAGCTCCTTTACCCTTCTGGCTGTGGCTGCCGTTTATCAGATGACCATTCTGGTTTATGGAACCGGCATGGTTCTTTTAAATCTGTCCCTGTGTATGAGCCAGGGGAGGCTGATTCAATGGCTTTTGATATTAGGACTTTTGGTAAATGGATTCTGCTCCGGGCTCATTCTTTTAACCATATTCAACCGTGTTCCGGCAGAGGGGATTCTCCGCCGGATTATTGGATTACTGTGTAAAATGAAGGTGTTAAGGGATCGAAAAAAGGCAGAGGAGAGAATGGTGGAGATCATTGAGGAGTACAGCCAGGGCGGGGTCTACCTGAGAAAATATCCCCTGGTGATTGGGAAAATGTTCCTATATGCTGTAGCCCAGCTGACCTGCCTTTATCTGGTTCCCTGGTTTGCAGCCCGTTCTCTTGGATTTGACATAAATCCTGGAAGGGTTCTGTCTCTTCAAGCTATTTTAAGTCTGGCAGTTACTGCAATTCCATTGCCTGGTTCTGTGGGGGCTTCCGAGGGGGTTTTTATGACTTTGTACCGATCGCTTTTAGGATCAGAACAAAGCTTTTTGGTGCTGGTTCTGGGAAGGGGGATCAGCTTTTACGGAACCTTAGTGGTCAGTGGGCTTATCACAGCAATTTTTCAGTTTAAGGGCAAGAGAAGTCTTTTTGAGTAGGTGGAGATATCGTTCAGCAGAGCGATGAGAAATTCGATGCTTCAGGAGCATTTCCCGGGATGGAACATTGGATGTGAGAAAATGAACAGCATGTAAATTTTTTCAATGGGATTACGACTATTAATGGATGATAAAATAATCACGATAAACCCAATGTCATCTTATTTTAAGGATTTAGGTATCTATATTGAGAAAATAAATAATATAAAATTTATATGGATGCCGGATGGTGACGTGCCGGCGCTTTTGGTTTGTAAGAAAACTTTTTTGTGATACTATAAAAATGACAGATGAAATTTGAGGATAGATCCTGGGAAGCAGCACAAGATGTTTGTCAGCAGCAGAACAGGAGGAGTAGAATTGGAGCACGTTATGACCCCCATTGTAATTGGAATTTTAGCCCATGTGGATGCCGGTAAGACCACCCTCTCAGAGGCTCTTTTGTACCTGGCCGGAAGCATTCGCAGAATGGGCAGAGTTGATAATAAAGATGCATTTTTAGATACCTATTTCTTGGAGCGGTCCAGGGGAATCACCATATTTTCCAAGCAGGCCGGATTGACCTGGAAGGGGCTTCCCATTACCCTTCTTGACACACCCGGCCATGTGGATTTTTCTTCGGAGATGGAGCGTACTCTTCAGGTTCTGGACTGCGCTGTTTTGGTGGTCAGCGGAGCAGATGGAGTGCAGGCACATACCTTGACTCTTTGGCGGCTTTTAGCAAAGTATCATATCCCGGTGTTTCTCTTTATTAACAAAATGGATCAGCCCGGAATCCATAGAGAGAAGCGGTTGGAAGAGCTGAAGAGCCGACTGGATGATGGATGCCTGGATTTTTCTCAGATGGGAACAGATGCCTTTTGGGAGCAGATTGCCCTGTGTGATGAGCAGGTGCTGGAACATTATCTGGACACAGGAAAGGTGGAAAAGAATCAGATTTCCCGTATGATTGGAGAGAGGAAGCTGTTTCCCTGTTATTTTGGATCCGGACTCAGGCTTCAGGGGGTGGAGGAGCTTTTGGAAGGAATTTGCAGTTATTTTCCTAACCCTGTTTATCCTGAGGAATTTGGGGCAAAGGTTTATAAAATATCCAGAGATGATCAGGGCAGCCGCCTGACTCATATGAAGATCACAGGTGGCAGTATAAAGGCAAAGATGCTGTTTCCTAATGGGGAAAAGGTAAACCAGATCCGTCTTTATTCCAGCCAGGGATTTGAGGCTGTGAAGGAGGCGGGCTCCGGTTGTGTCTGTGCAGTTACCGGTCTTACGGAGACGTTCCCGGGACAGGGGGTGGGAAGCGAGTCAGCTTCCATGGAGCCTGTTTTGGAACCGGTGCTGACCTATGGGGTGAAGCTTCCTCCCGGCTGTGACAGGAGGATGATGCTTCCTAAGCTGCGAGAGTTGGAGGAGGAGGATCCTCAGCTTCATGTGACCTGGGATGAACAGTTAGAGGAAATTCAGATACAGCTTATGGGGGAGATTCAGATTCAGGTATTAAAAAGCCTGATAGAGACCCGGTTTGGTATAGAGGTGGACTTTGGAACGGGAAACATTGTATACAAAGAAACCATTGCAGATAAGGTGGAGGGAGTGGGGCATTTTGAGCCTCTGCGCCATTATGCTGAGGTTCACTTAGTTCTGGAGCCTGGAGAGCCTGGAAGCGGACTGCAAATTTCCACTGTATGCAGTGAGGATGTGTTGGAGCGCAGCTGGCAGAGGCTGATTCTTAGCCATTTGGAGGAGAAGGTTCACAGAGGAGTGCTTACAGGATCTCCCATTACAGACATGCGGATTACTCTGGTCTCCGGAAAGGCTCACAATAAGCACACAGAGGGCGGAGATTTCCGTCAGGCCGCTTACCGGGCATTGCGCCAGGGCTTGATGGAGGCCGGCTCTGTTTTACTGGAACCCTGGTATGAGTTTCGACTGGAGCTGCCTGAGAGTTCCATCGGAAGAGCTATGACAGAGATTGAGCAGGGGGGAGGAAGCTGCATTTTACAGGAGACGGAAGGGGGGATGGCTCTTCTTACAGGAAGCGCCCCGGTGTCTTTTATTGGGGGTTACCAGTCTGAGGTAACGGCTTACACGAAAGGCTGCGGCAAACTGACCTGCACCTTAAAGGGGTATGCGCCCTGCCATCATTGGGAGGAGGTGGTGGAACGGATCCACTACGACCCGGAGCGTGATCTGGAAAATCCTTCCTCTTCTGTGTTCTGCGCCCATGGAGCAGGATTTTTGGTTCCCTGGAATCAGGTGAAGGAATATATGCACCTGGAGGGTGTTCTTGGAAAAAAGAGGCGGGATCCGCCCAAGACAGCTGTACCTTCTGCTGTCCCACAGGAGGATGAATGCCGCCAGGTATGGATGGGGACGGAGGAGATTGATGCCATTTTAGAACGGACTTATTTTGCTAACAGCCGGGACAAGTCCGGGAAAAAGTCGGGGATTTACAAATCCGGAGGCAGTCAGAAGTCTGTAAGCCATCAGGAGATTCGGAGCTACCGGCCAAAGGAAAAGAAAGAGATAAAGGAGAAGTATCTTCTGGTGGATGGCTATAATATAATCTACGCCTGGAAGGAGCTTAGTCATCTGGCAGAGAACAATATGGAGGGAGCCAGAGTTCGACTGCTGGATCTGCTTTCCAATTACCAGGGGGTGAAGGAAACCTCTATTGTGGTAGTATTCGATGCTTATCGGGTGAAGGGGCATGTGACTGAAAGGATGGAGTACCATAACATCCATGTGATTTACACAAAGGAGGCAGAGACTGCCGATCAGTATATTGAAAAGTTTGCCCATGAGAATGCCTGTAAATACGATGTTTCCGTGGCAACCTCAGATGGGCTGGAGCAGATCATCATTCGGGGACAGGGCTGTCATCTTATTTCTGCTATGGATTTGTGGGAGGACTTGGAGCGTGTGACCGGCATGCTCCGTGAAGCGTACCTGGAGCGTCCTCAGCTGAAACGAAACAGCCTGCTAGATGTTTTGCCTGAGGAGGCAGCAGAAGAGCTTAAGAAATTACGCTAGACGTTTGGGTTGACAGATTGAAAAAACAGGAGTAATATAGTTGAATATTGCAACTGTTGCATTATGCAATAAATGAAGGAGGCCGGGACAGTGAATCAGTACATTGGAATTTACCGCAGATGCGAGCTTCTATTTATGCGGTGTCAACTGGAACAGTATGGCCTACAGCCTTTGGAAGGAAAGATTCTGTTTTTTTTGAAGAAGAACTGCTTTAACCAGGAGGAAATAGGGCAGAATTTTGACATTGATAAAGGGAGGATTGCCAGGGCTCTTGCAGAATTAGAGGAAAGAGGGATGGTGTGCCGAAGGGTGAATCAGAAGAATAAGAGGCAGAAGATGGTGACACTTACTTCCCAGGGGGAGCAGATTGTTTTAGAGCTGGAGGCTATTTTTCGCAAATGGGATGAGATCTGCTATGCCGGATTTTCAGAGGAGGAACTCAGGCTCCACCAGGATTTTGTAAAACGGATTGCTGAGAATGCCGTGGAGTACAGACGCAGACAAGGAGAAGGTGAACATGGTAAATAATATGACAGAGGGAAAGCCCCTCAAGCTTTTGTTTTTCTTTGCAGTCCCTATGGTGGTGGGGAACTTGTTCCAGCAGCTTTATAATATGGTGGATTCTATGGTAGTGGGGCGGTTTGTGGGAGAGGACGCGCTGGCAGCAGTAGGCTCCTCCTTTCCCATTGTATTTCTGTCTGTGGCAATCGCAGCAGGCTTGTCCATGGGATGTACAGTGGTTATCTCCCAGTTTTTTGGGGCTGGAAAGATTCGGGAGATGAAGGTGACGGTATCTACCGCTCTTATTTCTCTGGGAATGATAGGAGTTTTGATTATGGGAGCGGGCGAGCTGATTTCAGATCCTCTTCTGAGGATTTTGGGAACAAGCTCAGAGATTATGGCAGACTCTCTTACATACTTAAGAATTTATTTTGGAGGAGCCGTGTTCCTGTTTCTGTATAATTCTCTCAATGGTATTTATAATGCCCTGGGGGATAGCCATACCCCTCTTAAATTTCTGATTGTGTCTGCTTTAATGAATATTGGATTGGATTTACTCTTTGTGATTCAATTCCATATGGGTGTGGCAGGTGTGGCCTGGGCAACTCTTATTGCACAGGGGGTATGTGCCTTTGCTTCTTTTTTTGTGCTGGTATGCCGTCTGAAAAGGATGGAGAATGAGGAGTCTGCAAGCGGGCTTGCATTTACGTTCTTTGACAAATCTGCGGCTAAGCATATTGCAAAGGTGGGGATTCCCTCCATGATTCAGCAATCGATTCTTTCATTTAGTATGATGATGATGCAGGGCTTGGTTAATTCTTATGGGAAGGTATTTGTAGCTGGATATACGGCTGCTACGAAGATCGATACTTTGGCTATGCTCCCTAATATGAATTTTTCCAATGCCATGTCCAGCTATGCCGCTCAGAACATAGGGGCAGGAAAGACAGAGCGGGTGAAGGAGGGATATAAGGCCAGTATGCTTATGGTGGTTATATTTTCCTTGCTAATCACAGGGATCATTCATCTGTGGGGTCCTGAGCTTTTGGGATTGTTTTTGGAGCAGGGAGACTCGGGAAGCGCTATGAGCTATGGGCTTGATTACATGAAGACGGTTTCTCTGTTCTACATCCTGATGGGAGCTTTGTATGTGGGAAATGGCCTTTTGAGAGGAGCAGGAGATATGGGAGCTTTTATGTGGATCTCCATGGCGAACTTGTTTTCCCGTGTTGTGCTGGCGTATCTGATGGCTCATTTTATTGGAGAAAGCGCAATCTGGTGGTCCATACCCACCGGATGGGCTGTGGGCTTTACCCTCTCCTTTATCCGGGTGAAAAGAGGAAAATGGATGACCAGAAGTCTGGTTAATTAAACTGTTTACAGAGTGAGGGATGCATGGCTTTCCTGGCCGGAACATATATATGAATCAATGAAGTATAGCCTAAGGAGCATTAGATTGGATATTTATGTGGTAAAACAGGGAGATAATGTGGATACCATTGCAGCTTCAGCCGGTATTCCTGTGGAAACTCTTATATGGGAGAATCAGATCGAGTATCCCTTCCGCCTGGCCGTAGGCCAGGCTCTTTATATTTCTGACGGAAGAGGGGGATCCCTCAGGACTCCGCTCCATTCAGGTGGCTACGCCTATCCTTTTATTCAGAGGGAGGTGCTGGATGAAACCCTTCCCTATCTTACGTCCATCAATGTTTTTTCTTATGGATTTACAATGGAGGGGGATCTGGTTCCTCCCAGGGCAGAGGATCAATGGATGATCAATCGTGCATGGGAGGAGAATGTTCGCCCGATGCTGACTCTCACCCCTTTGGGGGAGGCGGGAGGTTTTAATAATCGCCTGCTATCCAATCTGGTAAACAATATGGAGGTGCAGCAGCATCTGATCTGGGAGCTTGGACGAACCGTACAGGAGAAGGGCTTTGCAGGTGTGGACATTGATTTTGAGTATGTATTGGCAGAGGATGGGGAAGGGGTAGCTGCCTTTGTGAGAAGGCTGACCCAGGTGATGAATCTGTTTGGCTATACAGTCTCTGTGGCTTTGGCTCCTAAAACCTCGGCTCAGCAGAGAGGGCTGTTGTACGAAGGAATTAATTACTCCCTTTTGGGAGAGGCAGCCAACCGGGTTCTTTTAATGACCTATGAGTGGGGATATACCTATGGAGCGCCTATGGCGGTAGCTCCCATTGACAAGGTGCGCCAGGTGGTGGATTATGCAGTGTCTGTAATTCCCAGAGAGAAGATTAGTCTTGGCATTCCCAATTATGGATATGACTGGTCCCTGCCCTATGAAAAGGGTGTGACAAAAGCAGAGACGCTGAGCCATCAGGAAGCCATACAGCGTGCCATTGACCATGGGGTAGAGATTCAGTTTGATGAAGCTGCCATGTCCCCCTATTTCCGTTACTGGCAGTATGGAGTTTTGCATGAGGTGTGGTTTGAGGATGTGAGGAGCATGAAGGCCAAGTTTGATCTGGTAAAGGAGTATGGACTTTCAGGCACTGGCTATTGGCAGCTGATGAGCTTTTTTCGCGCCAACTGGCTGATGCTGGATGAACTGTTTTATATTGAGAGAGATTGGCCTTTAAAGGAGGGACTTGCCATGGAACTCTAACTATAGTATAATTTTACCAAAATTAAAACGTTCCCTTTACAAATAGGGCGACGGACATAAAGGAGAGTTGAATTATGGCAATCAGAGTTGGAATTTTTGGTTACGGTAATCTGGGAAAAGGTGTAGAATGCGCCATTAAGCATAATCCGGATATGGAGCTGGCCGCTGTATTTACCAGGAGGGATCCGTCTGGTCTTAAGGTGCTTACTAAGGGAGTAAGGGTTTACTCTGTGGATGAGGCTCCTTCCATGAAGGATCAGATTGATGTGATGATTCTCTGTGGAGGAAGCGCTACCGATCTTCCGGAGCAGACGCCGCAGATGGCGAAGTATTTTAATGTGGTGGATAGCTTTGATACCCATGCCAGAATTCCGGAGCATTATCAGGCAGTAGATAAGGAGGCTGTGGAGAGCGGCCATGTAGGGATCATTTCGGTAGGCTGGGATCCGGGTATGTTTTCCCTGAACCGTCTTTATGCAAATGTTGTACTTCCGGGAGGAAAGGATTATACCTTCTGGGGGAAGGGTGTGAGTCAGGGACATTCAGATGCCATCCGGAGAATTGACGGAGTGAAGGATGCAAGACAGTATACGATTCCTGTGGAGTCAGCCCTGGAGTCAGTTCGCGCAGGAGGCAATCCTGAGCTTACCACCAGAGAAAAGCATATAAGAGAGTGCTTTGTGGTGGCAGAAGAGGGAGCAGATTTAAAGGCCATCGAGAACTCCATTGTAACCATGCCCAACTATTTTTCAGATTACGATACAACGGTACATTTTATTACAGAGGAGGAGCTCTTAAGAGATCACGCAGGAATTCCCCATGGAGGGTTTGTGATTCGCACCGGAAGTACAGGCTGGGAGGATGAGAAGAGCCATGTGATTGAGTACAGCTTAAAGCTGGATTCCAACCCGGAATTTACGGCTTCTGTGATTGTAGCTTATGCCAGGGCTGCCTTCCGCTTAAGCCGGGAAGGTCAGAAGGGGTGCAAAACTGTGTTTGATATTGCGCCGGCTTATCTGAGCGCTGAAACAGGAGAAGCGCTTAGAAAAGGTATGCTGTAAGGGAACGCTCCAGGAATCCCTCTATCCCTATGTATAAAATTTCCTGGGCTTGTAAATACTATCCCTGGACATAAGAAATAGGAATAGGAGGTTCTATCCATGGGAAATAAGGCGATGGACTGTACGGCTCTCACCGTGAGCCTGATTGGAGCTGTTAACTGGGGACTGATCGGATTTTTTAATTTTAATCTGGTTTCCTGGCTTTTTGGATCCGTCTCCTGGGTAACCAGAGTGATCTATGCTCTGGTTGGATTATGTGGCCTGTACCTGATTACATTTTACACACGTACAGGAAAAAATGAATAAAGGTCAAAGAACAGAAAACAAGGGTCTGAAAGGTTGAATCATTGAAAATCAGATCCTTGTTTTTTGTCCTTATAAAATAGAATGAATTGTAAGATAGATATTGATATTTTTCTTTAAATGTAATAAAATAGCACAAAAAGTAGTACAAAAAAGCAGCAATTATGAGATGAATCGTATGATTCATAGGATTAGGGATGAATCTGGTTTTGGATAACATTATAAAAGGAAAAGGAGCTGTCACAGGCTTTATGGTGAACAGCTCCTTTGGAGGATATCAATGAATACGGATATGATTGCGGATATGATTGAAATTTTAAAAAAGGAATATAATGGAAGATTTATTGAACAAACAGAAACAGAAACAATCGTTTATATTGATGATATTATGATATTAGATAATCTTTTTAACAGTCAGGAAAAAGAAAGACATGAATACAATAAAATGCGATTAACATCACGGCTGAATGATTTAGATTATGAGGAAAATACTCTAATTGGGAGATTGATCATAATAAAAATACCGAATGTAGTGAATGATGGAAAATGCAGTTTTACCATAAGTCCACCTTGCTCAAAACTGGTAAGAAGATTGAAGAATCTAAATCTTTAAAGAGAAAAATCAGGACAGCGAGGGATAAAACAGAGGCTGTGAGATTCTTTACATTCCTTGAAATTTATACAAAGAATGTCTTTACTAAATAGGAATTGATAGGTTATGATAGTAGAGAGATGTAGATGGGAGGAATGATTAGATGAAT
>MJGMH2__coassemble_798_pt1 | contig 132706 bp, 113 predicted proteins | sample MJGMH2__metabat2_low_PE_014 | metagenome-assembled genome bin MJGMH2
CTTTATCTTCTTGCGGATATAACATATTATTGCTGAAAAATTTTAATAATATAAGCCGGAATTCCTCCAGATAAATCATAAAGTTGTCGCATTAGCTTTTCATCCAATTCTATATATTTTTTTGTAAATTGATATTGCCAAAGTTCAGTTATAAAATTTCTATATTTTATATCATATTTCATTGGATACAACCTTAATCCTCTTGTTCTCCTTTTTAAATGTTCTTGTTTTAAAAATAATTCTTCAGCATCTAATGTCCCACAAAAGCAAATACTTGCAGTTGTTTCATTTGTTAATTCAACCAGAAATTTAATTAATGGCTTAACCTGTTTATTTTGAGTCGCCGTATACACGGCATTTTGAATTTCATCCAATATGATAAGCCCAATATGGTGATTAATACAGATTATTTTTAATTTAGCTGTTAACGCACTAGAAGAAGCATATTTTGTGGATTTATTTTGTTCCAGATAATTCGTTTCAATTGCCTGATCAATAGCTAACAGCACATTATATACAAGCGTTCTTATAGAGCAATCAGATGGGCACTCAACAAATAAATAATTAATTTGTTTTGTATAAAACATTTTTCCATTATATTCCTTATGAATAATTACTTGAGGCATTGTGTTTAAACACCTTTGTATTGTAGAACTTTTTCCTATTCCCGGTACACCAAGAATTGCACTGCTATAAGCTTGAGTTGAATAATGTAAAATACTTTTTGCGCCTGTTCTAAAGTCCATATATATGTTATTCATATTTCGTATTGACTCTATATTTTTTTTGGTTTGATAGCTGCTGATAATAGCTCTGTATAACATATCATATAGCACATACATATAATCCATCGGATAGAACCATGTTGTTAATTGCATAATATCACGTCTTCTGATTTTAGAGTTTAATTTTCTCACATCCGGTGAAAACAATAGTTTGCTTTCTATTTGTTCTATAAACTCATCTTTTGTGAGTTCCTCTGGAAGTGATTCTATAAAAGGATTTCCTTCTTGCTTATCATATTTTGCATCTACTGTTTTAGAATTTTTGTATTTCATTGTCCCGTCTCCCTTTTCTGTTTTCCCGGATTATTTTCATATCTGCTTTTTCTTTCTGAAGTTCACTGCTTTCATTTACAATTTTTTGGATATTTTGAAAAACTTTCATCCTCCCTTCGGTATTCAATCGTTCCATATCTTTATTTCTTATTTTTTTCTCTTTTTTTTCGACATTATATTCTTTTTGGGTCATTCCAATATATCTCCTACAATAATCTGCTAATTGAAATGGAATATTTTTGTTTTTATCAATCATGTAAATTTTACTGATATCATTAGTATCATATAAAATTTGGACGCTATCTCCCATTCTTTTTGATTCCAATATTTTTTTATAATCAACACATACATACCATAGACCTTGATAATTAATTCCTTTTCTTGATAACACTACTGTTTTACGAGGAAGACTAAACTGATATAGTTCTTCATCATTAATTGGAATCACATTAAATTGTTGATTTTCTTCATACCAACTCCAGATATAGCTTGCAATTGGTAAAGTTTCTTTTATTTGACAATTTGTTATTATACGACAACTATTTAAATAAACAATACAGTGAATAATGATTTTTGTGAAATCCTCTAATGTAAGAATTGCCTGATTTCTATAATCTATAGACCAACGTTCCTTAGAATCTGAATCAATAACACCCTTGCCTCTTAAAATGGGTTTATATCTTTGCTGTAATAAATCAAATGATTTTTCTACCAACCCTTTTCTATCGGGTCTAAAAGGAGGAAGTGATTGAAATTCAATGCCATATTTTATTGCTAACTCTTCCATACGACTACCTAAAAATTCTTTTCCTTTGTCTGTAATTATTTCTCCCGGAAGTCCAATGTTAGGCCATTCGTTTTTTGTAATAGAAATTCCATATTTTTGACAAAAGATAACTTTATCCATAGCTGCATTAGCGATACAATTCATAACAGCCTGCTCACCGGCATCTAGACCTACGTAAACTCCGGCTATTAATTGAGTCACGGTATCAACAGCTATATAGATATTTGGACGTCCTATAATTGATACTTTATCTATTCTGGATACAAGATAAATATCTGCTTGTGTTGCATCCATTTGAAAACACCCGATTTTGTTTTTCCAACTCATAGCAGAACTAAAAAGTGGTTTTTGATTCCTTTGGTAATTGGATAAACCATTTCTTGAAATAGAAGATTTTGATTTTTTATGATATTTTCCATCATAGAAAAAATGGCGAAAACAGTTCCATGTAGGATATTCTTCAATTAATTGCCCTTCTTCATTTATATATTTTGAAAGTAGCATTAAATCATAAGCATCTCTAAGACTCATTTTTTTTGCAGAATAATAAAACGTATCAATTGCCCAAATAAAAATTTTTTGTTCTTGAGTAGCTTCTTTCTCTTTTAAATTTCTTTCAGCAATTAAAGATTGTCCAGCAAGATACTTAAAATATAATTTTTCGATCCTTCTAATGGTCGTTTTATTATGTTCCGCTATTTCTTTCACTTTTTGATTTCGTTTTTCTTTATTTAGAATATAACTTTCGTCCTCGATAAGTAGTTGGATTAACTCTTTTCTCTTTTTTTGTCCTCTTGTTAATTTATTCTGTTTATCTATATATTCAATATATTTTTTGGGAGGCTCTATCCTTTTAAATGTTCTGCATTCATTTTCTGAAACAAATTTAGGTGAATTTGGATTTTCATATGAAATTAGCCAAACTCCATAATTAGTTTTAATAAGGATCCTAAATATTTCTCCGTTAATTTCTATAAACATGTGATTATTCTCCTTTTCTTTCCATTATTACAATTTTCCAATTCTTAGCGGTTTCAGAAGCAGCCCAATAGCGTCGTGAAAATTCTAATTTTTCAATACTAGCTCTTTTAGATAGCATATATTCTTTGATAACCTCTCTGACTCCAATAGAACAATCTTCAAAAGTTAAAACAAAATCACTCGTCCACTCAACCTCAAAATAATCTTTTCGAACATCCAATGGATTCACAAATTGATATCTTTCTTTATCTAATTTATAACATGCCTCATAACTAATCACCTTTGGATCATCCTCTAAGATTTTTGCATACTCTCTTGATTCTTGGTTATGAACACATATCAGCTTTTGATTTTTTTTACTATAGAAGTTAATATCTCTTGTTTTTTTTCCCATTTTATCCATTTTCAGTCTCCCTTTAATTAATTAGTTTTAATTTTTGCTGAGAATTAATTTTAATTTTTGTATTTAATCCTAGTTTTTGATATTTATTTCTAGTTTTTGCTTTTAAGTTTTTTCAAATTTTGCTTTTAAGTTAAGTTTTTGCTTTTAAAACAGCAAAAACTTCGATTAATTAGATTAGAAACAGCAAAAACTCGAATTAATGCCAATTAATAAAAATTACTCTGTAAACGTCCTTCCGAAAAGTGACAAAAGATCCGATAAAGAAAAGAAAAAGGAGACGTATTTTCGCGATTAAATCTGAATTATTTTCCTTTTTACGTTTCAAATTTTCCGAATTAATTTCTCTATATTTTCTATTTTCAACAAAAAAAGACCCAAAATACTTGAGTCTTTTCCTTGTCCATTTTCATTCGGACTTTTTGTTCATTTTTATTCGGACAGGAATAGATACATTAATTTCCCATCTGTTTTGCAACCTCAGCTGCAAAATCTTCGTTCTTCTTCTCCAGACCCTCTCCGGTTTCAAAGCGAACGAATTTCTTAACAGTTACCTTGGCACCATTCGCCTTTGCAACTGCTTCTACATACTGGGCAACACTCTGCTTTCCATCCTCTGCCTTCACATAGACCTGATCTAAGAGGCAGGTTTCCTTCAGCTCTTTATTAATGCGGCCTTTTACCATACCCTCAATGATCTTATCATTGGCATCTGGCTTCTCGTTCTTTGCAGCTGCTGTGAGAATCTCAGTCTCCTTAGCAATATAATCAGCGCTTACCTCATCTCTGCTGGTAAACATTGGCTTCAGAGCAGCTGCCTGCATAGCTACGTTCTTTGCCATCTCTTTGATCGCATCGTTTACAACATCTGCCTCAACATCTATCAAAACGCCGATCTTTCCACCTGCATGAATATAGGAAGCAACAAAACCATTGGCCTCTTCCATCTGCTGGTAGCGACGGATGTTCATATTCTCTCCGATAATAGAAATCTGAGAAGCAAGCGCCTCTTTCACAGTAAGACTTGGGTCTTTCTGCCACTTCTCCTCCATGAATGCCTCTATGCTGTCAGCTGTGGTATTCAATGCCTGTGCTGCAACCTCTCCAACATAAGTCTGGAACTTCTCATTCTTAGCAACAAAGTCAGTCTCAGCATTCACCTCAACCACGACAGCCTTCTTGCCATCCTCGCTTAACTGGGTAGCCACAATACCTTCAGCTGCAATACGGCCTGCTTTCTTAGCAGCTCCAGCAAGTCCCTTCTCTCTCAGAAACTCAACTGCCTTGTCCATATCACCATCAGTGGCTGCCAAGGCTTTCTTGCAGTCCATCATCCCGGCTCCGGTTGTCTCTCTTAACTCTTTTACCATTCCCGCAGTTACTGCTGCCATCTCTATCTTCCTCCAATATTAAAATTTGAATTAAGCCTCTGCTGCCTCAAATGCCTCTACAGGAATCTCCAGCTCCATAGCGCCTTCCAATACCTCACCCTGCTTCGCCTCGATCACAGCGTCTGCCATCTTGGAAACAATCAGCTTAACAGCTCTGATAGCATCATCATTACCGGGAATCACGTAATCCAGCTCCTCGGGATCACAGTTTGTATCCACAATACCGATGAGAGGAATTCCCAGTGTGTGAGCTTCCTGAACACAGATATGCTCCTTCTTAGGATCTACAATAAAGATAGCATCCGGAAGTCTCTTCATATCCTTGATGCCTCCCAGGTTTCTCTCCAGCTTATCCCATTCCTTTTTCAACTCAATTACTTCTTTCTTAGGCAGAACATCAAATGTTCCATCCTGAGACATAGCCTCAATCTCTTTCAGTCTTGCAATACGGCTCTGGATGGTTTTAAAGTTTGTCAGCATACCTCCCAGCCATCTCTCGTTAACGAAATACATACCGCAGCGCTCTGCCTCAACCTTGATGGCCTCCTGCGCCTGCTTCTTAGTTCCCACAAACAGGATGGTACCGCCGTCAGCTGCAACGTCAGCAACCGCCTTGTACGCTTCGTCCACCTTACCTACGGACTTCTGAAGATCAATGATATAGATACCATTTCTCTCAGTGTAAATATAGGGAGCCATCTTAGGATTCCATCTTCTTGTCTGGTGACCAAAATGCACACCTGCTTCCAGTAACTGCTTCATTGAAATTACGCTCATATTTCTTACCTCCATTTGGTTGTTTGCCTGCTCCGCTGAGCATGGGAGTTCAGGCTCTTCCGTCTGCTTCTAATATTTCCCGGAAGACCTGTAAGAAATATTATTCCAGGCACCTTTCCGCAGAATCCACAAACGTGTTTTTTAGCCTTTCAAATATAGCATAAAAGAAGCCGGCTTGCAAGTATTTTTTACAAGCCGGCTTCTTTCTCTGATCCAATCCGTTTTATTTTAAATTGGCGTTGGAGACTTTAATGGAGTTTAGCTCATCAAAGACCACATCATTCAACACTTTGATGTAAGTTCCCTTCATTCCGGAGGAGCGGGATTCGATTACTCCCGCACTCTCAAACTTCCTGAGCGCATTCACAATAACGGATCGGGTGATGCCCACACGGTCTGCAATCTTGCTGGCCACCAGTATTCCCTCGCTTCCATCCAGCTCCTCAAAAATATGAATAATTGCTTCCAGCTCTGAAAAAGACAAGGTGCTGATGGCAGACTTGACAATCTGCACCTTCCTGCTCTCCTCTGCATTCTCCTCATTCACAGAGCGCATCATCTCCAGACCTACTACAGTGGTTCCATATTCGCTTAAAATAATATCGTCAATATCATAACTGGAATCTGATTTATAAAGAAACAATGTGCCCAGCCTCTCCCCTGCAATATCAATGGGAGTAATAATGGCCTGATACTTCTTCACGTTCTCCTCTGCAAACCCAAGAGTGGCAAGATTTACATTCTCCTTGGTGGACAAAACACTTAAAAGACGCTCATTCAGCAGATGATCCACATGGCCTCCCACCTGATCTTCGATTAACTCTTCAATCTCATCCACGTCCTGACAGCAGCTGACCCCCAGTACTTTCCCTTTTTTGCTGATCACCAGAACGTTCGATAACAGTATATCACTTAGCACTCTGCATATATCATTAAAAACCACCTTATGAGAATGATTGTTATGCAACAGGTGATTGATCTTTCTTGTTTTGTCCAATAACTGTACACTCATCTGTGAAAACCTCCTTATCCACTTTGTACTACACTCAAAAGCACCCTACTAATGATTGAATTTTAACACAATGCCCAAGCAATAACAAGAGTTTTTTGAAGTTTTCAATTATTTTAAGAATTTTTAATTTTTTATATCTATCTTTGTAAATATTCCTACTTTTCCACTCTATCTGTCCGGTGCCCACATGTCTCGTCCGAACAGAGAAGTTTATTTCCTTTCTCCACCATGTAGGAACCGCATTTAGGGCATCTCAGTGATGAGGGCTTTTGCCAGGACATGAAATCACATTCCGGATTCGATTCACAGCCAAAGTAAAGGCGCCCCTTTTTCGTCTTCTTGCGCACTACCTCCTTGCCACACTTGGGACAAGATACCCCAATCTTCTCCAAATATGGCTTTGTGTTCTTGCAGTCCGGAAAACCAGGACAAGCCAGGAATTTACCATGGGGGCCATATTTGATAACCATCTGACGCCCGCAAAGGTCACAGATCTCGTCTGATAATTCGTCCGCTATCTTCACAGACTCCAGCTCCGCCTCTGCTACCCTAACTGCCGTATCTAAATCCGGATAAAAATTACTTACCACTGTCTTCCAGGATACGGTTCCATCTGCCACCTTATCCAGAAGAGATTCCATATTAGCTGTAAAATTCAAATCTACAATACTTGGAAAAGAGTTTTTCATAATACGATTCACCACTTCTCCCAGTTCAGTTACATACAAGTTCCTACTCTCCTTCACCACATATCTTCTTGCGATGATGGTGGTAATCGTAGGTGCATACGTGCTGGGGCGTCCAATTCCCTGTTCCTCCATTGCCTTAACAAGAGACGCCTCTGTATAATGAGCCGGAGGCTGAGTAAAATGCTGGCTGGGATCTAATTGATCCAGGCTAAGAACTCCGCCCTTTTCTAAATTTCCTAACGCTTGGTTCTTCTCCTCCCCATCATCGGATTCCACATAGACAGACATAAAGCCATCGAAGATAGTCCTGGAAGCTGAGGTGGTAAAAAGATGATCTCCCGCCTGAATCTTAACAGAGGTGGTTTCATAGATAGCCGGAGCCATACGGCTCGCTGTAAAACGCTTCCATATAAGCTGATACAGACGGAACAGATCTCTTTGAAGAGATTCTTTTACAATCGTTGGAGTAAGGGAAATATCAGTGGGACGGATGGCCTCATGGGCATCCTGGATCTTGCTGCTGTTTTTACTCTTTTGTTCTCCCCTAGCCTCATAATTATCCCCATAAGCAGTTTTCACGAACGCTCTTGCTGCGGCATCTGCTTCATCTGCAATACGTGTGGAATCCGTACGCAGGTAAGTAATCAGACCCAGAGTACCCCTGCCCTTCACCTCCACTCCCTCATAGAGCTGCTGTGCCAGGCGCATGGTTTTCTGGGTAGAGAAATTGAGAACCTTGGATGCCTCCTGCTGCAATGTACTGGTAGTAAAGGGAATAGGAGCCTTCTTAACCCGCTCCCCCTTCTTCACCTCATCAATCACATAGCTGCATCCCTCCAGCCCCTTAAGAATCTTCTCCAACTCCTCCTTACTTCGGATCACTGACTTTCCACTTGAATCCCTGGAACCATAATATTTTGCTGTAAGCGGCTTCTTACTTCCCTTTAGCAAAAGGTTTGCTTCCAGATTCCAGTATTCCTCAGGTATAAAGGCGTTGATTTCATCCTCCCTGTCACAAATCATACGCAGAGCCACTGACTGAACCCGGCCGGCACTCAAGCCCCGCTTCACCTTTGCCCAAAGTAAAGGGCTGATTGTATAACCCACCATACGATCCAGGATTCTTCTGGTCTGCTGTGCATCCACCAGGCTCATGTCCAAAGTTCTGGGACTTTTAAGGGATGTCTTTACTGCATTCTTTGTAATCTCATTAAAACTGATTCGATAGACATTCTTATCCTTTAATTCATCCAGCTTAAGAGCTTTCATCAGGTGCCAGGAGATAGCTTCTCCCTCCCGATCAGGGTCTGTTGCAAGATAAATCTTATCTGCTTTCTTCACCTCCTTGCGGAGCTTGGCAAGAATATCCCCTTTCCCCCTTATGGTAATATACTTAGGCTCATAATCGTGTTCCACATCAATCCCCAGCTGACTCTTAGGAAGATCTCTCACATGCCCTCCTGAAGCATCTACTTCATAATTCGTCCCCAGAAACTTCTTGATGGTCTTTACCTTCGCTGGTGACTCCACAATTACCAGATAGTTTGCCATTGTAAAACTCCTATTCCCTCATTTATAGATTATCATCTCTGATTTTATACTTATCATTCCAATCATCCGCGGATATAATACTGACCAGAGGTCCGTATGGCAAATCCTCCCAGCTCCAATTCCAAAAGAGCGCTCATACAGCTGCTGATCGAAAGGCCTGTAGCTGCTGCCACCTGCTCCAAATGTCTGGGTTCGGAATCTAGGCAACTATACACCATTTTTTCAGTCTTTGCAAGTCCCTTCTCATTTTTTTTATGAAACATGTCTCTATTTCTGTACAAAATACCCATATATTCCAAAATATCCTCAGGGGATGTAAGGATCCCTGCTCCATTTTGTATCAAATGGTTGCAGCCCTCACTCAGGGGATCCGTAATGCGACCAGGAAGCGCAAAGATTTCCCTCCCTTGCTCCAGCCCCAATTCTGCTGTAATCAGAGATCCACTCTTTTTTCGAGCCTCCATCACCAGAATTACATCTGATAAACCGCTGATAATCCGATTCCTGACAGGAAACCGAAAGCCATAAGGCTCCTCACCAGGACCGTACTCTGAAAGAATCCCTCCCTGAACCACCATCTTCTCATACAGAGTATAATTGCTGCTGGGATAACAGATGTTCACACCACACCCCAACACGCCAAAGGTTTCTCCCTTACCTGTCAATGCTCCTTCATGGCCTGCACTGTCAATTCCCAAGGCCAGACCACTTATAATCTGTATCCCATTTGCAGCCAGCTCTCTTCCCATATTCCGAGCAGTCATCTTTCCATAGATGGTACAATTCCTGGATCCTATAATCGCAACAGAAGGTTTACTGCTATTGGGAAGCTCTCCTTTTACAAAAAGTCCCATGGGATAGTCATAAATATTCTTCAGCTTTTCAGGATATTCCTGATCCAGAGGAGTAATAAACCGGATTCCTCTTTCCGTGAGACCGTAATACTCTTCTTCCATAGAGTGAAGCTGTCCCTTCCACTGTTCAAACCTTCCGCATATTTCTTCCCTTTTTATCACTCCTAACTTCTTAAGCTCTCTTCCTTCTATATAATAGGCGCCTTCATAGTGTCCAAGTATCTCTCCTATCCGCCGTATCCCTACCGCCCCAAAACCAGTAAACCGGCACAGCCAGTAGAGAAACAGCTTCTCCCTGTTGTATCTGTCAGACTCATGATCCTTAATCCCCCATTCTTCTGTCATCTCTATCCCCATAGCGTTTCCTCCAAAAGACTATACCCCAAAGCCTCTGATAAATCTTCCTTCTCAATCCTTCCCCTCCCTGCCAAATCTGCGATCGTTCTTGCAACCTTCAGGGTTTTGTGATACCTTCTGGCACTTAATCCTCTTGTCTCATATACCCGCTTTACAAAATCCTCCTCTGGCGGCTCCAATCGGCAAAACCTTGTTACCTCCTCTGTGCCCATACGGCTGTTAAACCGAATCTCCATCCCTTTAAAACGCTGCGCCTGCATCTCTCTGGCTGCCTCCACCCGCTGTCTTATAACAGAAGAGTCTTCATTCCCCTCACCACCCCCCTTTAACTCTTCATAGGTAACAGGTCCAGCTTCTGCGCAGATATCAAACCGCTCCAGAATAGGCCTTGAAATACGGTTTAAATAGCGCCTTACCTCTGACTCAGAACAATTACACCGGCTTCTGTCTGGATAAAAACCACATGGGCAAGGATTCATCGCTGCAACCATCATAAAATCTGCTGGAAATACAAAACTGCCTGATACTCTGGTCACCACAATCCTTCTCTCCTCCAAAGGCTGTCTCAGTATCTCAATGGCTGCCCGGCTAAAATGAGGCAGCTCATCCAAAAACAGAACTCCTCCAGAGGCCAGAGAAAGCTCTCCAGGCCGAGGGGGGATCCCTCCTCCTGAAAGACCCTGGGGCGTAATGGTGTGATGGGGACTGCGAAAGGGCCGTTTAGACAGCAAAGGGTGTTCCTTTGGAAGAAGTCCACAGATACTGTGGATTTTTGAAATTTCAATGTCCTCCTCCCTGGTTAATGAAGGAAGAATATCCGGTATTCTCTCTGCAATCATGGTCTTTCCCGTTCCAGCTCTTCCGTTCAGCAAAAGCCCATGCATCCCTGCGGCTGCAACCTCAGCAGCTCTCCGAAGGGTTCTCTGTCCTCTCACATCCCGAAAGTCTGCCCTGCAATCCCCCTCCTCCTGCTTATAAAAATTCTCATCCACACTGCTTGTAGCCAGGATGCGAGAAGGATCCTCCAAAAGTGTTACCATGTAGCTCAAGGAATCTACCCCTACAATCTCCACGCCTCCAATCACCCTTCCTTCCCTGACGTTCTCCTTAGGAAGAAAGCATCGGATAAGCCCCTTCTCTCTGGCAGCTGTTACAAGAGCCAGCACTCCGCTAACATGCTTCACAGTTCCATCCAGTCCCAGCTCACCTATCACCATACTATCTTTTAGCCAGTCTGTGTTCACCAGTCCATAAGCACCCAATATGGCTACTGCAATGGGAAGATCATAGGATGTCCCATCCTTTCTCACTCCCGCAGGAGACAAATTCACTGTGATTTTTTTCGCAGGCAGACGAAATCCGGAGTTTCTCAGAGCAGTTCTCACCCGTTCCTGAGATTCCCTTACAGCCAGTCCCAGCTGTCCGGAGATGGAAAAGCCAGGCAGCCCCTCCGATGCATCCGCTTCCACAGAGACAACAAAACCCTCTACTGCCCGGATGTCGCCACTATTAATTTGCGTAAACATTCTTTTCTCCTTTCCTTTTTCATTTTGATTCAATTCAATTGTAATTTGGAAAATAGTACGATACCGTACCTGAAAACTGATTAAAACAGACCAGGGAGAATCCCTACACCTGTCTTAAAGATACTATTACTATACTAAAAGAATCAAAAAAAGGCAAGCAGATATACACAGATGTTCTACAAATTAAACTCCGTCATATATGGCCGAAACCTCATTGGCAAATGGTTTCTCTGACACTTATGATTCTTCCGCTCCTGAATCGCTGCCGTATCAAAAAATGTCTTCCATAAAGCCTTATACAATTCCTCATCTGTATTCTCCTTCAGACAGGATCCACCTCCATCTATCTCCTGCCCCTCCACTGCATCTGTGAGAAACCAATCCGCCCCCTTTTGGTGGACTGCGACCTTCCCATGACTCTTATCAAAGATAACCCAATTCTCCTCTGGAAGCCGATCTGCAAAATGGAGAGCTAACAAGGGAAGTATGTCATTCTTGGGATGGATTCTGCTCACCAAAACTCCCTGAGCCGTCCGGGCAAATCTGACAAACTGAGTCATCTGATGGTGTTCATTATAAACGTTCCTCTGCATTCTGAACATGGCATAGACTGAGGGAAGGTGAAGCATGTTCACAACTTCAGAACCATATCGGAAAGCCTCTGATAAAAAACCAACTATCTGATTCAGCCTGTCCTTCTCCTGACTGAGAGAAGCAGCATAAACCTTCTCATAAACTTCATGAGACAGCTTTCTGGTAAGAAAACCGATCACAGCCCTCACCTTCTCCTGAGCCGTATTCACTTCTACGTATTCTGTAAACAATTCCATCTCCTGAAACTCTTCCCTAAGCTCCAACCGTACCTTATCAGGACTCTCACTTCCCATAAATGCCTCATAGATTCCACATAGTATATTCTCAAAATCAGGACCACATAGATAGACCTTCATCTCATACTCCTCCCTGATTACAGATTTCCCACCACTGCTCCATATCGATCCTCTCTGGTGACAGGCATGGCCAGATGCATATCATCAAAAAGGGAGAGCTGGCGAAAACTATTCTGATGCTCAATATCCCAGGCCGTCCGCCTCTCATCCCCCAGCAGACAGTTGGTAATATAGTCCTGATCCAGCCTAAATCCCTCCATGCTCCTTCCAGAACACGTAATAAAATACCTGGCTCGCTTCATCACTACTCCCAGCCTCTTTAAATCTTCAAATGTGAGACTCCCCCTCCTTCTAGCTGTAACAATCCTCATAGCAGACTTTACCCCCATCCCAGGCACCCGCAGCAGCTGCTGGTACGGAGCCAGGCTTACCTCCACAGGAAATTCCCCCAGATGGCGCAGCGCCCAGTCGCACTTAGGATCCAAAAACACATTAAAATTGGGCTGATTCTCAGATAAAAGCTCCTCCACCTGAAAGCCATAAAACCTTAAAAGCCAATCTGCCTGATACAAACGATGTTCTCTCAGAAGAGGCGGAGGGCCTCCCGGAGCCGGCAGACTGCTGTCTTCATTAACAGGTATATAGGCCGAATAAAACACTCTCTTAAGTCCGTAATTCCGGTAGAGAGCCTGACTTACCGACATCATCTGATAATCATTCTCTGGTGTAGCTCCCACAATCATCTGAGTACTCTGACCGGCAGGTACAAAAGGAGACGGGCCTGAGCGCTCTTTTATCTCTGGCTCAATCAGAGCTGAACCTTCTGGAAATCCAGACCTGTAAGGAGCATACGAATTCTTAATTTCCCTATGATAGCCCAGAAGATGACTGGATGCAGAGATCCCCCGCTGAATCTGGCGCATGGGCTTTAATATCGTATCTCTGGTTTTTCCAGGAGCCAGGGTTTTAAGTCCCTCTGCTGTAGGCAGCTCCAGGTTCACACTCATTCTGTCTGCCAGAAATCCCATTCTCTCCACCAACTCTCCATCTGCCCCGGGAATGGCCTTTACATGAATGTATCCATTAAAATTCCATTGATTCCGCAGCTTATGCAGCGTCTCATATATAAGCTCCATCGTATGATTGGCATTGTGCAAAATACCAGAGCTTAGAAACAATCCCTCAATAAAATTTCTTCTATAAAATTCCATCGTAAGCTGACACACCTCCTCCGGCGTGAAGGATGTGCGCACAACATCATTGGAACTCCTGTTGATACAATATTTGCAGTCATATATACACTGATTGGTAAACAATATCTTCAAAAGAGAAATGCATCTTCCATCTGCTGTAAAGCTATGCCATATTCCCGCCTCTGAAGTACTGCCAAGACTTCCAGCCTTCCCCTTCCTTCTCACCCCGCTGGAGGTGCATGCCGCATCATACCTGGCTGCTCCAGTCAATATCTTAAGCTTTTCCTGTATCCCTAAATTCTCCTGTATCACCATCTTATCACCGCCAAGAACATATGTTTGTTTTTGTAGTCTACCATATATCCCGCATAAAAGCAAGCGTTTTTCGAACATTTGTTCTTGCCTCTGCTTATGAATCACTCCCCCCTTCTCTCTACAAATAACAGAGCAAAAGCCCTGGAAGCGAGCTATCATCCATTCGCTTCCAGGGCTTATCCCCCTACTACCCTCTATACCCCTCAGGATTCATAGACTGCCATCTCCAGGAATCTGCGCACATTTCCTCAATTCCCTTCTCTGCTTTCCACCCCAGCTCTCTTCCTGCCTTCTCAGAGTCAGAGTAACAGGTAGCCACATCTCCATCTCTTCTGGGCTTAAATTCATACTTTAACGTCTTGCCGCAGGCTTTTTCATATGCCTGGAGCACGTTCAGCACACTGTAACCCACACCTGTACCCAGATTATAGATATGTACTCCATCCTTATCCGCCAGCTTTTCTACTGCCTTTACATGACCCTTTGCCAGATCTACCACATGAATATAATCTCTCACCCCTGTTCCATCTGGTGTGTCATAATCATTTCCAAACACATTGAGACACTCCAGCTTGCCCACAGCCACCTGGGCAATATAAGGTACCAGATTGTTGGGAATTCCCTTAGGATCTTCTCCAATCAGTCCACTCTCATGAGCTCCAATGGGATTGAAATACCTGAGAAGAACCACATTCCACTCCTCATCCGCAGTATGCAGATCGGTCAGTATCTGTTCCAGCATCCCCTTGGTTTGACCATAAGGATTGGTAATCTCCCCTTTTCTGCAATTCTCTGTAATAGGTATCTCAGCTGGATCTCCATAGACCGTTGCCGAAGAGCTAAATACAATATCCTTCACTCCATGCCTTCTCATCTCCTGACAGAGAATCAAGGTTCCTGTAATATTATTATGATAGTACTCAAGAGGCTTATGCACCGACTCCCCCACAGCTTTCAAACCGGCAAAATGAATCACTGACTCAATTGACTCCTGATCAAATACATCCCTGAGAGCCATCTGGTCTAAAAGATCTGCCTTGTAAAACTTCACCGGCCTTCCAGTGATCTTCTCCACGCGCTCCAATGCCCTTTCACTGGAATTGCAAAGGTTGTCCACTACTACCACATCATAACCTGCATTCAGCAGTTCCACACAAGTGTGGCTGCCAATATAACCAGCGCCACCAGTTACTAAAATTGCCATCGCTGCTCCTCCTTCAAGAACTCATGATTATCCGCAAAAAAGCGGAACAGGTTCACCACCAGTTCCGCCTGCCATTACTAGTATACAGGTAAATCTATCCTAAGACAATGCACAATCTTTTTAACTTTTGATACTTTTTATTGAATTTCTTTTAACCTGTCTCTTCCTCATCCATACTTTGCAAACTCCACCCGTATTTTCTCAATGGCCTTTTTCTCAATTCGGCTTACATATTCGGCTGTCAGGATAGGGCTAACATTCGTTATAATCTTAATGGATCACCCCTGTAATGGCGCCTCCCGGATACCTGCACTCTTTCAAATGTTTCACGGTCAATGATACCAGGATGGGCATCCGGTACAACGATCCAAGCCTCTTTTGGAACACCCACAGCTCGCTTGCTTCCTACCTTTTCCGGGACAGACCTTCCATATACATTGTCCCCAACATACCGTTGGTCAGCCAGTATCTGGCCGATCCGCCCGGCGGTCCAATGGGATTGCTCCTTACATTGAGAACAGTAAAAGTGTTCCTTTCGTTGTCTGCGTACCATCATTGGTGAAGGGACATTCTCTCGGTTCAGCTGTCTGGCAATCTCAGCTTTCTGCATCCCCCCCAGAAACAAATCAAATATCCTGCGGACAACTGCCCCACACTCCTGATCGATGATTAGCTGATTCTTACTCTCTTTGGATTTTTGATAGCCAAAGGGGGCAAACGCAGTTACAAAGGCTCCCTGGCTTGCTTTTAAACGGCGAACACTTTTTATTTTTTCAGAAAGATCCCTGCTATAGGCCTCAGATATTATATTCTTAAATCCAACCTCAATGGAACCGGCAGCCCCCATATTCTTAAAACTGTCAAACTGATCGCTTACTGAAATGAAACGGATACCCAAAAATGGAAAAATCTGCTCCAAGTAATTTCCAACCTCCAGATAGTTCCTCCCAAACCTTGAAAAATCCTTCACAATAATACAGTTTATCTCTTGAGCCTTCGCCATTTGAAGCAGCTTCTTAATCCCCGGACGCTCAAAATCCGTTCCGCTAAACCCGTCGTCCACCAGTTCTGTCACCCTGCTGTGAGAGAACTCCTCATGCTCCCTTATAAATTCTCTAAGGATCATCCTCTGCCCTGAAATGCTCTCGCTTTCCTTTACCGATTCTCCCCCCCTGTCCTCATCTGAAATACGTAAATAGAATGCAATCCCATAGGCTTCCTTCCTGCTTCCACCCATCCCTATTCCTTCCCCTCCAGAGGAGACTGCTCATAAGGAGAAGCAAAGGCATAGTAGATTACAAAATAATCCTTGTACGCCTCAATAAACCCGATGAACGCTTTACACAGCTTCCTGGATAACACAGTCTCACCCTCCTCCTTTATCGCAAGGAGCGCCTCCGGTTTTCCCTTGATATCAGCCTGATAAAAAGCCTGAATCTGCTGACTCATAATACAAAACAAGGCGGACATCAGTTCTCCTTCCTCCTTGCTGACTGACCTGCAATGCTTCTCTTTCCGATATTTGCTTGTACAATAAAAGCGATGGCGGATCAGTGTTCCATCTGCCTTATAATAACCACTGTCACGGATCATTCTCTTTTTACAATATCCACAGAGGAGAAATCCTCTCAAAATATTCTCCGTCGCTTCTCTTTGGCTGGTTCTCTCCAGGACGTGCTCCCTTTCTTTCCTGGACTTCTCAATCAAATACTGGACTTCTCTAAAAGCAGCTGTATCTATAATTGGCTCATGGGTGTTTTGAATGTACACCCATTTCCATTTGGGGATTTTCCGCACTTCACTGTAGTGGTAGGACGGAGTCTTTTTTCGTTCCACCATGTGTCCACAATACACAGGATTTTCCAGCATTCCCTTCACAGAACTGCCAGACCAGAGTGCATTTGCCTCACCATTTGTCCCTCTAACCATCCCCTTTTCAAAAAGCATCCTGTAATAAGAAGGAACTCCCCTGTCATTTAAACGTCTGGCAATGGCTGTAACCCCCATCCCCTCCAAACGCATCTTAAAAACATCTTTTACGATAGAAGCAGTCTCTTCATCGATCTCTAATTGATGAGGATTACATTCTGATTTTTTGTAACCATAGGGAGCAAACCTTCCCAGAAATTCTCCCCTTCTCTTCTTCACCTCAAAGAGCGTGCCTATTTTACGAGAAATATCCCTGGCATAGATATGATGGTACACATTCTTCAAGGAGAGTGCCAGACCTTCATTTGGGGTAGCCAAAAGACTATCATAATGGTCATTCACCGAAATAAATCTCACTCCAAGAGAAGGAAATATTTCTTCAAGATACCTCCCTGTTTCGATGTAATTTCTGCCAAAACGAGAAAGATCCTTCACCACAATGCAATGAATGCTTCCCCTTTTTATCTCATCCATCATAGCCACAAATCCCGGTCTCGCAAAATTGCAGCCAGTCATGCCGTTGTCATAAAAAGTCCCAGCTATCCTCAGCTCTTCTCTGTTATCTACATACTGTCTGATCAGTTGAATCTGATGATCAATGGAATCACTTCCACAGCCATTATCCTCAACAGAAAGTCTGGCATAAATAGCTGTTCTGTAAATGGGCGTCCGGGGATTCTCTCCCACTGCAGGAACATGAATGTCCCTGTTGTTTCTGTTGGTTCTTGCCACTTAACCCTCCCTTCCTCCAAACTCATCCTTAAAAGTAAAGAAAATCTGGATCCTATTCTTATTAAAAATAACAATTTGCTCCACCAGCTCAGCCAATAGAAAGCGGGGCAGTCCCTCTATCCACCGCCCCTCTTCCTTTTTCTTCTGAAGATAAAGCCCCAGCTTCATTTTCACCTCTATGATTCTTCCCACACATCCAAGGAGCTGCCTCTCTCCGATCCGGTGTTCCTTGCTGCATTTATATTTATCTCCTTTCCATGTTCTGCATATATAATAAACATAGGTTTTCCCATGAGATGTTACAGGCTTTCGCACCATACTGCGCCTGCATTCTTCACACTTAAGCATCCCTGAAAAACCATAGAGCCTGTCACGTCCTGGAGAAGTTCTGGTATCTGCTTCCATTAAACGTTTTACCAGTTCAAATTCTTCTTTTGATACAATCGGATCATGGGTACCTGGCACTACGATCCATTCTGACTTTGGTTTAAGAAACTTTTTCTTTATTTTATAATTGGGTCTGCTCTCCTTTCCTTGTACCATGGTTCCTGTATAAATCTCATTTTTTAAGATGCGCCCAACCGCTGTAGCAGACCAGAGCGCCACAGGCTTTAATTGGAAGGAGGTACGGTAGGCCCAGCCTAGCATCCGCTTATACTCAAGAGGCGACAAAATACCCATAGCATTCAGCCTTTGAGCAATTCTCTCATTGCTCATACCATCTATTTTCCATTTGAATATATGGCGGATTGTTCTGGCAGCGGCAGCATCCATCTCCAGCTTATGCTTATCTTCTTTGGAGCGAAGATACCCATATACAGGAAATACACCGATATAGTCCCCCTGTCTGCAGCGTATGTCCAGCTGACTGCGAACCTTGATAGAAATATCCCGGCTATATGCATCATTCATTAGATTCTTAAAGGGAAGAAGCATCCGATCTGCCTGACTCTGCTCACTGGTGCTGTCATATCCGTCATTGATGGCGATAAAACGTACCCCCATAAAAGGGAATACCTGTTCAATGTAACGTCCGGTTTCAATATAATTTCGCCCAAATCGAGATAAATCCTTTACAATGACACAGTTGATCCTCCCCTCCTTAATATCCTCCAGCATAGCCTTCACACCTGGCCTGTCAAAGGAGACTCCGCTATACCCATCGTCAACCCGCTCTGTATAGAGGATAATTTCAGGTTTATCTTTTAAGAAGTTCTCAATCAGAGTCCTTTGATTGGAAATACTGTTGCTTTCCTCTTTATCCCTATCCTCTTTTGACAATCGGATATAGGCAGATGCATTGTACCTCTTTTCTGATATTGTATCAGACGAAACCATAAAAGGAACCTCCTGACAAAGCTACATTTCACTATCCCTAAAATATTCCTCAAGTCGATCTGCCAAAGTAACACCTGAATCTGAGAACACGGACTGTACGACTATATCACCACATTTAAAAAGATATGGATTTTTAATCTGTCTCAAAAAATCTGCTATTCGCTCTTCCTTTGAGCCCTCCATGTCGATCTCAATGGTTTGGATGTCCACTAATGTATCCTTGTCTACACTGGATGGATCCATGTTTCGCATCTGCTCTAATTCACTGGCTGTCATACTGCAACCTCTCCTTTCTCATTCTCCAATACATCTCTATGAACATGCCGGATTGTCCTATGACAAAAAAAGCCTTTCCAGCACTGTATCAAACTCATACAGTAACTCTGGAAAAGCTTTTATGATCGATGACCATCCGTATGGAACCAGGTTCCAGGGTCATTCTTACTCAAAATATTTTACGGTACCTGTGCTGATATCATATTTAGAGCCGATGATATTTACCTTTCCTTCCTTTACAAGGTCAGAAATAATCTGGCTCTCCATCAATTTCTCAACACTATTTTCTACATTGAAGTTCTCTGCTACATCTGCAATTTTGGCCTCATCTGTTTCCTGTGCTTTCGCTTTTTCAACAGAAGGAGCTATCTCTTTTACAATGTCAGCGATATAACCTGGCGCTTCTCCGCCTTCAAGAGCAGCTCCCACAGCTCCACACTGGCTGTGACCCATAACCAGGATCAGGGAGGCATTCAAATGCTCCACTGCATACTCCACACTGCCAATTTCATAGCTACTCACCACATTGCCAGCGGTACGTATCACGAATTCTTCTCCAATACCCAGATCAAATATAAGCTCTGGGGAAACTCTCGAATCGGAGCAGGTGATTACAACTGTATGTGGGTGCTGTCCATTTTCTGCCAGGTCTTTCCTTGTGGACTCCCTTACATCCAGGTTAACAGCTCCTTTGGAAAACTGATCGTTTCCACTTTTTAAAATTTCCAGAGCCTCCTCTGGATTGGTCACCAATCCATGTTCATTTAAAGGGATCTGAGCCTCCTCCTGTGAGACTGAACCCTCAGATGCTGCTTCCTCCGCCTCTGTTTGAACACTCTCCTGAACGGACTGGCTGTTAGCTGTATTTCCAGCGGGTTCAGTCTTTTTACCGCAGGCCGCCGCTGACACTGACATCATACCGCAGGCCGCTAATAATAAGCCCTTCTTTAAAAATACTTTTTTCATCGCTGGTATTCCTCCTTCGCTTCTTATATTTTCTGTCTTTTTTCGTCAAACAAGAAATTAGTATATCAAATTAGGATTCATTTGTAAACACTCATTTTATCCCTATTATCACAGCCCAGTAAGAACGTGAGATTCCCAGTTGCCCGGCAATCTCACGCTGGGTGTATTCTTTCCCCTTATAAAGCCCATAGCGCATCTCTAACACCGATTTTTCCGTATCTGTCAGACAGGTCTCAAAGGCCTGATACAGCTCCTTCACATCCTGACTCAGAATCATCTGATCCAGAGTTTCCTTATTATCCATCTCTATCACGTCCAACAGGCTCACTGTCTCTCCGTCCTTATCTACCCCTATGGGTTCAAAAAGAGAAACCTCCCTGGAGTATTTTCTGCTGGCCCGCAAAAGCATTAATATCTCATTCTCCACGCATCTGGCTGCATAGGTGGCAAGCCTGGATCCTTTATCTGATTTAAATGTATTTACTGCCTTAATAAGACCAATGGTACCTACAGACAGAAGATCCTCTGTGTCGTAATCTGATCCCTGGTACTTTTTAACCACATGGGCTACCAGACGCATATTGTGTTCTATCAGCATCTCCCGAGCTGCCTGGTCGCCCTCCTTCAGACGTTCCAGACATTCCTTCTCTTCTCCGGCTGATAATGGTTTAAGAAAAGTCTTCAAAGATAGCCACCCTGCATATTCTTAATCTTATTCTATGCGATGGCCATTCACCAAGTGCTTTTACAACTTTTTCTAAGCTGGTACTATTTTATTACAAACATTTCCTTAACCTTTTTACGATCCAGACTGTGATTGTACACCAAAGCCTCATAGTCCAGCACCAGCTCCCTGTAAGGACAGCGATTGGACTGAGCCTTTCCCCAACTATAATAATTCCCCTCCCTGTCATAGCATCCCAGGAAGTGAACCACAGGCAAAGCTTCTTCCAGCTCCAGCAAAAAACGGTTATAGGGGGGCATATCCAGGTTCGCTCTGTCCAGCATCTCAGAAGAGAGATAAATTGCCCCCAGCTTCCCCATATCCTCTGATGGCATATCATAATTTGTCCAGATCACAAAGGGAGTCTCATACCACATCAGATGATCCTGAACTGGTACTTCTCCACTTGCCATCCCGTAAATATCATCAAAAAATTCATTCTCCACACTGGGCTGATGATCTCCAAAGAGCACAATCATTGTGGGCTGTTCCACCGTTTCAAAATAGTTGAGAAGATATTCCAACGCTTCATCTGACTTCTTTACCAGGGACAGATACTGATCCACCTTGGGGTACTTTCCCCTATATTCTCCTGTCAGCTCCACCTCCTGCTGAAAATTATCATAGCCTCCCTCGTAACCTCCATGATTCTGCATGGTCACATTAAATAAAAACAGCTTGTCCTCCGGTGACTCCTTGCTCTCTACCACTTGAATCAGCTTTTCATAATCCGCCCTGTCACTGACATAATTTCGCAGCTGTTCACTGTCCTCATAAAAATTTTCATCCAAAAATACATCGAACCCCATATTTTGATAGCATTCCACCCGGTTCCAGTTGTCCCCAGGATAAGGATGCATGGCAACTGCAGCATATCCCTGGCTCTTTAAGGTGCTTACCAGAGAATAGGCGCCAGGCTTGACATTAAACTGATATGCAATGGAGTTAGAAGGCAGCATGGCCATCGAATCTCCCGTAAGAAACTCAAATTCAGTGTTGCTGGTCATAGATCCAAACACTGGCACTACCAGACTCCCCTTCACTGTGTTCTCCTTCAAACTATTTAAAAAGGGAAAATACTCTATATTCGTGGTATAATTCCCTGCCACCTTCAAATCAGACAGGCTTTCATTCATAATACAAATAATATTCACAGGGGAAACACCAGGATCCTGAACCAGAATGTCTCCTTCCGAAGCCAGCTGTACTCCCTCCTGTCTCTGTGAATCCATCCTTTCATAGATGGACTTCAGTTTCGACTGGCTGTAACCTTCCGGCGGTGTTTTCACCACATACCTTACAGATACCGCAGTAGAAAGAACATAGCCATATTCCTTATAGCTCTTTGTTACCTCCCACATATTAATTTCCAGTCCCTGGCTGGGAAGGATCCATATGTAAAAATAAGCCGCAAACCCTGCTCCTATCCCCAGAGCCCCTGCCACTGTTCCCAGGCGTCTTTTCCTGCCCACTATCTGAACAGGAGCAAACCATAAAACCAGATTCATAAGGAGTACAGCCACGCAGGCCAGCTTCATTGAATTAGTAAAAACAAATTCATAGTTGCCAGATACACTCATGGCTGTTTTCAAAGCCAGCACATCCCACAGCATAATAGGCCGGCTTCTCACAGCTACCACAAAGGCCTCTCCCATAGACAGAATTAAAAGGAATCCAGAAACCAGAGGTGCTGCCACACGGCTGGTTCCACTCACAGCAAACACCATCAGATACAGGATAGAGATCCATGTTATATTTAACAGAGCCATAGGAAAGGAAATTGCAGCCAGATTTCCTGTAACCCATTCAAATAGCAGATAAGAAACCCAGGGCGCCATCAAAAGACAGGGAACACCTCTTATCTGCCATATTCTTTTTAACCCTTCCATCCACTTCTCTTTTGTCACAAATTACCGTTCCCTTCGATCCATTTTATTAACACAGCTATCCTAGCACAAAGACCTTTATTCATCAAGAGTCAACTGCTTCCAGATTCCCTGGTTTCACAAAAGATTCACAGATTTCGGAATCTCTGTGATTTCAACCTCAAAAAAGGCGGCCCCCCTATGGAGTCCGCCCTTTCCTCACTCTCTCTTATTTTATAAGCTGAAATTGTCCTACCAGAGAATGCATCATTCCCGCCTGTCCGTTCAGCTCCTCACTGGCAGCCGCACTTTCCTCTGATGTGGCTGAGTTGGTCTGAACAACGGCTGAGATCTGATCAATTCCCTGTGAAATCTGGCCTACTGCTACAGACTGCTCCTTTGAAGCCTGAGCAATCCGGTCTAACATATCCAGAATATTCTCCACATGGCCAGCTACATTCTCAAATGACCGTCCTGTGTTTGCAGCCAGCTTCTCACTGCTGTCCACATACTTCAAGGAATTACCAATTAAATCGGCCGTATTCTTCGCTGCTTCCGCAGACTGCTGAGCCAGATTCCGAACCTCCTCAGCAACCACTGCAAAGCCCTGACCAGCAGAACCAGCTCTGGCAGCCTCAACTGCTGCATTCAGAGAAAGAATATTGGTTTCAAACGCAATGTCCTCGATTGTCTTAATGATCTGCTGTATCTTCTTGCTGGCATCACTCATCTCCTTGATAGACTCCAGCATCTGTCTCATCTCATTCTGACTCTGACGAACAGCATCTCCTGTCTCTTTTCCAAGATCATTGGCACTTTGGGAGTACTCTGCAGTCTCAGACAGCTTGTCAGATATCTCAGATATGGTGGCAGACAGCTCCTCTACGCTGCTGGCCTGCTCTGTAGCTCCCTGAGCAAGCGCCTGCGCGCTGTCTGATACCTGGTTAGCTCCTGCACCCACCTGCTCTGCAGCTACTTCCAGGCTGAGCAGAGTCTGGTTCATCTTTTCCTGGAATGCCTCAATGGAGGTCTGAATCAGAGCAAAATCTCCTTTGAAAGGAATCGGACAATGAACCGTGAAGTTCCCCCTTGCAAACTCGCCCATTCCAAATTCAATGGCCTCCACATACTGAGAAATCTCTGCCATGGACTTCTCCAGATTATCTCTGATGGATGACAGCTCCTGGGTTTTGCATTTTGCGGAAAAATCCAAATGCAAGTTTCCTCCTGCGATCTTTTCTATCTGCATAACCAGGCTTTGAATGTTGAGGATCACTTCTCTGCGAAGGAAACGGAACAGAACGATACAGGATGCCAGTGTGATTGGAAGAAGAATTGCACAGGCAGCTCCCACCACTGCTGTTGTATGATAGAACTTCTCCTGCACCAGCTGGCTGCTTTCATTCTTCTCCTTAATGGCCTGCTCCAGCCTGGAAACAAGCTTCTCTACCTTTGGCTCTGTCTCCTGAGTGTAAACATCAATGGCCTTCTGCTGATTCGTTCCAATCTGGCCTAATATTACATCGGCAGTTCCATGGATCTCCTTATGCAAAGCTTCCACATCGGAATAAAGAGACTTTAAAATTGGATCGGACTGAGTTTCTGCACTATACAATAGCTTACCCAGACCACAGGTAGTCGGATCCTTGGCACCTGTAAATTCCTGACCATAGTGAATGGCATTATTCAGATTCTTAATCCACTTGTAATGGGCAGTCTCTGCCTCATACAGCTTGCTTACATATGCACTTTCAACGCTTGCCTCTTTGTTCACAGCATTGATCCGCATAAGTGCCACAGCTGCAACTCCGGACAAAATAAATACGGAAATCAGGATTCCTCCAAAGTATGCGACCAGCACTTTGTTCAATGATTTTTTCTTCATCTTAGCGTATTCCTTTCCACATCCAACCTTATTCTCGCTATGGGTTCTTTCATATAGTACCCTTATAAAATGTGCTATCGTTTTAGTATATCGACATTTTTTTATGTTTCTTTACAAATTTCGACAAAAATATTCAAATTTTTCCGACAAAAACCTTCAATATTAGAAACTTCCCTTTTGAATCAGAAATTTATTCTCTATAACGAGTCTTTTTATCTCTCACAGAACCGATCTCTATGCAGAAAAAAGAACCAGGCTGCCCTGGTTCTTCTCTCCTCTCTTAGTGATGCCCATCAGTGATGGAACAGGCGGATTCCCGTAAATGCCATCACCATCCCATACTGATTGCAGGCTTTAATTACCTCCTGATCCCGGAGGGAGCCTCCTGGCTGGGCCACATACTTCACACCACTTTTATAAGCCCGGTCAATATTATCCCCAAAGGGGAAGAAGGCATCTGAGCCCAGGGACACTCCATCCATGGTCTTTAGCCATTCCCTCTTCTCTTCCCTTGTAAACACATCCGGCTTTCTTTGAAATATGGTTTCCCACCGTCCATCCGCCATCACATCCATAGCATCCTCTCCAATATAAACATCAATGGCATTATCTCTGTCAGCCCGTTTAATCCCCTCTAAGAAAGGAAGAGCAAGCACTTTGGGAGCCTGACGCAGATACCAGTTATCCGCCTTGTTTCCTGCCAATCGGGTGCAGTGTACCCTGGACTGCTGTCCTGCACCAATTCCAATGGCCTGCCCCCCCTTGGCATAGCATACAGAATTGGACTGGGTATATTTCAATGTAATAAGAGAAATCATCAGATCCATCTTTGCATGCTCCGGAAGCTCCCTGTTATCTGTGACAAGATGCTCCAAACACTCTTTTCTAATTTCCAGATCATTGTGTCCCTGCTCAAAGGTGACACCAAAAATCTGTTTTCTCTCAATGGATGCAGGTTCATACTCAGGATCGATCTGGATTACATTGTAATTGCCATTTTTCTTGGATTTAAAGATTTCCAGTGCCTCAGGCTCAAATCCTGGAGCGATCACTCCATCGGAAACCTCTCTCTGGATCAATCTGGCTGTCACCCCATCACATACATCAGACAGGGCAATAAAATCGCCAAAGGAAGACATTCTGTCCGCCCCTCTGGCCCTTGCATAAGCACAGGCTAAAGGAGAAAGCTCCCCAGCCTCCTCCACCCAGTATATTTTCCTCAGCACTTCATCCAGAGGCAGCCCAACCGCTGCACCTGCTGGAGAGACATGCTTAAAGGAGGTGGCTGCTGCCAGTCCGGTAGCCCTTTTCAGTTCCTTTACAAGCTGCCATCCATTCAGTGCATCCATAAAATTAATATAGCCGGGACGCCCGCAAAGAACCGTGATAGGAAGCTCTCTGTCTCCCTCCATAAACACTCTGGATGGTTTCTGGTTAGGGTTACATCCGTACTTCAGTTCCAGTTCCTTCATCATCATCTCTCTCCTTTTATTGATTTTTGTTGACAATCCTTGTCTCAAATGCGCCAGACTCTATCTCTATAAACCGGACAAACAAGGATACCTTATTCTCCTCATTCAGACTGCTCCAAATCCTTTGAGTAAATTCATCAATCCCGCCGGAAATCCCCACCGGCTTAGGCTCCCCCTGGAAGCTTGGAAGGGGATCTCCATCCTCCATGTAAGTATGGATGAAATGCCCCTCCCCTGGAATTGGGTTTTCATAGGAATAAGTAAAACGCAGGCAGGAATTTGCTGCCCCATAATGACTCTTTAAGATGGACAGAGCATAGCTGTATCCTCCTTTTTCCAGCTCCATAAGACCTGAAATTCTGGGGGTATAATTGGGGGCATCCGGCTCAAATTCCCTGGAACCAAGACTCTGCTCAAAGGTCATCCCATGAGTTATTCCCTCATAGATGGTATCTGTCTGATCCCCATTTGTCACAATGGTCTTATTGCCCAGAACCCGCACAGGCGCGTAGATGATCAAGCTGGGATCCTCCAGCTTTGCAGGATCAAATGCCTTGGTGCGGATGCCATCTCCCTCTTCTGTAAAGATCCGATTACGACTGTTTGTGCTTCTTCCCATAATAAAATAGGCAGCGATCCCCTTCAATCCATCCTCTGAGCGTCCCATAATAATACCCCTCCCGGGATAGGGATTATTCGTTAGCTCCTGTTCCAAAGATATCTGATTCATCGTCTTTCCTCCCTTGTGCTTTAAAAGTGAACCAACGCCTGAACAGGCGCAAAAAAGCCCACTGCCAGGTGCACAGTGTTACCCCTCTCCAGGCAGTCATGGGCTTCAAGCTTACTTGCTCCCAGCTGATTGCCTTTCCGGAATAAACACATGCCCAGGCGGTCGGCTCTCTCGGAATTGCAGTTCTTATGCGTGCTCCCTGTAGTTTTCCCACTGATCCGCCAGTCACACGCTCCACAATTACTATATATCTTTTTTACTAATACTGCAACACCTTCTTAGAAGATTTACTTATTAGTTTTACTTATTCATTTCTGATGGCTGCCAGAGGACTCAGCTTCATTGCCCTCATAGCGGGCATAAATCCTGCGGCCATGCCCACAAACACCGCAAAGGCGATGGCTGCCAGAGCCAGCCAGGGAGGAATTCTGGACAGGTTTCCCGACAATCCGTTCATCTCCTCCATATTTACAAATCGGTTAATGATCATGGAAATAAGATAGCTCAGGCCGATCCCTGTGATTCCCCCCATAAACCCAATCACACCAGACTCAATAAGGAACATATTTCGTATATTTCCCATATCGCAGCCCAGCACCTTCATAACGCCAATCTCCTTGGTTCTCTCATAAATGGACATCATCATGGTGTTGGCAATGCCGATGGCTGCCACAAACAGGGATACTGCACCGATTCCCCCTAACACAGCCTGTATCATATTGGACTGCTGCTTCGCACTCTCCATCCAGTCCATCTGACTGTTAACCTGAAAGCCCATGTCAGCCACCAGGCTCTGAACTGCCTGCACATTATCAATCTCGTCCACATAAATCTGAGCCCGGTTATAGGTAATATAGTTTAGAGGTTTCCCCTTTTTATTGGTAGGCTGTCCCGGAATCACGGTTCCTTTCCGAAAAATCTTTTTCAGCTGGGCTTTTAAACTCTCCACATCCATAAACACACTGTAAGAATTAGGCCCCCAGTCCTCCGGCCCTCCTTCCAGCACTCCCGATCCGTTCATCATGTATTTCTTAGGAGCTTTCACAACTGTCTGCTCCCCCTTCCCATCTCCCCCTGTATTGCCATTTTGACTCTGAAAGTAGGCATTCATATCAAATATGACAAACATAGGCTTTCCAAGGAAATCTACATCTGGCAGCTCCCCCTTACCCCTATATCCTCTTCCTGTTTTGGAGTTTTGGAAGTCCTGCTTCACTGTATTTCCGAACACAAGCCCTGCTTCCCCAGGCTCAGGTATACGTCCTTCCCCAAGGGACAGCTGCTTAAGGTAGCTCTGGCTTACGCCCCGTATGGTCATATACTGGGCTTCATAAGCCCCCTGCCGCATCACCACGTTTATATCTAAAATAGGGGATGTTCCAGTTACATGATCCAGCTTCTCAAACTTTTTTATTATCTCGTCTGTAAGATAGATCGGATCCGGAGATTTGGAGCTGGAGCTGCCTCCTCCCATCATCACCATACCTCCATCTCCAACGGGACTCACCTCAATGGTGGTCAGGCTGCCCCAGGAGGAAAGCTGCTCCATAAACATCTGGTTCAGACCAATTCCAAGAGAAACCATAACTACAATGGAGGCGGTTCCTATGATCACTCCCAACACGGTGAGAACTGTCCTGAGCTTCCTGCGTCTTAAATTGTTAATGCTCATAAGCAAAAGATCAGGAAATCTCATCGTCTAAATCCTCTTCCGTTTCTGCTTTCTGTCTGTTTTTCATACGCAAGGCGATTAGGATGCCTGCACCAGCACAAGCTAACACAAGGACAATCACCAACACTTTATATCTGCTCCACAGAGAAGGCTGGGGCTCCATATCCATCACGCCTGCTTCCAATCCCTTCTCCATATCCCCACCTGCTTCCATATCCATACTTTCTGTCACCATCAGTGTCAGTTCTTTTTCCACTGGTTCTGCAGCCACACCGTTCTCATCCTCATAGGTAATTTTTATCTTGATCCTTCCATCATCCGCAGTTGGACTTACTCCGTACAGCATACTATCTACACTGCCTGTCTCTCCAGGCTTAATATTTCCCACATAGGTATCTGTGGGTTTGATGGAGTCTCCCTCAAAGGCTACCGTTACGTTGTAGAGAATCACCTTTCCCGTATTGTTAATTCCAAACATAACATTGGACTCAGAACCCACTGCCATGGTGTCAGGCATAACCTCAATATTGCTGGTGCTAAGCTTTGCGTACTGCTTGACAGGAATATCCACTACAATACTCTCTTCTGCATTCTTAAATTCAGGGCTGTCATACTTTTCCTTGATGGTAATGGCATAAGAACGCTGATCCACTCCTGCCTTGGCTGAAAATTTCGCCCTGAGCTCTGTGGTTTCACCTGCTCCCAGGGAATTGACTACCAGAGAGGAAGAACCAGTCTCAGTAGTGAAAACAGCGCTTTCTGATACCTTCTCTGACTCCAGATTAAACAAAATGTTGCTGGCTGGCACAGAAGAAGAGGCATTCTTCATATTCAGTACCAGCTCAAACCCGTCTCCTGCGTAGACTTCCTCAGGAATCGTGTAATAGCTGTCTACAATCAGTCTTGCCTTGGTTCTGTCATTAGCGGCAAATTCCCGCAGATCATCTCCCTTATCCTTTGATACAATATGTACAAAAAAGGTTCCCTCCTCTGTGCGAAGATCTCCCTCGGAGCTTAGCCGGAATGTAATGGTATACTTCACAGGATAGTAACCGGTGTAGGAATCCTTGCGTATGGCCATGCTGTAGGAGGCGGACACGGTCTCCTCCGGCTGTATACGGGAGAAGGTTCTGTCATAATTACCGTCGTTGATCTCAAAAGGAAACTTGGCATTATCCTCAGACAGCTCCATATGAACCGTCACATCCTGAACGGTGGTAGAACGGCGGTTGCGAAAATTCACCGTATAGTCCATTACATTTGGATACACGCCTCTGGGAGTGGACTGATTTTCACCGATCACAAAATAAGTTCCTTCTTTCTTATCCTCCTCATTGTCTGTGCCAGTGGAGGAATCGGCAGAAATCCAGATATTAATGTAATCAATATCATTCCCCCCATCCCATTCCAGATAGATTGGGATGCTGTAATATCCCTGTTTAACATCCTTTCTCACCGTTGCAGATAAGGATACGCTCTTGGTACTTCCCTTTTTGATGTCCCCTAGGGATTTGGCTACAAAGGTGGTCTCCATAATCTCAAAGGGATAGTAATCCACGGTATAATCTCCGCCTCCCTTCTGCTCTATCACCTGAAAATCTGAGGTTTCCATCAGGCTGACCTTTAGATTCTTCATGTCCTCACTCCCAGCCCGAATGCGGAAGGAAATGGACATGGATTTCCCAATCTTCCCGCTGGGGGCTTTGGTTGTAGATAGATAATCATTATCACTGGCCTTCGCATTGTAGCCCATATTAAAATCTGAAGCCATACCAGTAACAGACAGAGCTGTGACAGACAGCAGAACAACTGCTCCCATAGCTGCTATCTTCTTATTCAGTTTTGTCCTATATGTCTTTCTGTTCACTTTCATTCTGTTATTCTGCTCTCCTTAACAATAATCTACTCTGCCCTTTTGGCTCCTACCTCAATTCCTACTATCTTTCCATCCACAATGCGGATTCTCCGATCTGCATAGGAGGCCAGATTGTTATCATGGGTAACCATAACCAGGGTCTGGTTCTGCTCCCTGACAATTTTCTGCATCAGACTCAGTACCTCCATGGTGGTTTTTGAATCCAGATTTCCCGTAGGTTCATCGGCAAATATAATCTGGGGATTCATCACCAGTGCTCTGGCTACACCCACTCTCTGCTGCTGGCCACCTGACATCTGGTTTGGCATATGGTTGGCCTGATTTCCAACTCCTACCAGATCCAAAAAGACCTGGGCTTTCTTTAACCGCTCTTTTTTGGAAATTCCTCTGAACGCCAGCGGCAAGGCCACATTCTCCACTGCATTCATGGTGTTTAAGAGATTGTAGGACTGAAAAATAAAGCCTATCTTCTCCCGGCGAAAAGCTACCAGCTGACGCTCTGTCATCCTCTCTATCTGCACTGCTCCTATCTCAATCTCACCTCTGGTAGGCTTCTCCAAACCAGCCAGCATATTCAGCAGCGTGGATTTTCCTGATCCGGAAGTACCTACGATAGCAACAAACTCTCCTCTATATAGCTCAAAATCCACACCATTGAGAGCGCGAACCTTCGTGTCCCCAATCCGGTATATTTTGTACAGGTTCTTCACTCTGATGGCCGGCTTTCTGCCCCCGGAATCCTCCAGGTATTCTCCTTCCGTCTGATTCAGTGATTTAGCCTGGATCGCCTCTAATCCTTCTGTCTCCAAAGCCCTCCTCCTTTTTGCACAATATTAAAAGATGCACACTTATATCTGATTAGTATATCACAGCCTGTCTTTTTTGTTGAATCGTTTTTTCTTTAATGTTCCTTAATAATTTATTACATAGAATGGTTCATAAAAGGGCTTGACTTATACCCCTTTCTATGTAAAAATATGACGAGGCACAAATCAGTGCCATATCTGGCGAGTCCGGCTGTCGCACTGGTAGCGTGCGAAGCATTTCCCAACATACGATTCTAATTTAATACTAAACAGAAAGGCAAAGGAAAATCCCATGCGACATTTACTGAATCCTTTAGACTTCTCAGTGGAGGAAATTGATAACCTCCTGGCGCTTGCCAGAGACATTGAGCAGAATATGCCAAACTATGCCCACGTGTGTGATGGAAAGAAACTGGCTACTCTCTTTTACGAGCCAAGTACCAGAACCCGCTTAAGCTTTGAGGCTGCCATGCTCAACCTGGGAGGCAATGTTTTAGGCTTTTCGTCCGCCAATGCAAGCTCTGCCTCAAAGGGTGAAAGCGTTGCAGATACCATCCGAATGATTTCCTGTTACGCTCATATCTGCGCCATGCGTCATCCAAAAGAAGGGGCAGCCTTCGTAGCCGCTCAGAAAGCTGAGATCCCTGTTATCAACGCCGGGGATGGTGGACACCAGCATCCTACCCAGACCTTAACCGACCTTATGACCGTTCGTTCCCTGACGGGACGCCTTCACAATCTGACTGTCGGTCTTTGCGGAGACTTAAAGTTCGGGCGTACCGTACATTCTCTTATTAACGCCATGGCTCGTTATCCCCAGATTAAATTTATCCTGATCTCTCCTCCAGAGCTTCGGATCCCTGATAATATACGGGAGGATGTACTAAAGGCAAACTCCTTTGACTTTGAGGAGGTGGGCAACCTGGATGAGGCCATTGGACAGCTGGACATCCTGTACATGACTCGTGTTCAAAAGGAACGCTTCTTTAATGAGGAGGACTACATTCGTCTCAAGGATTGCTATATCCTGGACAAAAAGAAGATGAAACTGGCCAAAGAAGATATGTTTGTTCTTCATCCCCTTCCAAGGGTCAATGAAATCTCTGTCGAAGTAGATGAAGATCCCAGAGCCGCTTACTTTAAGCAGGCTCAGTACGGTGTATATGTTCGTATGGCATTAATTATGACCCTGTTGGAGGTGGAGAAACCATGTTAAATATCAGTGGATTGAAAGAAGGCATTGTCCTTGATCACATCGAAGCCGGAAAAAGCCTTTCTATTTACGATCACCTAAGTCTGGACAAGCTGGAGTGTCAGGTGGCAATTATTAAAAATGCCCGAAGCAGCAAAATGGGACGAAAAGATATTATTAAGATTGAAGGGGGGCTGGATACAGTAGACCTGGAAATGCTGGGGTACATTGACCACAATATTACCGTCAACATCATCCGTGGAGAACACATCGTGGAGAAAAAGCGTCTGAAGCTCCCTAAGACCATTACCAATGTAATTCAGTGTAAAAACCCCCGCTGTATCACCTCCATTGAGCAGGAACTCCCCCATATTTTTTATCTTACCGATGAGACAACAGAAACCTATCGATGCCAATATTGTGAAGAACGGTACAGCGAATATAAGTAGATTCTAAATCCAAAGCCTGGAAGCCTCCCTCTCGACAGGAGCGCTCCCAGGCTTTCTTGATTCCCTTAGCTATATTGATTCTCCCTATCTTCTGCCTCAGGCTTTCCGCCGGGACCAAGATAGGCAGATGAATCAAAGGCCATAATGAGAAGAAAAATAGAGTTAAGAAACATCAATCCTACAATAAAAGCCGGACCCTTTCCAAATGACAAGCCCAGCTTTATCGTTCTAATCACGCTCATAACACTCACTACCAGGACGAATATCCAAAGGAAAAAAACAATTCCAATAAATGTAAAACCTAAACTGGAGGATGGATCAGAAAGCAAGAAAACCAGGAACCATACCAAGACCAATACGGCCGTCCCCGCTCCCACATAGATCCAGGAAGCTTTGATACTCCAAGTCAATTTCAATTCTGTATATATGATATAAAAAGGAATCAAAGCTTTCCAGCCCTTCTCCCCAGCTTTTAGAAATAGATTCCACCAAGCTAAAACATCAATCGTCCAAATTCCTAAAGCAACGGGTAAAATACTAAAAATAATCTCTCCAAGCAATCTGACTTCCTCCTTCGTGCCCTTCCTCTTATCTCATGCGCCTCCCCTCTACTCCCGAATCGGAACAATTTCCAACCAATATCCATCCGGATCTGCAATAAAGTAGATCCCCATCCCAGGATTCTCATAGCATATGCATCCCATTTCTTCATGACGCTTGTGAAGCAAATCGTAGTCCTCTGCCCGGAAAGCCAGATGAAACTCGCACTCCCCTAAATTGTAAGGCTCTTTCCTGTCTCTCAGCCAGGTAAGCTCCAGCGTAAAGTCTGTCTTACCATCTCCCAAGTACACCAGCTTAAAAGAACCATCTGAAGCTTCCTTCTCCCGCACCGGAGTTAACCCCAAGGCTCTCTCATAAAAACCCAGACTCTTCTCTAAATCCAATACGTTAAAATTAAAATGGTTGAATGTAATCACAACATTCTCCTTCCTTCATCACTCAAATATCACAAGGATATTTGCCTCTTACTTCTAACCTATTGTAATAGAAACTGGTCTGCATCACAAGATGAAAACCAGTTTTTTCCAATATTATTTCACGGGAACCATCACTTCCATCCCTCCCATATAAGGACGGAGAGCCTTAGGAATTGTTACGCTGCCATCTTCCTGAAGATTGTTCTCTAAAAATGCAATCAGCATACGCGGCGGAGCAGCCACTGTATTATTCAAGGTATGAGCCAGATACTTACTTCCATCCTCACCCTGTACACGGATGCGAAGACGGCGAGCCTGGGCATCCCCCAGGTTGGAGCAGCTTCCCACCTCAAAATACTTCTTCTGACGCGGGGACCAGGCCTCCACATCCACAGACTTCACCTTTAAATCAGCCAGATCACCAGAACAGCATTCTAAGGTGCGGACGGGAATATCCAGAGTGCGGAACAAATCTACTGTATTCTGCCACAGTTTCTCATACCACACAGGGCTCTCTTCCGGCCGGCATACAACAATCATCTCCTGCTTTTCAAACTGATGGATACGGTATACGCCTCTCTCCTCAATTCCATGGGCTCCCTTTTCCTTCCGGAAGCAGGGAGAATAGCTGGTAAGGGTCTGGGGAAGCTGTCCTTCCGGTGTGATGGTATCAATGAACTTACCGATCATGGAATGCTCGCTGGTACCGATCAGATACAGATCTTCTCCCTCGATCTTGTACATCATAGCGTCCATCTCAGCAAAGCTCATAACGCCGGTCACTACACTGCTTCGGATCATAAAAGGAGGGACACAGTAGGTAAAGCCTCTCTCAATCATAAAATCTCTTGCATAGGAAATCACAGAGGAGTGAAGCCTTGCAATATCACCCATAAGGTAATAGAATCCATTCCCTGCCACTCTTCTGGCTGCATCTAAATCAATTCCATTAAACCGTTCCATAATATCCGTATGATAGGGAATTTCAAAATCAGGCACTACCGGCTCTCCATACCGCTGTACCTCCACATTCTCACTGTCATCTTTTCCGATGGGTACCGTTGGATCAATGATATTGGGAATGGTCATCATAATGTTCAAAATCTTCTCAGAAAGCTGTGCTTCCTGTTTCTCCAGGTCTGCAAGACGGGCAGAGTTAGCATTCACCTGAGCTTTTACAGCCTCAGCCTCCTCCTTCTTTCCCTGTCCCATAAGCATACCGATCTCTTTCGACAGCTTGTTGCGACTGGCACGAAGGTCGTCCGCCTCCTTCTGAGTTGCTCTTGACTCTGCATCCAGTGCAATCACTTCATCCACCAATGGCAACTTTCCATCCTGAAATTTGTCCTTAATGTTCTTTTTGACAATCTCCGGGTTCTCTCTTACAAACCTTAAATCTAACATGGTTCTCCTCCTGGATTTCCTTTATGGTATTCCTGCCCTATGGAGGCAGGCCTTTCTATCCTGCTAAAGAGTATATAACATTTCATCTGGAAATAAAAGCCCTTTTCGGGTTTTACCTGCATTTTTCCCGGTTCATTTCATCTCGATTCAAGGACGTTCACGACTCCCTGTGACTGCCTTCTCTTTGTGGCATGTACCAGTACCCCTAAAACCTCCTCAAAGCACACTCCATTTTCCAGAGGAATTTCCATTTCTTCCGAACGCCTGATGCATTTCTTTACAAAGGAGGCTGCCAGGCGAACCGATTCCTCCAAAGTCCAGCCGGTCACCACCCCGGAGGCGACGATAGATGAAAATACGTCTCCCGTTCCAGGTCTCTCCTGTCCAATGCGAAGGGTTCTTAAAAACCGAGTCTCCTTCCTGCCCTCAGCCACCACATTCAGCAGGTAGGATCCCTGACTGACCCCCGTAATCACCACATCTCTTGGCCCCAAAGCCTGCAGCTCCCTTGCCAGAGCGTTTAATTCCTCTCTGCTCCAGCCGTTCTCATGGAAGGGTCTGTCTGTCAGAATACAGGCTTCCGTTAAATTTGGAGTAACCACATCCCCCATGGCTACCAGCTCCCTCATACCTCTGCATAGAGTGGGAGTAAAGGTGGCATAAGTCTCCCCTTGATCTCCCATAATGGGATCGATGATAATCCTGGTATGCTCACCTCCAAAATCCTTAATGATTCCCTTTACTATCTCTATCTGAGCTTCCGAGCCCAGAAATCCACTGACAATCCCGTCAAAGGACAGCTTAAGCTCCTTCCATTTCTCCAGGTAGGCCGGCATTTTCTCCGAGTAGTCATCAAAAAAATAGGAAGGAAATCCCGTGTGATTGGAGAGGATGGAGGTTGGAACAGGACAGCACTGGATCTTCATGGCAGATAAAATAGGAATTGCCACTGTCAGGGAACAGCGGCCATAGCCTGACAGATCGTTGATCATGGCAATTTTTTTCTGACCGTACTCAGCCATCGTTACCTCCCCTCTCTCCCTCTTAATCATGGGATTCCACAACCATCAGAACCCCATCTGTGAAGGTGATTCTTCCCTCATCCTCCTCCAGCTCATTGCTAATGCAGCGGCTGGATCCAATCTCAATATCCGTTTCAACAAGAGGATACTTAAATCCTGTCAGTGTGATCCCCTTTATCTCCTCTGTGAGCGGGAGGAAGGAGATGTAGTTTCCCCAGAGGCTTTCCTTACGAAAGTGCCTCTCTCCGTCAATCAGGTAGATTCTGTTTTGGGGATCCAGAATATATGCCTCTATCCCCTTTTGTAAGCATGGGAACAAAAGGTGAATCGTTCCAATCATATGATCCATCCGTCCGCCTGTAGCCCCCAGGATCACAATCTCATCACAGCCTATGGACTGAGCCCTGAGAAGAGCCAGTTCCGTATCCGTCTCATCCTTCTCCGGCTGGTGGACATCCCATACTATATGCTCCTTCTTCCGGTAATCCTCCAGCACTTCCTTCTTTACTGTATCAAAATCTCCCACAATCACATCCGGTTCCAATCCCAGAGCCTTGGCTGCTTCCAATCCTCCATCCACAGCAATGATCCTCTGGAACTTCTCATCCTTCAAAAAAGAGTTGGCAAAGGACAGATCCAAGGTTCCACCGGTGATAATCAGACAACGCTTCATTTTTTATATTCCTCAAACAGTTTGACAAACTCCCTGGTTCCAGCTGCTGCATCCCCTCCATAGATTGCAGATCCCGCCACAAATATATTGGCTCCTGCATCCATGATTTCACTAAGGTTTCCTGTACTTACCCCCCCATCTACCTGAATGTCTGCCTGAATTCCACGCTGTCTCATGGTTTCTCTCAGAGCACGAATTTTATCCAGGGTATAGGGAATAAACCGCTGTCCTCCAAATCCCGGATTAACGGACATAATTAAAACCATATCCAGATGAGGAAGAATGCAGTCCAGCTCGTAGATGGAGGTTGCCGGATTAAGAGCTACACCAACTCTGCATCCCACCTCTTTGATTTGATTTACCACTCGATCCAGATGGGTGCAGGCCTCTGCATGTACTGTGATTACATCAGCCCCTGCCTCCTTCACTGCCTGAATGTATCGCCCTGGATCCTGCACCATCATATGGACGTCAAACACTGCATCTGTGCAGGAACGTATTCCTTGAATTACCGGCATTCCAAACGAAATGCTGGGCACAAAGGATCCGTCCATCACATCAATGTGAATGTACTTTGCCCCTGCCTCTGCCACCTCCTGAACCTGAGTTCCGAGAGCTTTAAAATCTGCCGACAAAATTGACGGCGCTATGATATAATCCATCTTTTAGTACCTCCGTTTATTCTTAAGCTCCTCATACATAAGAAGATAATTATCATATCGGCTGGAGCTTAGCCTTCCCTTCTCCAGGGCATCCTTTACACCACAGACCCTCTCCCCCACATGAACACATCCTAAAAACTTACAGCCCCCTTCAAATTGTTGGAATTCCGGAAAATAATCTTTTAACTCCCAGGCTTCCAGCTCCTCAATGTACATAGAGCTAAAACCAGGCGTATCCATCATATAAGTATCCTCCTCCACAAAAAACAGCTCTGAATGGCGGGTAGTATGTTTTCCCCGTTCAATCTTCTGGCTGATATCCCCTGTTTCCATGGAAGCCTGAGGCTGAATACAGTTGGTCAGGGAGGACTTACCTACACCGGAGGGTCCTGCCAAAACCGTGGTCTTTCCCAGCAAAAGCTTCCTGAACTCCAAAAGTCCGGTGTGATTGTAGGTGCTGACAAACTGTACCTTATACCCAGCCTTCTGATAGATAAAGCGGTATTCTTCCACCCCCTCCTCACTCCCCAGATCCACCTTGTTAAAGCAGATAATAACAGGAAGCGCCTGCCGCTCCATAGCCACCAGAAAGCGATCTAACAGATTTAAGTTAGGGGTGGGATGGGTCACTGCAAATAGAATCACTGCCTGATCCACATTGGCCACTGCCGGCCGAATCAGGGAGTTGCCTCTGGGAAGGATCACATCTATATTCCCCTCCCCGGAAACCTCATCCAGCACAGAAAACTCCACGTTATCTCCCACCAGAGGTTTTATGTTGCGATTGCGGAAAATCCCCTTGGCCTTACACTGATAGATTCGGTTTTTCCCATCATTTACATAGTAAAATCCTGCGATTCCTTTGATAATCTTGCCTGTCATATGCCCTCTTATCCTGCTGGAAAAAATGTTACCGGGTAGGAGCTGATCACCGTTAACGTATCTGCGTCTACCACTTCTACTGTTCCGCTGTCCACTCCGTAAGCGCCCTTGATACGGGGGATCACGACCGGAATCGTCTGTCCCCCTACCACCAGCCTTGCAGATACCAGAGTTGTGTAAATATCTGCTCCATTTATGGTCTGCTTTAACCGAATGAGAACCCGAATCCGACTGGTCTGCATGGCCGGACCAATGTAATTACTCAGAGAACAGGTTGTATCAATGGATCCAATATAGTACGCTTCATTTTCCTCATTGGGTTGAACGGTACCCTTGCTAATCACATAATTCACTGCTGTTTTGGGAGCGAGTATCACCTCCGGCAGCTCTGACTGGCTGATAACCAGCCCTTCTTCCACTGTATCACTGTTCTCAAAGGTCACTGTTCCGGTTTCAAGTCCGGCTTCTGTGAGAAGCTGAGCTGCTCTGGCCTGAGTCTGACCTACCAGGTCAGGCACCACACCGGAAACAGTGGGCACGCCCAGACTCACAGTCAGCTTTACCCGTTCCCCTACCTTCGCTGTCTCCGGGCTGTATCGGATCACATTCCCCTTCACTACATTTTCGCTGGTCTCCTCTTTTTTCTCCACAATAAGACCCTTTGTCTCCAACAATTCCGTGGCTTCCTCTGCTGTCATATCCAGAATCCCCAAATTTCTCAAATCTACCTTATCACTGCCCTTACTCACTGTCACATCCACAGTGCTCCATTTGTCTACAATACTTCCCTCTGTAATGGTCTGAGCCATCACCTGACCGGCCTCATACGTTTCAGAATAATCGGCAGCTGCTACACGCATCACCAAGGTGCTGGCCTTAAGTTTGGCCTCAGCCATATCCTTTGGAAGGCCTAACACATTTGGCATATAAGTCTGATTCTCTGTGATTTGAGACAGATCTACACTGGCGGTGGCAAACTCTGTACTTACATCTGCGCCGGATCTGTCTTCCCCTCTGCTTCCCTGACGAAACAGACCTGTAAACTGGGACAGTACAAACAGCGCCACTGCCACAATCAAAACAGCCGCCACAATGCCAATCACCATCACAATCCGATCAAAGTGAGAGCTTACATCCTGTTCCTGATCATTTTCTTCTTTTTGAGCAAAGCCTCTGTGCCTCACCTGCTTCGTTCTTCCCTGTACCGGTCGGGCAAAAACCTCCTCTATCTCCTCTTCTGCTTCTTCCTTCACTCCTCTTCTGCTCTCCTGGATGCGATTCAGCTCCTCCCTGGAAATGGAGCGAGTTTTGAAACGCTCCTCCTCTGAACCTTCCATCACAGAAATATCATAATCCGGATTGAGAAGGGTCTTTTGAAGATCTGCAATCACCTCTCCAATACAGGAGTACCGGCCATCCGGACGCTTCTGAGTGCACTTTAAAATAATCTGCTCCAGGGCGGGAAGAATTTCCGGCACGTACATACCGGGCCTTGGGACAGGATCCTCCAAATGAGCCAGTGCCACCGTAATGGTATTATCCCCCTCAAAGGGAACCCGGCCTGTAACCATCTCGTAGAGAGTGATCCCAAAGGAGTAGATATCGCTCCTCTCATCGCAGTATCCGCCCCTTGCCTGCTCAGGAGAAATATAGTGAACCGAGCCTACCGCCGTGGCATTCATGGTCTGGGTGGATACCGCTCTTGCAATGCCAAAATCAGCCACCTTCACCTTACCGTCTTTGGATATAATCATATTCTGGGGCTTTATATCCCTGTGAATAATATGCTCCTCATGGGCTGCCTCTATCCCCTTTGCCACCTGAAGAGCGACTCCTATGGCCTCTTTACTTTCCATGTGGCCCTTTTTTTCTATATAATTTTTGAGGGTGATCCCCTCAATCAGCTCCATCACAATATAATGGAGCACATCCTCGTCCACAACATCATACACGTTTACAATGTTAGGATGAGACAGACGCGCAGCGGACTGAGCCTCCATCTTGAATTTGCTGACAAAATTTTCATCAAAGGCAAACTCTTCCTTTAACACCTTAATAGCTACCGGGCGATTCAGGGTATGGCACTGAGCCTTGTACACCACAGACATACCGCCTGAGCCAATTCTCTCCAGGATTTCATAACGCTCCTGAAGATATGTTCCCTGTGTTAACATCCCTCAGCCTCCTTTCCCAGAGGATCCACAAGGACAACTGCAATATTATCCATTCCCCCCTGGCAGTTGGCTTCCTTAATCAGACGGAACGCTTTGTCTTTCAGTGTTCCCTCCCCTGTAATGATATGAAGGATTCCTTCATCATCCAGCATGTTGCTAAGACCGTCAGAGCAAAGAAGGATGTAGTCCCCCTCCTGAAGCTCCTCCTCAAAGAAATCCGGTTCCACATGTATGCCGGCACCCATAGCCCTTGTGATAAGATTTTTATGGCTTTTGTAATCTTCACTATTCCGGCTCATCTGCCCCATAGCTACCATTTCCTCCACATAGGAATGATCTCTTGTCACCTGGTGGATGGAATCCCCATGTATCAAATAGAGACGACTGTCTCCTACATTGGCCACATAAAGGGTTCTGTCCTCCACCACAGCAGCCACCAGGGTACAGCCCATCCCCTTTAGCTCATCCCTTGTGAGGGATTCCTGATACAAAGCCTGGTTTATAACCTGAATTCCTTTTTTTAGCTGGGAAATCACTGAGTTTTTCTCCATCTTCGTAATATGTACCACCAGATTTTCCACTGCAAAGCGTGAAGCAAAGTCTCCAGCCTTATGTCCCCCCATTCCATCTGCCACCAGAAACAGGTTAGGCAGCGAGCCCACCATCTCTGGTGAGGAATAGATATAATCCTGATTCATGGTTCTGACTCTTCCCGTATCCGTCAATGCGTACACTTCCACCTTTAGCCCTCTCCTTCCATATAGCTCTTTCTCAGCTGGCCGCAGGCACCCCCTATATCCCGGCCCATTTCTCTTCTAACGGTAACATTGATCCCATTTTTTTCAAGGAGATTTTTAAAATCTCCAATGGCCTTCTGACCTGACTGGACATAACTGCGTTCCTTAATAGGATTGACCGGAATCAAATTCACATGCCCATGCTGATTCTTTATGAGATGAGCCAGAGCTCCGGCCTCCTCCAGATTATCGTTGACTCCCTGCACCAGGCTATACTCAAAGGTTAGTCTCCGTCCTGTCTTTTCAAAATAATAACGGCAGGCCTCCAGAATCTCCTTCAGATTGTAACGGTTGGCTACCGGCATCAACGTTTTTCTCACCTGATCATTGGGGGCATGAAGCGAAAGAGCCAGAGTTACCTGCAGCCCTTCCTCTGCAAACTTCCGAATCCCCGGCACAATACCGCAGGTGGATACCGTCAGGTTTCTCTGGCTGATATGTAACCCCTTCTCATGGGAGATCAGTCTCAAAAAGCGCACCATATTATCGTAGTTGTCCATGGGCTCTCCCGATCCCATCATCACCACATTGGAAACCCGCTCTCCTGTTATTCTTTGAATGGAGTATATCTGATCCAGTATCTCAGAGGGTCGAAGATTCCGCTCCAAACCATCCAGAGTAGAGGCACAGAACCGACAGCCCATACGGCAGCCCACCTGGGAAGAAACACAGACGGAATTCCCATGATGATACTGCATCCACACACTCTCTATAATATGTCCATCCTCCAGTCCGAAGAGGTACTTCCGTGTGCCATCCACCTGTGACACCCGCTCCTCCACCAGCTTTAAAGAAGTCAAATGATAGCTTTCCTCCAGTTTCTGTCTTAAATCCTTTGATAAACTGGACATATCATCAAACTTTTCCGCCAGCTTCCCATGAACCCATTCATAAAGCTGTTTTGCCCTGAAAGACTTCTCTCCCAGGGCTGCCATCTCCTCCGTTACTTCCTCCAACGTCATGGATTTTATATCTTTCTTACCGTTACAGCTCTTTAAATCTACCATAAATGCTCCTGCTTCCAATCCTTCCATTCTTTTCCTATCTCTATCTCAATCACCCACTCGTCTGAAGGCGCTGATAAAAAAACCGTCAAAGGAGTGAACCCCTGGCAGAAACTGTACATAACCATCCTTAAGGGAGGGTTCATCTACCATACCCCCAAGTCTCTCAGTCAAATCTATGGGCTCCAGGGGAAATTGCTCTTTCAGCCACTCTGCATTTTCCTCATTCTCCAGAGGATCTATGGTGCATGTGCTATAGATGAGCGTTCCTCCCGGCTTTACATACTGCCATACCACAGACAAAATATCCCTCTGCAAAACCCCAAGGGCTTTCATCTTCTCCTGAGTCATATTATATTTAATATCCGGCTTTCTTCCAATGATCCCCAGTCCGGAACAGGGCAAATCTGCAATCACAATATCGGCTTTGCCAACAGAGTCTGGATCAAGACAACGCGCATCCCACTGGACGGCTTTTACATTTTCATATCCACAGCGAAGTCGGTTCTCCTCTATCATAGAAACCTTCTGACAGGTTAAATCTCTGGCCTCCACCATGCCGGTGCCCTTCAGCTTGTCTGCCAGGTGAAGACTTTTACCTCCCGGAGCTGCACATACGTCTATCACATAGTCCCCTTCCTTTAGAGAAAGAGCCTCCCCCACCAAGGCAGAGGTTACATCCTGCACCTGAATCAGCCCCTGGGCAAATGCCTCCAAGCCTTCCATATAATCGTATCCCCTGATAGAGAGCATAGAAGGAAGTCCGGGCAATTCCTCTACCCTCACCCCCTGCCCCTTCAAAGAATCTATAATGCTTTCCCTGTCCCCCCGGTTCAAATTGCACCTTACCCAGGTAGGACTGTCCTCTAAAAAGGAGGCGGCTATCACCCCCGCCTTCTCACTTCCGTATCTTGTTTCCCACATATCATACATCCACTGGGGAATGCTGTATGCAAGGGAAGGAGTGTGAAATACCAGAGAGCTCTTTTCTCTGGAAATCGTTCTTAAAACACCATTTACAAATCCTTTCAGACCCTGAAAACGGCGTTTTACAGCCAGCTTCACCGCCTCGTTACACACAGCAGAGTCTGGTACACGATCCATATAAAGCAGCTGATATACGCTCATTCTCAGAAGGGTTCGTATCAAAGGCTTCTGTTTGTCCACCTTGGTCTTAGAATATAGATTGATACTATAATCGATCTGTATCAGATATTCCAAAGTCCCTTCTGTCACCCGCGTAATAAAAGCACGATGGGATTTATCCAAATATTGGTATTTCTGCAATGCCTGATTTAAAACCAGATGAACGAAGCTGCCGTTTTCCAGCACCTCCGTTAACACATCCAGTATAATTTCTCTATTTTCCAGTCCCGGGTCACTTATCCTTGCCATCTTCTCCTGCCCCCAGATCAGTCATCTCTGCGATTTCCAAATAAAATCAAAAGGCGAAGGAGCTGTAAGACAGAAGCTGCCGCTGCTGCCACATAAGTGAGGGCTGCTGCATTCAAAACCTTTCTGGTCTGTCCTACCTCCTGTCCTGCCAGGATACCGGTGGAATCCAAAAGTCTTACCGCCCGGTGGGAGGCATCATACTCCACCGGCAGAGTTACCAGCTGAAACAGTACCGCCAGAGAGAACAAAAGAATTCCAATGGTAATAAGGGGACTGACTCCACTGCCCCCAAACAAGATCCCCATCAGAATCAAGGGCCAGGAAAGCTGAGAGCCAATATTAGCCACAGGAACCAAAGCCCCTCTCATGCGCAGAGGTGCATAGTCACCTGCATCCTGCATGGCATGACCGCACTCATGAGCTGCCACCCCGATGGCTGCAATGGAGGTGGAGCCATAGACCGCATCGGACAAATTCACTGTCTTTGTTCTGGGATCGTAATGATCCGTCAGATTTCCTGGTACTCTGCGAACGGTCACATCATAGATCCCCTGTGCATTTAAAAGACGTTTAGCTGCCTCTGCGCCTGTAAGGCCGCAAACACTTCTCACAGAGGAATACCGCTGGTAGGTCGCATTTAGCTTGGAGGAAGCCACCAGGGATATGATCACACCGATCAAAATCAGTCCATAAGTAGGATCAATGGAAAACATTGGATAATACATTGAATCAATCACTCTCTTTCTTCTATTACTAGAACATCATTGCTTCTAAGCATGGGATTCCTCTGAGCCAATCAGCCGATCCCCCTTAAGAACAGTATACCCCCGAAGGAAGGCCTCTATATCCATTCTCTTTTTACCTTCTATCTGAAGCTCCAAAATGGAGAGAAAGCCTTCTCCTGTTTTCACAATGAGCGAATGCTTATCTGAGCAGACAATCTGACCATTCAAAGCTTCCATTCCACCCCACTTCTCCTCCTCTTCCCCAATTACCTGAGCTGACCAGATCTTAATGGTTTTTCCGTTCCATCTGGTATAGGCGCTGGGCCACGGATTTAATCCCCGTATCAATCGCTCAATGGAGACTGCGCTCTGATTCCACTGAATATCTCCCAGTGCTTTTGTGAGCATGCTTGCATAACAGGTTCCCTCCTCCTTCTGAGGTGTGGGAGTCAGGGTTCCCTCCTCCAGCTTCTTTAAGGTAGAGAGAATTAAGTCTCCCCCTGCCATACTCAGCTTATGGTGAAGGCTTCCCCCTGTCTCCTTCTCCTCGATGGGGATCACTGTCTTCTCCAGCATATCCCCTGTATCCAGTCCCACATCCATCATCATGGTGGTGATGCCCGTCTCCTTCTCCCCATCCATCACACACCATTGAATGGGAGCCGCTCCCCGGTACTTGGGAAGAAGAGAGGCATGGATATTAATGCATCCAAGCCTGGGAATATCCAGCACCTCTTTCGGCAGGATCTGCCCAAAGGCAATCACTACCATGGCCTCAGGCTTTAATTCCTTCAGAACACGGACAAACCCTTCCTCCCGAACCTTTGCCGGCTGATATACAGGAAGATTGTATTGGAGAGCCTGTATCTTCACAGGAGTCATCTGAACCTCTTTCCCTCTCCCCCTTGGCTTATCCGGCTGAGTTACAACAGCTGCCACCTCATGTCCGGCTTCCACCAGAGCCTTTAACGCCGGAACGGAAAAATCCGGAGTACCCATAAAAACGATACGCATGATAACACCTCTATTCTGCTATTTCTTCTTCCTCAGAACCTGCCTCTATCAGCTCACCCTCCACCAGCTCCACATACATCTGTCCATCCAGATGAGCACACTCGTGGCAGATCGCCCTCGCCAGAAGCCCTTCTCCTTCCAGCTCATACGGCTCCATATTTTCATTCAGGGCTCTTACCTTTACGTAATTAGGGCGAGTGACGATTCCGCTCTTTCCCGGAAGGCTGAGACATCCCTCATACCCTGTCTGTGTCCCCTCATGGGCGATAATCTCCGGATTGAGCAGCACATATTGGCTGCCATCATCCACATCAATCACCACTATCTGCTTTAGCACTCCCACCTGAGGCGCTGCCAGACCGCAGCCGTTGGCCTCATACATGGTTTCAAACATATCCTCTATCAGCTCTCTTATGCGAGGTGTCACTTCCTTTACAGCCTTGCACTTCTTATTCAACACCTCATCACCCATAAACCGTATCTGCCGAACTGCCATCGTTTCTTTTCTCCTTTTTCTATGTTAAATCATACTGTACAGTCAGTCCTTCTCGTCCCTCTGTTTCCCTCAGACAGGCTTCTATCATTTTTCGGATCCCTATCAGTATATCACAGTTTTCATCCTTTATATATAAATTTTTTCTATAAATATCATTAACTTTGTATACAGGGGCATTCACCGGCCCTATGAGCTGAAAGGTTCGATCATCAAAACCCCCTCTTCTCTCCTTCTCCCACTGTTCAATACTCCTGTAGACTCTGAAAGCTGCCTTCTCCAGAAACACCTCTCTTGGACAGGCCATATGAATCGTCAGAAGGGAGGCGGCCGGAGGGTAGCCCAGAAGCTTCCGATAGGCCATCTCCTGCCTGTAAAATTCTGCATAATCCTGCCTGGCTGCCGCAACAATGCTGTAATGATCTGGCTGGTAGGTCTGGATCACCACATTCCCCGCCTCTCCCCCTCTCCCTGCCCGCCCGGCCGCCTGGGTTAAAAGGGCAAAGGTCTGCTCTCCACAGCGATAATCTGAAGCGTAAAGGGACAGATCCGCTGCCAGAGCTCCCACTAAAGTAACATTGGGAAAATCATGTCCCTTTACAATCATCTGGGTTCCGATTAAAATATCTGCCTCTCCTCTGGCAAACGCAGACAGAATTTCCTGATGGCTTCCCTTCTTTGAGGTTGTATCCAGATCCATTCTGAGGATCCTGGCCTGGGGAAACAATTCGGCTGCCATTACTTCTATTTTTTGAGTTCCTGTACCGAAAGGAGCTATATAGGGAGAGGTGCAGGAAGGACAGCTTTTAGGCTGATATATGGTGTGGCCGCAATAATGGCATCTCATTTTTCCGTCCCTGTGAAGGGTCAGGGTTACATCACAATGAGGACATTTTAAAGCCTCCCCACAGGATCGGCAGGATACAAAATTTGCAAACCCACGGCGATTGATAAACAGCATTACCTGCTGCTTTCTATGAAGCCGATCTCGGATCAGTTCCTGAAGACGACGGCTGAAAATCGAACGGTTCCCCGATTTTAACTCCTCCCTCAAATCTATGATTTCTACCTGGGAAAGCTGTGCCCCTTTCTTTGCTCTGTCTGTCATAGTAAACAGTCCATACTCTCCTCTCAGTGCCTTTGTGTAGGACTCCAGGGAAGGTGTGGCCGAACCAAGAACCACAGAGGCATGATTGACAGAAGCACGCCTGACTGCCACCTCCCGTACATCATACCGAGGGGAAAGTTCACTTTTGTAAGCATTTTCGTGCTCTTCATCTATAATGATCAAGCCTAAATCAGCAAAGGGAGCAAACAACGCGGAACGGGGGCCTATCATAATATCAATGGCTCCTGTTCTGGCCCTCTCATACTGATCATAGCGCTCTCCCAGAGACATCCGTGAGTTCATCATGGATACTCTGTCTCCAAAACGAGTATAGAACCGCATAACCGTCTGCCATGTAAGAGAAATTTCAGGGATCAGCACAATCACCTGACGTCCGGCTGCAAGAACATGAGAAATAAGCTCCATATAAACCTCTGTCTTTCCACTGCCGGTCACACCGTGAATCAGGTAGGTTTTCCCCATGTCCCTTCCACTATCTGACAGAATACCCTGGACAATCTGACGCTGAGCCTGATTTAATGGAGGGGGACTTTCCCAGACCGGTGCCCTGTCCTCATTGGACTTTGACAGATGCCGCATTTCCAACAGAGGATTGCGGTACTTCTCCACCACCTTGATCTCAATCATTCCAGCTTCTTCCAGAGGCTTTAGAGCCGCTCCTGTAAGGTTTAATCGGTTTACAGCTTCCTCATAAGGAACCACCGGAGAGGTCTGAAAAGCCGAGAGAAGGCGGACACGCGCCTTGTGCTTTTTTCTCTCCGCCTCCTGGAGAGCCTTCCCAAGAGCCTCCGGATTCAAACGACAGCAGATTTGACGCTTAGGAGCCTCCTTTATCTTCTGCTTTACAGGCAACACTGTTTTCAGCGCCTGATTCATGGTAGAACCATATCGCTCCTTCATCCACCAGGCAAGGGAAATAAGCTGGGACTGGGCAGTCACACTTCCCTGTACGACTCCGGCTATGTCTTTTAATTTGCTTTCATCGCATTGGATCTGATCCGTCAGCTCCACTACGTAGCCCTTTCTCTGCCGGCCTCCTGAGCCAAAGGGAATATTTACCTGACTCCCCACCTGAATCTGCCCTCTCAGGGCTTCCGGAATCCGGTACTGGAATGTTCTATCTACGCTCTCGTGGGAAATATCAATGATGATATTAGCATACTTTAATACCACAGCTTCCTACTCCTATCTACTTTACAGACACGGCTCTGTTTTCAAAGCCTCTGAACCTCCACACAAAGAAAATGGCTCTGAAGATCCAGTCAATGAACATTCCATACCAGATTCCCATCACTCCCATCTGAAACACATAGACGAACAAATAGGCTGAGCCGATGCGGAACATCCACATAGAAAAAACAGAAACAGCCATGGTAAATTTGGCGTCCATAGAGGCCCGGAAAGAATAAGGCAGTGTAAAAGCCAAAGGCCATGCAATCATAGCAATACTGTGAACAACGATCAGCTTTCCTGCCAATGCTCCCGATGCCCCTCCAAGATTGTAGATCTCTACCAGAGGCTCAGCAAATACTGCCAGAGCTACACTGAGGACCGCCACGATTCCATAGGTTAAGGCTGTAAGCTTCCTGGTATACCCTTTCGCCTCCTTTACCCTGCCTGCACCCACACATTGACCTACAATGGTGATCAACCCAAGACCTAGAGCGGTTCCGGGAAGATAAAGGACAGTGACCAGATTGCCGGCGACTGCATAACCGGCAATCGCAGAAGTACCAAGAGACGATACCAGACTCTGGAGAAAAATTTTACCGAACTGAAACATACCGCTCTCCAATCCACTGGGAATCCCGATGGACAGAATATTCTTTATCATTCCCCTGTCAGGAAGCAGCACTTGTAAGCGATGTAAGCGAATGGAATTTTGACGGTTCTGTATAAGAACAAACATCATCCCTGCCGCCAGCACACGGCTGATCAAGGTGGGCCAGGCCACACCTGCCACCCCCATGTTAAGGACAAATACGCAGATCCCATTTCCAATTACATTCACTGCATTCATCACAAAGGAGGTCATCATGGACACCTTGGAATTGCCCATGGAGCGAAACAGGGCTGCACAAGCATTATATAAGCCGATAAAAGGATAGGAAAGGGCCGTAATCCAGAAATAAGTCTGTGCGTTGTCCATAACTTCTGCTTCCACTTTTCCAAAAATAAGGCTCAGAAGATAGCGATTCCCTATGAGGGCAGCCAGGGTGATCACCAGAGAAAGAACCATTGTTACCATCACCAGCTGACCGGCAGCCTTCCTGGCATTTTGGGGTTCGGATTTCCCCAGATACTGGGAGGCAATCACCGCTCCCCCTGTTGCAAGAGCTCCCATGATCTGCAAAATGAGAATGCTGATAGAATCCACCAGAGACACCCCTGACACAGCAGACTCTCCCACTGCTGATACCATCATAACATCCACCATTCCCACCAGCACCGTCATAATCTGTTCCACAATCAAAGGAGCCAGCAGCTTTATCAGTTGTTTTCTGGAAAACATATGTTAACACACCTTTCTTTCCTCACCTAAAAAGCTCCACCCCTGCCGGCTGGAGCCTTTCAGTCACACTGTGATTCATCCTTTTATTTCATCTCATAACACCCTGGCCCGTCTTCTTTCATACAGGTTGAGAAGAATGCTTCTGCTGCCTGGATCAAATAGCAGGTATCATACATTCCTACCGTCTCATAGGGAGAATGCATCGACAGCTGTGGAAGCCCTATATCCACTGCATTCAGAGAAACATGGGCATTGGAAATATTCCCCAGCGTAGAGCCTCCCAACATATCCGATCGGTTGGCAAAGGTCTGATAGGGCACACCGATGCTGTGGCACAATGCCTTAAACATAGCAGCAGATACTGCATCTGTGGTATATTTCTGGTTGGCATTGTATTTGATTACAATCCCTTCATTCATATAAGGACGGTTGGTTGGATCTGCCTTTCCTGACAGATTGGGATGTACTGCATGGGCATTGTCCGCAGACACCATAAAGCTGGAGGCGATGGCCATGAAATACTCCTCTTCACTTCGTCCAAGGCCACGGTTAATCCGCTTTAAAGTATCCTCCAAAAAGGTAGAATCTGCTCCCTGCTTTGTGCCGCTTCCCACCTCTTCATTGTCCAGCACTGCGTGCACAGATACACAATTTGGATGGCCTCCCTTTAAAAATCCTTTCAGAGAGGCAAAGGCACATTGCAAATCATCCAATCGCCCGCAGGACACAAATTCCTTTCCCGCTCCCCAGATCGTCCCCGGCGTTCTGCTGTATAAAAACAGATCATGTCCAAGGATTGCCCCTTCCTCCACTCCGGCAGCCTCCGCCACCGTCACCATAAAGGTATCCTTAGCATCCGCCCCTCCGTACACAGGAATCATATCGATCTGGGCATTGTATTTATATCCCTCATTGACCTCCCGGTTGAAATGGATTGCCAGGTTGGGAATCATAAGCAGATCCCGATCCACGTTCACCAGCTTTGATACCAGGCGATTCCCCTCTTTGATAACAAGCCGTCCTGCTACTGACAGAGGTCTGTCAAACCAGGGAGCACACAGCATACCCCCATACTTCTCCACATTCAGTTTGATATAATGTCCCTCTGCCTCCATCTCCGGATTCTCTTTTATCTTAAACGTGGGAGAATCACTGTGGCTGGCCATAATCTGAAAACCTGTAACAGAACCTTCCGGTATCTTAAAGGCAAGAAGGGAGGACTGATTTCTGGTAACATAATAGTTACCCCCTGCCTTAAGCTCCCACTTCTCCCCCTCTGACAGGGGGAGAAAACCAGCCTCCCGAAGCTCCTTTACCATCTGCTCCACTGCGTGAAAGCTGGTGGGGCTGGACTCCAAAAATGCGATCAGCTCTTCCGCCCGTTTCTGGCATTCATCTCGATTAACCTTCATCCCCTTCTCTCCTTCCACCTTCTTTGTCTGCCATCCATGGCAGAATAAAGCCAAGTCCCACCAGCACAAAGGGGGTCACAATATTCATAACCAGCTGGAATGGATCCTTCGAATAAATACCTGTAATGCAGGCAAAGGCAGTAAAGCCAAAGCACCAGACTCCCAGCAAAATTCCAAGGATTTTTCCCTTTACAAAACGGTATTCAGCCTGGAAAGCATCCCCCGCATTTTTAAGGGCAATATAAGCTACAAATACCCACAGATACCGCAGTGGCATGCAGACAGAGTTCACCTTCACCAGCCAGCGTACCAGAGCGTCCACATTTTTGATTCCAAAGGCAGGAACAATGATGAGAATAGAAACAATCAGAAGCACCAGCTTATGTCCATTGATATAAACTCCATTCTTATTTTTCTCAAACATCTTCTTCGGTACAAATCTGGAATCTGCACTGTCTAAAAGCATACGAAGTGGAGCGTCTACAGAAAGCACCATAACGGAAAACTGCCCAACTAAATTAGTCAGAGCATACACTACTACGAAGAAGTTCCCTACATGGTAATACTCTCCCAGCTTCTGGAAGGCATAGTAAGCTCCATTGGTCATCAAATCCGGAGGAATCTGTTTGGAATCAAACATCATTCCCAGGGAAATGGTTCCCAGAATTGCTGTAACAGCCACCATAACCGCCAGAGCTATCATTCCCTTTGAGAAATCCTTCGCAGGATTCTTCATCTGATTTACATAAGGAGAAATCTTCTCGCACCCTCCCACGGAAAACACCAGGATGGACAATCCCATAAAAAAGCCGGCATCAAAGGTAGGGATAAATGACTTGGGGGTCCAGTCAATGGACAAAAGGTTCCCATCCGTCACTGCCGGTGCTGCCATCATCATCACAATAAACAGCATAGACATGATAAACATGGCGGATCCTGCCAGAGTGGACAAACGCTTCAGTACAGAGATACCTTTGCTTGACAGATACATGGCAAACAGAAAGATTACCAGACAGATAATCTGCATCACCGTAGTATTCATATCACTGGCTCTCTTATCCTGAAACAGAGCCCAGCTTGCTGCAATTACAGTGGAATTAGGCTTCTGGGAAATATAGGGCATATGCACCACCCAGTAGGTCCATCCTGCATAGTAAGCCATTCTTGGGCTAATAGTCTCATGGATCCATGAGCTCACACCGCCTCCTGAATTTTTAAAGGTAGACCCCAGCTCACCTACCATCAATGCATAGGGCACAAAATAGATAGCAAAAATCAAGATCCAGGATACAATGGCCTTAAGCCCTCCGTACTCTGAGAATCCGTTGATTACATTGCCGAATGCCCAAACAGTGGAAAAAGCCATAAAGGCCAGTGTATTCCACATAATCCTTCTATCATCCTTCTTCTGCATCATAATTTTCTCCTTGTTTTTTCTAACTTGTTTTCTTCCAATCGTTTATCAGGAGCCATCTAAGAAAAGAGTCTTCCCCAAACAGGTTCAAGATATAAATGATTTCTTCATCCCCTTTTTCCTGATTTGAAATTGTTGACTGCCTCAGATAGACCCATACTGTTGGAGCCCTTAAATAAAATACAGTCTCCTTCCTGAACACCTCCCTCCAGCCAGTCTTTCACCTCCTCCAGATTCCGGCAGCAGGTAAAGGGAATCTTGGAACCGGCAGCCTGAATCCCACAGCCAATCTCCCATGCCAGCTCTCCCAAAAGAAGCACCTCATCAATGGGATGATCCGCTATATAGGCGCCTATCTCCCTGTGAAATTCCGGGGCATTAATCCCCAGCTCCTTCATATCTGCAAGAACTCCGATTCTCCGCTTTGCATCCTTCATGGAACAAAGCACCTGAATCCCGGCCTTCATGGAGGCAGGGCTGGCATTATAGCTGTCATCAATCACAGTCACCCCATCCAGATAAAGGATCTGCTGACGCCCCTGAAACCCTTCAAATTCTTCCAGACCGGCAGCTGCCTGCCCCAGAGGAATTCCATAGACAGAAGCCACTGCCAGAGCCGCTAAAGCGTTGGATACCATATGCCCTCCCATCACCTTAAGGCGCACCTGAACCCTTTCCCCTCTGCAAACAGCTGTAAAAACAGAGGCTCCCTGCTCCAGATGCAGATCAAACCCTCTGCAATCACAGTTCTCACCCATACCATAATAGAGAACCTGCCTTCCTCCTTCTGGCTTTACATTCTGTAAAAGCGCATCATCCCCATTGAGAATCACTACTCCCTCCGGGTTCATACCATCCTGTATATGGAGTTTCTCCTTTAAAATATTCTCTTTGGAACCGAGCTGCTGAATATGGGTAACTCCAATGTTGGTGATAACAGCACAATCCACCCGGGCAATCCGGGCAATCCGTGTCATCTCTCCCGGCTCGCTCATTCCCAGCTCAATCACTCCAACCTGAGCTTCTTCCGGTATTTCCGCTATGGTAATGGGAACTCCCACCTGACTGTTGGAATTTCCGGGCGTCTTGTAAACCTGAAGGCCTGCCCCCAAAGCTGCTGCAATCATCTCCCTGGTTGTGGTTTTTCCCACACTTCCTGTGATGCCCACCAGAGGCAGAGACTTCTTCCCCCTGCAATAAAGGCCAAAATCCTGAAGCGCCTTTTTTGTATCCTCTACCTCTATCCAGACAGATTCCTCCATTTTTCCTTTCAAATCCGAGGACTCTCCCCCCTGGATTTTCAGACAGTTCTTCACATCCTCAGGAGAGTGATGCTCACTGGTAAATACAGCTGCCGCCCCCTGTTCCAGCGCCTGGCAGATAAATCTGTGTCCATCTGCCCTTTCACCGATCACAGGCACGAACAGGTCATCCCCCTTCATCTTTCTGGAATCCAGGCTGATATGTCCTATTCTGGTCTTATCGCTCCCCTGCAGCAGCCTGCCCCCTGATGCCCTAATCAAATCTTCTGCTGTCATATCTGTCAAGCTCATGCCCTGTCCCCCAGTTCCCCCAGCACCTCTTGTATTACCTCACGATCCACAAAATGATAGCGCACTCCTTTTATCTCCTGATAATCCTCATGCCCTTTTCCTATCACTGCAATCATATCCCCTTCCTCTCCATGAAGGATGCTGTAAGCGATGGCCTCTCTCCTGTCGGGAATCTCCACAAAGGCTCCCCCTGTCTTTTCAATGCTGCTTCGGATATCTGCCAAAATGTCCTCCACCTTTTCATCACGTGAATTGTCGGCTGTCAGGATAGACAGATCTGCCAGACGTCCCCCTATCTCTCCCATGGAATACCTCCGATCCTTAGAACGGTTTCCTCCACAGCCAAACACTACCACAAGACGCTTTGGATGATACTCTCTCAGAGTAGATAAAAGACCTTCCATACTCACTGCATTGTGAGCATAATCCACAATCACAGTACACCGCCGGGAGGTGTGGACAATCTCCATCCGCCCATTCACCCGGATATGCTCCAAGGCCTGCCCCATTCCCTCCTTGGAAAGCCCCAGAAAGCTGCATAAGCTTACAGCTGCCAAAGCATTTTCCACATTAAACAGTCCTGGAATTCCAAGACGTACCTTCATTTCATAAGCACCTGTTACATCAAACTCTGTCCCTACAAAGTCAGAATGAGATACGTAACGAATACCGGAAGCTGCAAAATCCCCCCGGTCTTCCTCCTTCTCTCCTGCAACGCTGTAAGTGTAAAGCTTACAGGAAGCGTTCCTTACAATCTCCTGAAAATGACTGTCATTACAATTTACCAGACCTACTTTACATCTGGTTAGAATTTGGGATTTATAATGCAAATATTCTTCAAAGGTTTCATGCTCATCCGGCCCAATATGATCCGGAGAAATATTGGTGAATATTCCATAATCAAATTCGATTCCGGCTACCCGGTGCATCTTAAGCCCCTGGGAGGATACTTCCATAACCATATACCGACATCCCCCGTCTGCCATCTCCCGAAACGCCTTGTGAAGCTGGTAAGATTCCGGGGTGGTGTTCACAGTGGGGATTACCCGATCCCCCATCACCATACCTGTGGTTCCAATCATCCCCACCTTTTTCCCCGATGCCTCCAGCATGGCCTTGATCATATGGGTGGTGGTGGTCTTCCCCTTGGTTCCCGTTACACCGATGGTCACCATCCTCTTTGCAGGATATCCAAACCTGGCAGCTGACAGAAGAGCCAAACCAACACGTCCATCCACTGTACGAAGAACCGTTACCTGACTCAGCGCTTCCCCGGACAGCCCGGAAGCCTTCAGCTCCTCCTTAATATCCCTCTCTGTCAGAAGCACCCTCACTCCTGCCTTTAGCACCTCTGGCACAAATCTGTGGGAGTCCACTCTGGTTCCCTCCATACACACAAACACTGCCCCCGGCTGCGCCTTTCCGGAATCATAGACAACCTCATTTACCTCTGCCTCAAGGCTGCCCTGCACCAGCTCATATTCCAGATCCTGTAACCAATTCTTTAACACCATACTCTTCTTTCCTCTCCGTGTCAGCCTCTGCCTCCCTCTCCGGCCCTGATAGATATACCGAATTAAAAAAGACCTGTAATCTTTCCACTGCCATCTACATCAATCCGTTCCGCTGCCGGCTTCTTGGGCAAACCGGGCATTGTCATAATAGAGCCGGTGATCACCACTACAAATCCTGCCCCTGCTGACACATAGGCATCTCTTACATGAATGGAAAAGCCTGTGGGACGACCCAGCTTTGTGGGATCATCTGACAAAGAGTACTGAGTCTTCGCCATACAGACAGGCAAGCTGCCAAATCCCATACCTTCTATCTTCTCCAAAGCTCTGGAAGCCGCCGGTGTGTAGGACACGTCCTCTGCACCATAAATCTCGGAAGCAATCCTGTCAACCTTATCTTTCAGGCTCATTTCATCCGGATAGAGCAGCCGGAACCGGCTTGGCCTGTTCTCCAGTGTATGAAGCACCTTCTCGGCCAATTCAATTCCCCCTTCTCCTCCCTTAGCCCAAACCTGAGAGAGTGCAAACTCACACCCTAAATCCTCGCAGAACTTCTTAACATAAGCATATTCTGCCTCTGTATCAGTTATGAAGGAATTCAGAGTCACAATCACAGGAACATGGTACTTCTGAAGATTCTCAATATGCTTCTCCAGATTTACGATCCCTCTCTTAAGCCCGTCCAAATTTTCCTCTGACAGCTGATCCTTTGGTATGCCTCCGTTGTACTTCAGCGCCCGAACGGTAGCCACAAGAACCACTGCATCCGGCTTAAGCCCTGCTTTTCGACACTTAATGTCCAGAAACTTCTCAGCTCCCAGATCCCCGCCAAAGCCGGCCTCTGTCACCACCACCTCAGCCAGCTTAAGAGCCGTCTTGGTGGCCCGCACACTGTTGCAGCCATGTGCTATGTTGGCAAAGGGTCCTCCATGAACCAGAACACCTGTGTGCTCCAGAGTCTGTATCAAATTGGGCTTTAGCGCATCCTTTAAAAGAGCCGCCATGGAACCGGTCGCCTTCAAATCCCCGGCAGTCACCGGCTGACCCGAGAAGTTATAAGCCACAATAATCCGTCCCATCCGGGCTTTTAAATCCTCCATATTCTCTGCCAGGCAGAGAATGGCCATAATCTCAGAGGCAACTGTAATTACAAAGTGATCCTCCCTTACCATACCGTCTGCCTTGGCTCCCAGACCGATGACCACATTGCGCAGGGCTCTGTCATTCATATCCTCACAACGCTTCCACATCACCTGTCTGGGATCAATCCCCAGCTCATTTCCCTGTTGAATATGGTTATCCAAAAGAGCTGCCAGCAGATTGTTAGCCGATGTAATGGCATGAAAATCCCCTGTAAAATGCAGGTTTAAATCTTCCATGGGGACGGCCTGGGCATAACCTCCCCCTGCCGCTCCCCCCTTTATTCCAAAGCAGGGACCCAAAGAAGGCTCGCGGAGTGCAATGATAGCGTTCTTCCCCATTCTTCCGAAGGCCTGACCTAACCCTACGGTTGTGGTTGTCTTTCCCTCTCCTGCAGGGGTAGGATTAATGGCTGTCACAAGCACCAGCTTTCCATCCGGCCGATCCTTCACCTTCTCCCACAGCTCATCTGTCAGCTTTGCCTTATACTTCCCATAAAGCTCCAGATCCTCCTCCTGTATATTGTAGGCGGCAGCCACTTCCTTAACAGGCCTCATCACAGCCTCCTGTGCAATCTCAATATCTGACTTCATGCCCTAATCCTCCTTTTGCATCTCACTTCCCCGGTATCGATCCGTTCCTGCCACACCCTGTCTCCCGGAACTAATCTCCCTGCTCTAACATTTCCTCAAAGGCCTCCACACTCATGAGAACCTTCCTGGGCTTTGTACCCTCCTCTTCTCCCACAACACCGGCATCTGCCAGCTGATCCATGATACGGGCTGCCCTGTTAAAACCAATCTTAAACATCCTCTGAAGCATACCAATGGAAGCCTTATCCTTATCAATGATAAACCGGCCCGCCTGAACAAAATACTCGTCCCGTCCGGCCTCTCCTCCCCCTGACTCAAAAACAGGAGAGGCAACCCGGTTTTCCACCTCAGGACTGTAATCAGCTACGATCCCCTGCTCCCTAAGGAAATCCACCACTGCTCCCACCTCTTCATCCGATACAAAAGCGCCCTGAACACGCTGAGGCTTGGGAACTCCCGAAGGATAAAAGAGCATATCCCCTTTTCCCAGAAGCTTCTCTGCACCATTCATGTCAATAATGGTACGTGAGTCCACACCGGATGAGACAGAAAAAGCAATTCTGGAAGGCACATTGGCCTTGATAAGACCAGTAATGACATTGACCGACGGCCTCTGAGTGGCAATCACCAGATGGATTCCGGCCGCACGAGCCAGCTGCGCCAGACGGCAGATGGACTCCTCTACCTCCCCAGGAGCAACCATCATGAGATCTGCCAGCTCATCAATGATAATTACAATCCGGGGCAGCTTCTCAGGACGATTCTCATCCTCCGTATAAGGCAGCTTCTCCACCCGCTCATTGTACCCATTCAGATCCCTTACATTGCACACAGCAAACTTTTTATACCGATCCTCCATCTCAGCCACCGCCCAGTTCAGCGCACCGGAGGCCTTCTTCGGATCCGTCACAACAGGAATCAGCAAATGGGGGATTCCATTATAGATACTCAGCTCCACCACCTTAGGATCCACCATAATCATCTTTACATCCTCAGGCTTGGACTTAAAAATAAGACTCATAATCAGCGTGTTGATACAGACTGATTTACCAGACCCGGTAGAACCGGCGATCAGAAGATGGGGCATCTTTCCAATATCCGTTACCACTGCCTGCCCCCCAATATCCTTGCCCACCGCAAAAGCCAATGGGGACTTGTGGTTACGAAATCCATCCGACTCCAGCAGCTCCCTCAAATAGACCACATGATTCTCTTGATTAGGAACCTCTATTCCAACTGCCGATTTACCTGGTATAGGCGCCTCAATCCTTATATCGGTAGCCGCCAGACTTAGCTTAATATCATCTGTCAGCCCCACAATCCTGCTAACCTTAACTCCCTGCTCCGGCAAAAGCTCATACCGTGTGACAGCCGGCCCACAGCTAATGTTAGTCACAGTCACCCCTACCCCGAAATTGTGAAGGGTCTGCTGAAGCTTGATGGCAGTCGCCTTATATTCCTCACCGGAGAACCCTCCTCCACTTGGAGCTCCTTTCTTAAGAAGCCTGGTTGGAGGGAATATGTATTCTTTTTTTATAATTTCTTCCTTTTTACCCTCCTGTGCCATCACTTTGTCAGGCTCTGTATGAGCTGCCCCTTCCTGCCGCTTCTCAAGTTTCTTCTGAAGAAGCTCTGTCTCTGTCTCTATGACTTTGCCGGAAGCAGTTACCACCCGCTTTGGTTCCTCCGGCACAAACACACTGTCATAATTTATCCCCTGTTCTCCCTCATCCTCAGGATACAGCCTTGCCTCAGAATCCGATCCTGTCTCAGAGTATGCCTCTGTCCCAGGATAAGCCTCTGTTCCAGGATAAGCCTCTGTTCCAGGATAGGCCTCTGTCTCAGAGTAATCCTCATCCTCCCTGTCAGAAGAGAGGATACGCTCTTCCTCCCTCTCAGCGGCAGGTTCTTCCGCCTCCCTCCTCCACAGAATCTCTTCATATACCTCTGCATCTTGAACAGCAGAAGGCTCTGTCATTTCCATCTCTTCCAAAGTCCTGGAATCCCTTGAAGCGTACACGGTACTCCAGTTTTCTCTGTCCCCGGCAGTTCTGCTGCTGTAGCTCTCAAGAGTTCGGGCCAATGAACCGGCATCTTCCTCATATTCATTATATTCATTCTCCCCATACTGCGCTTCCAGAGGAGGATCAAATCTCCCTCTGAATTCATTCACCGGTTCTATCTCTTCCAAATCATATCCAAATTCCCGGTCAAAGGCATCCTGTTCGTACCCTCCCTCCTGATTTTCATCCGAAGGTGATAGGCAGGTAGCGTCCAGATTCACCCCTCTCACCCGTTGTTCCTCTCTCAGTCTGGCTCTCTCCTCTGCCTTCTGGGCGTGAAGCTCCTTCCTGCGATCCATATCCTCCTTTGCATACTGATAGGCTTTATCGCTCCCCCGCTTCACCGCTCCCACAAAGGAACGTTCTGTGATAATCACCATGGAAAGAATCAAAACCACCATCAGAAGTACAAAAGCCCCTGCCTTACCAATCCCTACAAGCAGAAGAGAAGAGACTACTCCTCCCAGCCATCCGCCGCCTCTTCCATCTGCAGAGGACTGCCTGTAGTACGCTCCCCAGCCGGCGCCTTCCGGGGTTGTGCCAAAAAGCAGCTGGAGGAGAGCGCAAACTGTAATCAAAGCCAGAACCACTGCCGCCAGCTTCATGGCTGCGTGAAGGTTCCCCTGATTCGAGAGATGAAAACATGTCCCCACAAACAGTAAAACAGGAACTGCATATCCTGCCATTCCAAACATCCCCAGCTGAAGCCCTCTGAGAACATCTCCCACAATACCACACAATTTAAAATTACTTAAAAACAGCAAAATAGCAACCGCAAAAGAGCAGATGATCACTACTTCTGCTCTCATAAACTCTGTTTTCTGTTCTTCCTGCCCCTTTTTTCCAGAGGCGGACTTTCCCTTGGGAGCAGCGCTTCCCTTTCCGGATGTACTGCCCTTTGGTCTGCCCGGCTTCCTGTTATTCTCCTGCTGTCTTTTGTTCGTATCAGCCACCTGTATAGCCCCCTGTCGTTCTCTTCCAAGTCATTTATCCAGCCCCTTCCCCACTCATCCGGTTTCAGCAGCTAATTATAACTAGTATACAAAAGATCGAAAAGAATTGCAATGTTAACATTTCTGCCCTTGCTTCTGGTCAATCATCTGGTACAGCTTCCTCAAGGCTTCCTTGATCCCTCCCACCTGATTGATAAGGCCGGCCTCCACAGCCTGCTCCCCCACCAGAACAGTCCCCAAATCTCTGGTGAGCATTTTAGTATTGTGCATCAGTGCCTTCAGCTGATCATAGGCAACCTCTGCATGATTAGCGACAAAGGTGAGAATCCTGTCCTGTATCATCTCAAAATATTCATAGGTCTGCTCTGTTCCGATCACCATCCCTGTCATCCTCACCGGGTGGATCATCATCGTTCCGGAAGGAACAATAAATGAATAATCAGCAGATACTGCCAGAGGTACCCCTATGGAATGGCTCCCCCCCAGCACAAGGGATACTGTGGGCAGGCTCAGGGAGGCAATCATCTCTGCGATGGCCAAGCCTGCATCCACATCCCCTCCTGATGTGTTAAGAAGCACAAGAAGACCATCCACACTGTCATCATCCTCAATCTGAGCCAGCTTTGGCAGCACATGGTCATACTTGGTAGTTTTGCTGCTGCCGGAAGCATTCTCGTGGCCTTCCACCTCACCGATAATGGTAATCAGATGAATTTTGCGCTGTCCATGATTGTCCTCCAGCGTCATCTGACCATATTCCTCCATCTGGGAATCCTCTTTCTCCTCAATCTCCTTCTCTACCCTCTTTGCCTCATCATTCCGGTTCTCCATCTGCCTCTGCTGCATTTTCTTTTTCCCATTCTTTCCCTGTCCCATATCCAAGTCTCCCTTTCCTCAATTAACACACGAAACCAGCAAAATAGGTTCCATCCATTTTTAAGACTAGTCTGTATCAAACGGGAAAAAATATACATCAGAGGCATTACCACACATGTAAAAACCAGCCGGCAACCTCTGCCGACCGGTTTTTACATGTAGCTTTAATCGCCTAAAACATTCCTGATTGCCACAGGGGATCGATAATTCCAGGTGGAAATCTTAATACCACTCTTCCGGCTGGCTGCATGGACAATCTGACCATTACCAATATACATGGCAACATGATTCACCGTACCTCCGCTGCCTGCATAAAAAATCAGATCTCCAGGCCTCATATCCGAGGACTTCACTGCCTTGCCCATCTTAGCCTGAGAGCCGGAATAGTGGGGCAGAGACACACCAAAATTCTCCAGAACCTTCAAGGTAAATCCAGAGCAGTCCGCCCCCTTTGTAAGGCTGGTGCCGCCCCACACATATGGATTCCCCACAAATTGAAGAGCGTAATTCACAACCTTGGAACGGCGGGAAGCCGCATTATTAGCAGCAATCTCAGAAGGCGAAAACTTGATCGCCTCATTCAGGGCATAACGCACCTCCACATTATTATCACGGGTGGAAATATAAGCCTTATCAGCTGTACTTCCATCCTCCTCATTAATACTGTCCAGCTCAATCTCTACCCATCCATCCAACTGGGCCAGAACCGGGTATCGCTCATCCTTAACAATCTGTGTCCAAACCTTGGAATCTGTGTTAGGCTCTGTCCGCACATTCAGTACATCCGTGTTAATCACTGCACGTAGGGAGGCCGTCTCCACGGCAATATCCTTGGCTTCCTGTCCTGTCGCTGTATACTGGGGATCTGCCGTAATATATCCGATAATAGAGCCGGACTTAATCTTGTACCATCCATCCAGCGTCTCCAAAATTTCTCCCCCGGCCTTGCTGGTCATCTTGCCAATAATCTTGCCGTCAGCCTTGGGCTCCTCCCGAACATTCAGATAGTTATTCACCTTGGAAATAACCAAATTCTTGTACTGGTTAATGGCCATAGACTTCATATCCAGCTTGCGGCCTTCATTCAGAGCGTAGGTCACATCTGCATAGTCAGAGGAAATCCAGCCCTCCTCCAGCTGGATCCAGCCCTCCTTCTGGCTCACCACCACATAGCGCTCTCCTAAAAGAGCCTGTCCCACTACGTTGCCGGGATCCAGAGCCGGCTCCTGGCGGATGTTCAAATTATCGGTAGTAACAATGGCTCTCTTCTTCACCAGTTCCCCGGCCTTGAGCTTTGCCTCCGCCCCTGTCAGAAGATACTGGTTGCTGATATATCCCTCCACACCGCCGGAGGTAATGTGCGACCAGTCTCCTTCCACCCCCAGAATCTCACAGGCTCCGTCCCCCGACAGCTTTCCAATAATCTTTCCATCTGTGCTTGGAGTTTCCCGGATATTCAGATACCCCGAAACTTGTACAATTCCCAGAGCGCTGTATCCATCGATCACCGCCTGCTTCTCCAGAGCTTCTTTCTGAGCCTCCTCCTCCTTGGGAGAAAGAGATCCTTCCTCATTCCCCCCGGCTCCCTCTCCTCCTCTGGCCTGAGCTGACGTCAGGGAAGAGCCGCCCGGTTCGGATACAGGCTGTCTGAACACCTTGATTCCCACCACAATCATGCCCACCAGAAGAAAAGCGCCGAAACAGATCAGCGTATATCCGGGATCCCATTTCTGACTGTATTTTTTTCTGGCCTTATTAAGCCTTGACAGATAGTTCTTATTACCACTAAACATAATATGTATCATCTCCAACTTAAATTTGCATATACAAAGTAATCAATCATAGAGTATATCATAAAACCATAAAACAAAATGTGAAAAATTTCTTAAATTTTTTCCAGAGGAATGGACACTACAAACTCAGTCCCCACATCCAATTCCGAAGTGACAGAAATACTTCCATGGTAAAAATTCACAATATGCTTCACAATGGAAAGCCCAAGCCCGGTACCTCCCTGTTTGCGGCTTCTGCCTTTATCCACCCGGTAAAACCGCTCAAAAATCCGATCCATACTATCAGAAGGAATTCCTGTTCCATTATCCTTCACCCGAATCACCATATTGTTATCCTGCTCCCGAATATACACCCATACCTGGCCTCCCGGCCGGTTATATTTGATCGCATTCGTCAGGAGATTTGTAAGAAGCTCATCCATCTGCTGTGTGTTGGCTTTGATACACAAAGGCTGACAATCCAGATGAAGATACACCTGGCCGGAGGCAGCCTGGGGTTTTAAACGAGCCTCAATCTCCTCCAAAAGAACACTGATTCTCACCTGGGACATCACCACCTGTGCATCCTTGGCCTCCAGCTTAGATATCATGAGGATATCGTTGATAAGACCTGTCATACCAGCTGCCTCCTTCTTGATCCGCAGGGCAAAATCCCGCTTCATGCTCTCCTCCTGGATCATGTCGCTCTCCAGCAGCTCCGCATAGCCCCGGATGGAAGTGATGGGCGTTTTTAGCTCATGGGATGCATTGCTGAAAAACTCCTGACGGATCTGCTTTTCCTTCTCAATCTGCCCCAGATATTCCTTCACATCCCGTGACATGTTCATAATCGTCTCTGCAATCACATTGATCTCCGGATACTGATACTGCTCAAAATAAAGCTGGGTGTAATCTCCCTTTGCAGACAGCATACGATTGGAAATGTGGCGCAGAGGCCGGGTTACAGAGGAGGCAAACCGCTGGGAAGCCACAGCAGAGCAGACCATAGCCACTAAAAAGCTGATCAGAGCCGCAGGGAAAAGCATGGGAAGGTACTCTCTGATACCAGAATAAGGAACAGCCAGTCTGAGAACCATGTCCCCCCTATCAGAACGACAGGCTACGTAGAGCATGGTCTTTTGAAGGGTATGGGAATACCTTCTGGCATGTCCTTCCCCTGTCTCCAAAGCAGCTCTCATCTCCTCCCGATTCAAATGGTTCTCCAGCTCCTCCACCGGGGCGTCAGAATCTGCAATCACCGTCCCATCCGCCTTCATTAATGTGACACGGCTGGAATCCTGATCTGTAAATGCCTCCAGCTTACCCATCTGATCCAGAATGTCCTTATCATATTCCAGCACGCTGTCTAAAGCCTTGATGGTATAGACCATATCTCTTCTGGAGGTGCTGAGAATCATGGTACTGCTGGCAAGATAAAAAATGACACTGTGAATACACAGCGCCGCCAACAGCACCAGAATAAATTTTTCCAATATTGCCTTGCGCATCTTACCCTTCCCTCCTGTCTCTTATCCTGTTTTTCAGGATGATGCTCCACCCCGGCCTGCATCAGTTCTCCGGCTTCACCATCCGATACCCCACGCCTCTTACCGTTTTAATGCAGGAGCCCCCCTCCTCCCCCAGCTTCTGGCGCAGGGTACGAATGTGCATATCCAGCGTTCGGGTCTCCCCATAGTACTCATACCCCCAAATCCCATTGAGCAGCTCATCCCTTGTTACAACCCGGGACTGATGTTCCAGAAGATAAACAAGAAGCTCAAACTCCTTGAGAGTCAGCTCTGCACTCTGCCCGCTGCTGATAACCTCCCTGGTTTTTTTATCTACTGAAATCTTCCGGCAGGACAAAAGCGCCGGATCATTCTCCCTTTTTGCCCTCCGGAGCAGGCTTCTAATTCGTGCGGAAAGCTCCAATACTCCAAAGGGCTTAACCATGTAATCATCCGCCCCGCAATCCAGACCCACCACCTTATCAAGCTCCTTCTCCCTGGCTGTAAGAAGGATAATGGGGAGATGCTTTAAAGCTTCTGTCTGGCGAACCTGGCGGATGGCTTCTATCCCATCAATACCAGGAAGCATCCAGTCAAAAATAGCCAGGTCAGGAACTGCCTCCCTCATTCTGGACAGCCCCTCCTCACCCGTTTCAAACCCCTCTGCCTCATAACCAAACCCTTCCAGAGCAATTTTCAAAAGATTCCTGATATTCTCATCATCCTCTATAATATAAATCCGATCCATCCTTGTAGTTGCCTTCCTTTCCTCAGCCCTTTTCAATCTGTCAAACCGCCCTGTCAAGCACTTCCCGGTACACCCTCAGAACATTTTTGTAAAACACAGCCTCTATCTCTGTAGATGTAAAACCTGCTGTCTCCATAGCATCTGCCAGCATACCAAGACAGGAGGCATCCTTCATCTCCAAAGCTCCGTCAATTCCGTCAAAATCCGATCCCAGGCCGATGCACTGGATGCCTCCCACCTGGCGGATGTGCTTCATATGCTCTACCATATGGGAAATCCTGCTAATCACAGTCTCCCCCCTCTGAAAATCCCGAAGAAAAGGGGCATAATAGTTGATTCCCATGACCCCGCCTCTCTCTGACAGGGAGCGAATCATCTCATCTGTCAGATTCCTTGGGTGAGAAGCCACTGTTCTTGCATTGGAATGGCTTGCCACAAAGGGTTTCCTTGTATACCGGAACACATCCCAAATACCCGCATCCCCCAGATGGGAAATATCAATGATCATACCCAGATGCTCCATTTCCTCCACAAAAGAAATTCCTGTCTCTGTAAGCCCTCTCTCTGTTTCAGCTACAGTCTGAACCCCTCCGCCGAAAAGGACTTCCCTTCTATTGGGAAATGCCAACTCATTTTGGAAATTCCAGGTGAGCGTCATCATCCGCACTCCCAGCCTGTAAAAATTCCTCAAAAAAGCCAGCTGTCCTTGGCATACGCCCCCTTCCTCTATGGTAAGAAGAGCCGACATTTTCCCCTGATTCCAATTTCTCTCTATGTCCCGGTAGGAGGTTACAATCCCAATCTCATCCTCATGTGCCTCCAGTTCTGTGTAAAATGTGTCCAAAAGCTCCATACAGTATGCAAAAGGACGACCCTTAGCTCCCTCCAGATTGGTATAGAGAGCAAAGCTTTGAAGACCATAATCCCCTGCTTTCATCTTTTTAAGATCCAGCATCAGACTATTTTCCAGAATAGAAGCACAGCCTCCCTCCCTATGGTTTTTATACAATTCTGATATGGTGTCGCAATGCATATCGACTACTTTCATCCGGCTTCCTCTTTTCTCACTATGATACTGTCAATATATTGCTCCAGCTCTATCCTGATTCCACCCTTCTGCCAATCCTTTCTTGCTCCTTGTTCTACATCAATGGAGCTACCAGCCGCATCAAACGCCCCAGCTTTTTGCCCATCCAGCTGTACTCTCTGCAATCCTCCATCGTAATCAGCCGGCATTGCTTTAAGGTTTTCTGGTAATCCTTTTCCACATCCAGTACCACCGGGTGGCCGCAAAGATAGGAAGCACATTCAAAATGCAGGTACAGACTTCTGAAATCCAGATTGATGGTTCCTACCACCGCCCTTTCATCATCACTTACAAACACTTTTCCATGGACAAACCCTGGTATATACTCATAAATCTGAACCCCTGCCTGGATCAGTTCAGGGTAATACGTTCTGGCCAGCATATAGGCATACTTCTTATCAGGGATATGAGGCATCATAATCTTTACATCAACTCCTCCCTTCGCTGCATAGCAGAGCGCATTTTTCATCTCATCATCCAAGATAAGATAGGGCGTCATAATATGTACATAGGATTTGGCCCGATTCAAAATATCCAGGTATACCTGCTCTCCCACCTGTTCATGATCCATAGGACTGTCCCCATAAGGAAGCACAAAACCGCTCCGGTCAACCCCCTCAGGAACCTGATAATCTGCCGGTTTCAAGTAGCGGGTATAATCTTCCGGCCTCCGCTCCGTTATATTCCACATTTGGAGAAACATCATAGTAAAGCTCTGCGCCCCATCCCCCTTTACCATAATTGCTGTATCCTTCCAATGTCCAAATCGCTCCCTCTGATTAATATACTCATCTGCCAGGTTCACTCCCCCTGTAAATGCTGTGTGCCCGTCGATCACTGCAATCTTTCGGTGATCCCTGTTATTTTGATAAGTGGACAGAGTAGGCTTGATAGGCGAAAACATCTTACACCGGATCCCCTTTTTCTCCAGGGTCTGAGGATAATGATAGGGAAGCAGCATAAGACAGCACATGCCGTCATACAGAAACCGGACTTCCACCCCTTCCTTCACCTTCTCTTCCAGTATAGCAAGAATACTGTCCCACATGATACCCTTCTCTACAATAAAATACTCCATAAAAATAAATTTTTTAGCAGACCTAAGCTCCTTTTTCAACGCCTCAAATTTGTCCTCCCCAAGAGAAAAATACTGTACAAAGGTATTCTCACAGGCTGGATAACCGGCGCTGTGATTCATATAATCCACCAGACGGCTCTCTCCCGGATGAAAGCGCCGTATCCCTTCCAGAACCCCAGGATCCTGCTGCAAATAAGGCTCCGTATCCTTTACAGTATCCCTGATCCTTCTAGCCAAACGCCTGGTCTGAAGCTGGGTCTGCACCAAAATATAAAAAAGCACACCAAATACAGGAATCACAAGAACCGGCACAATCCAGGCCAGCTTAAAACTGGAGTTAATCGGTTCATTAAAAATGTAAATAATCACCATAGAGCTAAGAAGAAGGGATATCCCATAGATAAGAGTCACATAATTCTCCAACAGCCGAAAGGCTCCTGCCAGAATTCCCACCTGAATGGCCATAAACAAAACCACAAAGGCCGTTCTTCCAAAAATAATCCGAAATAGTACACGCAGTTTTTTCATTGCAATCCCTCTCCTCTCCTGTACCGCCTGTGGTCTAAATTATCTCACGTATCTCTTCCATTTGCAAGCCACTCTTATTTTAACCTCCCTCTGTCTCCCTCCTATCTCCCATCAAAAAGGATGCTGAAACATGAATCCCTTCATCTCTCAGCATCCCGATCTTCTCATACGCCTATTGTAGAGTTAAACCATTGGTTCCCCACCGCTTATTTCACCTTTGATTTCTGTGTCTTCCTATCTCCCAATAGTCCATACCCAAACAAAAATGTGGAAGTCATTCCCATCAAAATAAATGTCCATAATGCTCTTTTCATCGTCATTCTCCTTTTTAATTTTATTTTAGTAATCTATAGATAAGGGGCGTTCCCTCTATCTTCTAACGCTCAAAATTGCTGATACTTCTCCCAATCCATTATAGCGCCGATCCACCATCTTTCTCCTATGGATTTTTTCTTTGTTAGTTTTAACTAACTACAGTATATCATGCAATTTTAAAAAATGCAAGCATTTTTTTCTTTTAACACCCCCTCTCTCTTTTCCAATCCATTTTTCTCCCTCAATACAGCTATTCCAGGGGCTCTGAACCACCTCCTGCCTCTCTGGAAAAATTACACCTTTTCATTACAACGAAACAGACTTATAATCATAGTATGGCATCTGATATACGAAAGCCCGGACTATAAAAAAGACAATCAATCCAAAGAAGGAGATATACCATGAGAGCCTGTGAAAGACTTTTAAACTATGTAACGATTCCTACTCCCAGTGATGAAACCAGCACTACTCTTCCATCCTCCGCCTGCCAATTCAATCTGGCCAGGGAGTTAGCCAGAGAATGTACCGATCTGGGCCTTTCAGATGTGCAGATAGATGAACACTGCTATGTCTATGCCCACATTCCTCCAACCAAAGGGTATGAACACAAACCCTCCCTGGGCTTTATTTCCCACTTAGATACAGTAGCTGATTTCTGCCACCAGGAGATCCTTCCCCTGGTCACTCCAAACTACGATGGGCTGGATCTGCCCCTTGGAGGTTCACAAGGGCGCATTCTCTCCCCGGATATGTTTCCCCATCTGAAAGAATTAAAGGGGCGCACACTTATTACCAGTAATGGAGACACCATTCTTGGAGCCGATGACAAAGCTGGAATTGCAGAAATTATGACCATGGCAGAGCGAATCCTTGCAGAGAACCTTCCCCACGGCCCAATCTCCATTGCCTTCACTCCGGACGAAGAAATTGGATCGGGAGCTGCACATCTGGATTTGAAAAAGTTCAACGCAGAATTTGCCTACACTATGGATGGAGATACAGAAGGGGAAATCCAATACGAAAATTTCAATGCTGCAAAAGCCACCTTCCTAATTCATGGGGTCAATGTACACCCCAGCTCAGGAAAAAATATTCTGGTCAATGCAGGACTTGTGGCAATGGAATTAAACTCCCTGCTTCCCCAGGGAGAAACTCCCAGAGACACGGAACAGTATGAGGGATTTTATCACCTGGTTGATATGAAAGGAGAGGTTGCCCAAGGCCACCTCCACTATATTGTTCGGGATCACGATTGGAAACACTTTGAGACGCGATTGAATACACTGAAAGAAATAGCAGAGCAAATGAACAAAAAATGGGGAGCTGGTACCGTTGAGCTCACCATCACCCAGCAATATAAAAACATGGCCCAAATCATTGAAAATGGCCATATGCACCTAATCGAAAATGCAAAAAAAGCCTGGGAAGCAGCCGGTGTCAGACCCATTGTACTCCCCATTCGGGGAGGTACAGACGGTGCTCAATTAAGCTTTAGAGGACTTCCCTGTCCTAACCTGGGAACCGGCGGACATGGCTATCACGGCCCCTATGAACACATCACAGCCGAAGGGATGGATCGGACGGTGGATATGATGGTGGAACTGGTTCAAATCTACGCACAATCCTGAAGCTTCACAGCAAAAACCGGAATGAAACCTGTATATGGTCTCATTCCGGTTTGATCATTCTACGATTCTGCTGTCTACAGCATTTTCTTCATCTCATCTGCTACAAACTGAACCTTCGTTCCAATAATCACCTGAACAGCCGTCTTGCTGGGACGCATAATCCCTGCCACTCCTGCGGACTTAATCTTCTTCTCATCCACCAGAGTATAATCCTTGATCTCAAGTCTCAGTCTTGTAATGCAGTTGTCCAGAGAGGTTACGTTTTCCTTGCCGCCTAATCCCTCCAAAACGATGGCAGCTACCTTTGTGAAATCATCATTGGCTAAAACAGCTGCCATATCGCTATCCAGATCCTCATCTTCACGGCCTGGGGTCTTTAAATTAAAGGTTACAATAGCAGTTCGGAAGATAATATAGTAAATAACTGCCACTACAACACCTTCCACCAAAAGCATATACGGCTGATTTGCCATAGGAAGTCTGCTGCTTAAGAAGAAATCCACAAAGCCTGCGCTAAATCCAAAACCGGCAGTCCATCCAAACATTGCAGTCACTGCTACCACAATACCAGTCAGAACTGCATGAATCAGATATAATCCTGGAGCCAGGAACATGAATGCAAACTCAAGGGGCTCAGTTACACCTGTAAAGAAGGCAGATACAGAAGCTGCCAGCAAAAGACCATATGCCACTTTTTTCTTCTCGGACTTGGCAGTATGGTACATGGCCAGAGCTGCTGCCGGAAGACCAAACATCATAACAGGGAAAAATCCAGCCTGGTACATCCCTACACGGTAATTTCCAATCACTCCTCCTGCTGCAAGAAGCTCCTCTGTTGGGCTCCAGAAGTTTCCAATATCATTAATACCTGCCAGGTTCTGCCAGAATACCTGATTCAATGCATGGTGAAGACCTGTAGGAATCAGCAAACGGTTAAAGAAGGCATAAAGACCAGCGCCAATCGCTCCCATATCCTTGATGGCCATTCCAAGTCCTACCAAACCAGAGTAAATAACAGGCCAGATAAAGAACAAAATGACAGATACTACCAGCATTGCAACAGAGGTAATAATCGCTACGCAACGCTTTCCGCTAAAGAAAGACAACGCATCTGGTAATTTCGTTCTGCTAAATTTATTGTAGCAGCCAGACGCAACCAAACCAGATATAATACCAGTAAAAGCATTTTTAATTGCGTCAAATGCAAGCTTAGAATCCATGTGATCACGGGCAAATACCCCTACGGCATCCAAACCATCTTCCGCCTTAATTCCTTTTAACATAACCACAACATCAGTGCTTAACAGGGTGGTGAGCACCAGGAAGGCAACCAGACCGGATAAAGCAGCCGCCCCATCCTGTTCCTTAGCCATACCAATTGCCACACCAACGGCAAACAGATAAGGTAGATTATCCACCAGAGAACTGCCGGCTTTAATTAAAAACGCTGCAACCTGGCTGTTTGAGCCCCAGCCAGTTGGATCCAACCAGTAACCAATGCCCATGAGCAGCGCTGCTGCCGGAAGAACTGCTACTGGTAACATCAATGATTTACCCAGTTTCTGCAAATACTTCATCATAACTTAAATCCCCTTTCTTAATGAGAGCTCCCGCACACACTGGCAGCGCAGGAATACTCCAAATGACTAATCTGTCACTTCTCTATCTAAACCCCAATACGGGTTTAAATCATATATCATAACCCCTTTTTTACTCCCCGTCTTGAATCCCCGCCTCTTTACAATTTTATAATTGCCGACTCTCCTGCCCTCACATCCATGCCATAGACAGATTCCAGTTTTGGAAACTCCGGGGTGTTGCAGATGATAACAGGTGTAATCACATCGTATCCTTCCGCCTTGATCTTATCCATATCAAATTCTATCAGCAGATCTCCCTGCTTTACCTTGTCGCCCGCTGACACATGGGCTTCAAAATACTGTCCCTTCAGCTGGACTGTATCCAGTCCAATGTGAATGATAATCTCTGCCCCATATTCTGTCTGAAGACTTACCGCATGTTTTGTATCAAATACCATCGTTACCTGACCATCACAGGGGGCAACTATTGTTCCTTCCGAAGGGATCACCGCAGTCCCTTTCCCCAGTATCTCCTGGCTAAAGGTAGGATCTGCCACGTCCTGCATAGAGACAGCCTTTCCTGTAACCGGAGCTGCAATACACCGCTCCCCCTGCTTCTCTCCTCCAAACATCTTCTTTAATGAACCAAACATCCTTACAAACTCCTTTCATTCTACGTAATTTATATCCCTCTTCTGATTCCCTATCTGCTTCTGATTCTGCAAATATGAAGGGCTAGATAAGCCATCTCCTCCTCCGTCACTTCATGACCATATTCCCTTTGAATCAACGCCTTTACCTGCTGGCTGCAGGCATACTCCTCAGGACATATCCGATCGATCATCTCCTGAAATTCCAGATTATCAAATTCCATACGCTCCTCTGTAAAGACTCTCTGAGCCAGGAACCGCAGATGGGTAATGAAGCGATCGTAATGGAGGGACTGCTCATCCAGCTCCACCTTAAAATATTCCTTCACTACCTCCAGCACCTGCTGAATCAAATTTGTGATTTTTATCGTATCACCCATAGGGCCATCATATTCTGCATTCACAATATGTAAGGCAATGGAAGCTGCCTCATCCACCGGAAGCTTAACCCCCAGATCCCTGTCAATCATTGCGATGGCATACTCACCTACCAGATATTCCTCATTGTAAAATACTCTCACCTCTCTGATTAAAGGGTTAGAAAACATCAATTTCTGTTTGAACCGTTCCAATGCAAAATTTATATGATCTGTAAGGGTAATATATACATTGGGGTTGATTGGCCGGTTTAAAACTGACTTGGCATAGCTGATAATCTCTGCCGAAATCTGTACATGCTCCATAGGTAAATTCACCAGCATCTCCTTAAACCGATCCATGGTATTCTGACTGTCCAGGCGAAAGATCTTCTCAACCTTCTCCTGATGGATCAAGTCTCCCTCCCTGGCTTTAAAGCCAAGACCTCTGCCCATCACCACAATTTCCCTGCCATCTTCATCGCAGGTGCTCACTATGTTATTATTAATAACCTTTACTATCTTCATCTCTGCTCCTGATTAAAAACAAAAAAACCAACTTTGTTAAAAAGATAGGTACACCCCAACTTAACTTTGGTCTATCCTCTCTTTAACAAACCTGGTTTTGCCTGCCAAACAGTAACAATCCGAATTCATTATCAAGTTATATGTATTGGTTTCTACTGTTAGGATTATAACAAATTTTAAGAAAAAAGTCAATTATACTTTGTATATTTTTTATATTCTTTCTATTTTTAATGCCCTTCCCCTCCATAACCCCACATAAAAATATACAACCACTGTAACTGCCAAATAAAACCAGGTAGCAGGGTTAGAAAACCAGGTAGTAAAAAAGGATAACATAAGGTACATGGCAATCTGAGCATAGATCACATGGCCTGCCGGACAGACAAGCTCCCTTCTCTTTTTCTCCAGCAGACAGCAGACCGCTCCCAAAACAGCACCAAAAAGAACCATTCCCGGAATACCAAAGTCGTAGTAAGCATCATAGAATAAGGTCACGGTAGTCAGCTCTTCTTTTGTTACGAAAAGAGGAAAGGCTGTTAAACCGGGAAGCAGAAATTTAAGCCCTGTGAGAGCCCATACAGGAAAAAGCATTCTGAGCCCCATCCCATAGGTTTCCAGCTGCTCCACCAGACAATTAAAATTATCGTAATTGTTGGCAATATACATATAAGGCTGAGTAACAAAGATGGGAGTTCTGCTGTTCTTCATCTCAAATATTCCATTTAAATATTCCACGCTGTGGCTGCGCATCACCGTCAGTGCCAAATAGGCAGGAACCATAAAGCACACAAGAATCCCCACATATCTAAACCGGATCCTGCCTATCATAGAAATATAGGTAAATACTGCCATACCCACAGCCAAGATCAACTGAAACCTGGAGACACAAAGGACAGGAACTGCCAAAGACAAAAGCACAAATACAACCCCCGGCCAAAATCCCCTGTCTCTGAAGCGCCCTCCTTCTTTTTCCAGAACCATCCGGGTGTACACTACAAACAAGCTGGGAACCAGCACACAAGACACAGTGAAATAATGAACTCCGCTCACATGAAAATAAGAGTAGGCATGAGGAACCCCAAAGGAAAACAAGGGCACAAATCCCAGCTTCCACACCTCACAGAAAAACGCAAGAAAAGACAGGGTAACCAGCGCTCCCATAGCCTTTAAAATCCTTCCTGACTGAATAGAACTCTCTAAATCATTATAATAGACTGACTTCCGATCCCTTCTCTCCTTCTCCCTTTTTTCTAAAACCCCTGTGAAAAGATGGAAAGCCAGCCAAAAGGACACCACTCCAAGAAAAAAGCAGAGCCAGGTTTCTGTACTCCAATCCCTTTGCAGGCGACTCAGCTTAAAGGCAGAGAGCCCCTGTCCTCCCACAAAAAAAAGACAGAATAAGCCTCGCAGATGAATTAAATTCCTGCTGCTGCGGTAATCCTTCCAATACAGCCACAAAGCAGAGGCGATTAAAGCCAGCCCGGACAGCATGTAATCATGCTGCCGGGCCAATATAAAGCTTATAATATAACAAATCAGATATACTGCCATTAAAGATTAACCTTCTCCACAAACGCTTTCATGTATTCTTCCACCTCTGCTGCTGTAGCAAAGGTCATTGCCTTATCAGCCACAGCCTGAAGCTCTGTTATACTGTACCCTGTCACCAGCTTTCTGGTCTTCAATATAGCAGATGCACTCATACTGAATTCATTCAGGCCAAATGCCAAAAGAAGAGGAATCATCATAGGATCACTGGCTGCCTCTCCGCACATCCCCACCATAATACCAGCCTCCCGGCCGCTGGCAATGATATGTCTGATACTCCTGAGCACTGCCGGATTAAAGGTAGAATACAGGTAGGACACCTTTTTATTGCCTCTGTCCACTGACATGGTATACTGGGTCAGATCATTGGTTCCAATACTAAAGAAGTCCACTTCCTTTGCAAATATATCTGCAATCAGAGACGCTGCTGCTGTCTCCACCATAATACCTACCTGAATATCCTTCTTATAGGGAATTCCCTGACCATCCAGCTCTGCCTTCAGCTCCTCAACCAATCCCTTGGCCTGGCGATACTCCTCAATACAGGTCACCAAAGGCACCATAATGCGGATATTTCCAAAAGCGCTGGCTCTTAGAAGTGCTCTCAGCTGAGGTTTATAAATATCTTCCTGACGGTCCAGGCAGAAGCGGACTGCACGATACCCCAGGAATGGATTCTCATCCTGCTCCAGTCCCATATAAGGAATTTCCTTATCACCACCAATATCCAGAGTCCGGATAATCACAGGCTTACCATTCATGGCAGCTGCAACCTTCTTATAGGCCTCATACTGCTCCTCTTCTGTGGGCATGGAGGTTCTGTCCATAAACAGAAACTCTGTACGAAACAGTCCGATCCCCTCTCCATCATACCGGAGCACTTTGTCCACATCTTCCGGCTTTCCAATATTAGCCACAATCTCTACCTGCACCCCATCCTTTGTTACAGATGGTGTTCCAATGTACTGCTCCAGCTCCTTTTTCTCTGCCATAAAGGTGTTCTTCTTGCCCTCATACGCCTCCTTCACAGCTGCATCCGGATTCAAATACACCTCCCCTGTGCTGCCGTCCAGCACCATATCATCCCCATCCTTGGCCTCTCCTAAAAATCCGGTCACTGCAACCACAGCGGGAATCTCCAGGGCTCTTGCTAAAATTGCGCTGTGGGACGTTTTTCCTCCCAGCTCCGTCACAATACCAGTCACCTTCTCCGGATTAATACCTGCTGTCATGGAAGGAGTCAAGTCCTCTGCCACGATCACGCTGCCCTTAGGCAGCCCGGAGATATCCACAGAGCGAAGCCCCATAAGCATTCTCTGCATACGCGTTTTAATATCACGCATATCCGTTGCTCTCTGCTGCATCAGCTCATCCCCCATGGAAGAGAACATATCCGCATACATATTGCATACGTTCTCAATCGCAAATTCGCTGTTTACATTATCCTTCTGAATGGAGCTTTCAATTTCTCCCACCAGCATAGGATCAGACAGGAGCATCATATGTCCCTGCATAATTTCGGCTTCTTTCTCTCCTACTCTTGCAGACAAATCCTTTGCCATATCCTCTGTATCCTTAAGAGTCTGTTCCAGCGCCCCCTTAAAGCGCCGGATTTCAGCAGATGGATCGCTGATAGTCTGTCTGGTAATAACCAGCTTTTCCTCCTTTATAATCACCGCTTTTCCAATTCCAATTCCCGCAGATGCGCTTGTTCCCTTGTACATTCCCTGTACCTCCTTATTAATTTTCATCACATTTTGTGGTTACAGATTCCAAACAGCTTCGGAGCTTCTCACTCCGGCTGCCCTCACTCCCCCAATCCATCCTCCACGATCTTAAGCATAGCTGACAATGCTGCCTCCTCGTCCGGCCCCTCACAGATGAACATCAACTCATCCCCAGACTTGACACAGGCTCCCAGAACACTTAAGACACTTTTGGCGTTCGCTGTTGTACTTCCTATCTTAAATGATATCTTAGATTTGTAAAGCAATGCCTCCTTGCAAAGAAGTCCTGCCGGCCTCAAATGAAGACCTGTTGGATTTTTAATAACTGCTTCTGCACTTACCATCTTACCACTCTCCTTGTATGGCTGCTAAGGCTGCCCCTTCTTTAGGAAGAGGCAGAGGAACCTTCTGCTCCTTCCGAGGAGGATTCCTCCTTCGTCTCACTCTCTGATGGCTGGGATGTCTCCACCGCCCCTGCCGTTCCCCTTTCCTGAACCGTTATCTGAGGCCGGTCATAACTAACCACCTCATAGGCGCCCCCCAGATGGAAAACCATCTCAGCGCTGTGGGTTCCCGGAGTCATAAAGCTTACATCCACCTCTGAGGTCAGATTCGACTCAGTCAGCTGATCCAAATCCTCCTTTAACCCTCTGATCACTACATTCACCGATTCTGAACCGTACTGGTAATTATATCGGCTGTCAGCTCCTACCTGACGAATCTGACCGGAATACATGCGATAGCTTCGGCTTTCCAAAGCCTCCACCTTAATCACAAGCTTCAGTTCCCTTGAGGAATCTGCCAGTTCTACCCCCTCCGGCAGATACTTGTTCAAATCTATGGTCACTTCCTTATCAGAAGTAGCTCCATCCATATCCAACTCCGAACCAGGTATCGTAATCGAATTAATCTTAGCCAGATCCGACTTAAGCCCCTTTACAGCCACCGAGTTTCTGCTGCTCTCAATTCCTGTAAAACGGTAGCCTTCAGCCACCTTTCCCTCAGTCCTGAAATCCAACGGAAGATCCTTACTTTTAAGAATTGGCAAAAAGTAGTCAATTTCAGGGTGACTAAAAGTAAGACGCTCCTCCCCGTTCAGCTCAGTCAGTTCATTGTCATTGGCATCAAAGCATCGAAGGGAAACCCTTCCCTGCTGATCAGAATCTGCTCCATCCACATTGATCACAACACCCACTTTGCTGATTCGTCCCACCATGGAGACAGGGCCGCTCACATACACATGAGAAGGCGATAAGGTAACCTCTCCCCTCTTATAATCAGCGGCCGGTTCCCCTTCTACGTAAGACACCAAGTCAAAGGACTTCCTCTGCAAATCCTCTGTGGCTACCCGGACAACCCCCGGTCTGGCCATGGGGGAATCCACCAGACGGCTCTTATTATTCTTCACCTCCACCTTCACCGGAACGGAACCTGTGGGCTCATACATATCAGCCAGATCTATATAGGCTCTAAAATCTGACGGCCGGATACTCCCGGCATCCAAACTTCTCACACGATAGCTTACAGTGACTGTACTTTTATCCATCAAAAGCTCATAGGTCTTTCCGCTGGAGGCCAGTATGGTTTCATTCAGAATCTCCAGGGGAACTTCCTGGGTATCTGCGTTCTCCGGATTCGATATATTAACCACAGCCAGCCACACAAAAAATGCAAGAAAGACAGAAAGTATTTTAAGACCCAGATTATGAGTCAGCCTTTTTTTCATTCTTCAGCCTTCCCTTCCATATTCTGCTAAATCCCTTGGCAACAACCAGCTCCTCCTTGGCAGAAGAGAGAATCTCCCTTAAGCGATCCGTATCCCCCACTCCGGTCAGCTCCCCCGCCTCCGCTACGGTCACCCTGCCCGTCTCCTCAGAAACTATGACAGTAATACTGTCCGTCACCTCACTGACTCCCACTGCCGCCCTGTGGCGAGTTCCCAGAGCCTTGCTGATGGACATACTGTCAGACAGGGGAAGATAACAGGTAGCAGCTGCAATCCTGTTCCCCCGTATCACGACTGCTCCATCATGGAGCGGAGTATTGTGTTCAAAGATATTGATCAGAAGCTGACTGGTAACAAGACCATTGATCTCAATCCCAGTTCTTTCAATCTCCTTGAGAGACGACCCCCTCTCAATCACCATCAGTGCACCCGTCTTAACCTTGGCCATCTCAAAGGTAGCCCGAACCAGCTCGTTGACTGTCTTCTCATTAAAGCTCTGGTTTTCCTTTCCATCATCAAAGGAAAGGATTCCAGACAAGAAATTCCGGCTTCCCAGCTGTTCCAGTGCCTTCCTTAATTCCGGCTGAAATACAACTAAAAGTGCAGTTACTGCAATGGTAGTGGCATTCTCCATAATCCACAATATGGTAGTCAGGTGGAGCACAGCAGCAAATATAACGAATACCAGAATCACCACCAGGCCTTTTAGCAGGTTCCAGGCTCTGGTATTCTTAATCCATACAAGAATTTCATATACCAAAAAGGAAATAATTACAATCTCAAGAAGATTCCCCAAGGATATTCTGGGCAGCAACGACAGCCAGGATGAAAGCTGATCCAGTAAATCTGCCATGCACTCACACCTCCTTACATTCATTTACTTGCATCAATGCACATTTCTCTCCCGTGTGATGCGTTTCCGAGTGCTGATCTTTTGTACCTTCACATCCGGTGTGCTCACCGTCATCTTAGGCACTGCCTTTACATAATAGTAATAATCGTCATCCTCAAACTGGACATACTCCGTTCGGGTATAATCCACTGTAAAGATGAAAAAGTTGTACACAGCTGCAATGGCAACTGATACCACCATCCCCAGAATAAGAGGGAGCACTTCCACAGAAACCCCAAAAATAAAATCCCCTACTAATATAACCAGAAGTTCCGCCACAGTTCCCGCTGCAATCGCTATCATCCAGGCGTAATCCACAGACAGGCGCCGAATTAAGTATACGATCACAATGCCTACCCCACAGACTGCCACCATCACCATCATGGTCTGATTCAAAAGAACCGATTTTAGAATCTGACTGTACCTCTGAACGATGTCCACTGATGCTTCTGTGGTGAGAACGCCTGCATTCTGCTTTACATACATCAAAAGATAGTACAAAAACACGCCGCAGCTTACAGGGATCACAGAAGCTACGCCACCCCCAAGCCCTACCAAAAGGGGAACTACATATGGAATACGGAACAAAAACGCCAAAGGAGTCAGCACCATGAGAATACTGTCTCCCGGTTTAAAGCCGCAATAGAGAATAATAACCAACAGGATCAACGCCAGCACAATCAATACCATCTCCAGAGAAACAGCATAAATATGAGCCATCATAAGACAGCCTGCCAAAAAGACAATGGCTCCATAGGGGAGCAAAGCACTGATAAAACACACAAGTAAAATCACCAGAGGATTCTTAAGCTTTGCCATATATCCGATATTAGCATTCAAACTCAAAAACATACACAGAGCAAATCCAAAGCGGATTACCGGCTGTATCACATGGCTAAACCTGTTATAAAACGTCTTTAATTGTTCCTTCCATAGCAGAAGACTTGTCATCTAACCCTTCCTCCTCTGTTATCCCGCGTTTTCTCAGTCTTGTCTCTCTCATATCGTTTCATCAGATGCTTTAACTTGGAGACATACATCACCTGAAATCTGGCAGCTGCATCGTACCGCTTAGAGTACACTCTCCAGGCAATGAGCAGATAGAGCACAAGTCCTACCGCGTAAGTCCTCCCCCACTTCTGCACAGTTCCCATCACATCTTCTATAGGCATCTCATTGAGCATCGCTTCCAATTTATACAGAACCCACATTAAAAGAACCATGAGATAGCAGAAGGTGTATCCGAAAAAAGAGCGGAACATTTGCCCGCCAACATAGTCCTTCTTAAAATACCGATTGATGGGAAATATTTTTCTGCCTTCATTTTTTTCAAATATGGCCAGCTCGGTCATTGCACCGACCTTTTCCTCATTCAGCATACAGGCTCTCCTTATACGTTTTCACAATATATCAATTTAGTATACCACAACTTTTCCGGTTTTGCGACACCTTAAATGAATTTTTATCATTTTGAAAATGAAGGAAGGGCCAAAGTCCGGTTTAAAACCAGCTCTGCCCCCATCCATTTTAATAGCAGTAACTATGATACTTTGTCTGTAAATACACCCCTCTCCCCTGTCTTCGTCCTGACTGCCAGATCACATTTCCAGGCAGAACACTTCCATGTTCCAGCAAATATCTGGCATTCGCCCAATTCTGTGGGGTGGGCTCCCTGTAGTAATTTCCATCCTTTGTACAGGCATACTGTCCCGGCTGAAAGACCACCTCCCGAATTGAGTTTGGAAAGGAGGGGTGAGCCACCCGGTTAAGCACTACCGATCCAACATAGAGCTGCTCATCATCAGGACAGTTTTGAGCTTCCCCGCAAATCACGTGAGCCAGAATATACAGTTCCTCATCTGTGTAGCCGCGAGCCACTGTGGGGCGTTCAGAAAGACTCTCTGTTTTTATATACCCACAGCCATTCTCCATCACAATTTTAAACCATCCACTCTCCTCCCCTATCACATCAAAGGAAATATTCAGAGGAGACTGAAACAGAAGCTCCGCTTCCCCACTGGCTTCCCTGCGGATCTCCACGCCCTGATGCCCGGCATATTTTACAGAAATACCTGCTGCATGTTTAAACAGATTTTTATAATGACCAAACAGCTCCCGGGCTGACTGGTAAGCTTCCGGATTAAATTCTTCCGCCCAAACTGACAAAGGGAATACCACTGTCAATGAAAATGCCGCGATCGCTGTAATCAGTAATTTTTTCATAGCTGCTCCTTTTTTGTTGCATCCATTGGCAAACTTATACATCTTTTAATAGTTTGCCCAAAAAAGGAGTGTTCAAACATTTATGCAGATCTTATCCTCCAACTGGAGTCATTCATTTTCCAATCGTTCCAAACGTTCTTTTCTCATTCCCCTGCCCATCTGCCTAAAAGTCTATCCACTATTATATCATCATCCTGTACTCCTGCTTCCACCGCCCCACCATCTCCATCGCGCCGCTCATGCGCTTAATGGGATCCTTTTTAAAGAGCGCCCTTAGCGCTCTCACCTCCTCCGCCTGACCTGCATTGAGAGCAGCCGCATCTGCCTCCTTTTTCCACTGTGCTGCCAGCTCCTGAGTGAAAAGAGACTGATACCGCTCCTTGGCATCCAGCTCCGGAGCAAAGAGAGTAAGAAAGTAAATCCGCTTTAGTACATCCTGACTTTTTCCCAGGGCATACGCCTTATCATAAGCCTGAAGAGCCTTGTGAAACTGAAACATCATGGCATAGGAAGCACCCAGATTTTGATACACCTTTCCCTGAAAGGTGTCATCCACATGACGATCTCCTGAATACTCCAACACCTTCTCATACCGCAAAGCTGCTTTTCCAAACTGATGCTGATGGAACATATAGTCAGCCCTCTCTTTATCATACTGAGCCGGATGAAGGGAACGGAGAGAAGAAACCGTGGCCTTAAACTTCTGAAGCTCCCTCTCACTGTAATAATCACACTCCGATAAAAACAGCAGAAGCACATCCTCAGTTCTTCCCCCCGTCTCCATCAGCTTTTCCATACGTCCAGCCAGATAATCCATATCCAGCTCCCTTCGGATAAAGCCAATGAGGAGTTCATCCACAAACTCATCCATTGCCAGTACAGGGTGATTGTAAATCACATAGCAAAGCTCCTGGGAAGAATGGACATGAATCCCCAGCACATCAATATAATATGGATGGTTCACCAGCTCCTGCCTGCAAAGTATCAAACTCATATCCTTACCTCTTGGCGGATCACCGCATCCGATGCGGGAAACAGCTCGCCAAATCCTTTATCCTTTATCACAATCACCATTGTTTCCTCATTGATAAACGCCAAATTCATCTCCACTCTTGTGGTTCTGGACGGCCTCTTTGGAAATTCACTGAGCGGAATCCGCACCAGCTTCTTTTTCTTTGAATCCAGAGGTGTAATGGTCACCTCCACCTCATTTGAACCCTCCACAATAAAATCCATGGAGCATTTGGACTCATACCAGCTGTCCCCGTAAGAGGCCACCACCAGCTGCCCCTCCCTTCCCCTCTTCATAATCTTTAAGGATACCTCTGCCTTAAGACGCCCCTCACAGATAAAAATATAGGGATAGGAAGTGCCTCCCTTAAGGGAATCTACCCCCTTACAGACAGCCCCCTTGGAGAAGAGATGAGACTCCACAAATACCTTTCTCCGGTTGCAGACCATTTTCATAAAATCAGGCGCCCAGTCCTGATGATCAAAGCCTTTTCCTGTGAGAAATACAGTAGAAAACAGCTTTCTGCTTAAAAGCTTTTCCGCACAGGCACTGAGTATTTTGTCAGCCAGTCTGCTTCCAGAGGGAGAGTCCAAAATATCCAAATTGAATGCCTCCTCCTGATTCTGAGCCTCCCCCTGAACCATATTGCGGCGCATCCCTCTCTGAACCTTCATCTCATAGTAGCAAAGGCGGTCTGAGGATAGTTCAAACAGACCCACCTGATTCATCCAAAGCTCCTTTTTCTGACTAAGAACATAGTAGATAAAGCTTTCTGTATGGCTGATCACATGGAGCCGATCCCTGGGGATCTCCAGATAGTCGGCGCAGTACATCAACGTATCCAAAAGCCTTGCATTCACCTCCTGGAGGGTAATCACCAGCTTTGACACCTGCTCCAGCCCAAACTCTCTCCTTGGATACCTCAGCATATTCTCTATAAACAGCTTAAGAAGGGTTCTCCCGGTATAACAGGTACCTCCGATCGTGGATGTACCATCCTTTAATACCATTTTCAAAAGCTTATCTACAATGATCCCCTCCCCAAGAAGGGTGGAAGCATATGCCTCCTCCCCTGTGAGCCAGGTTTCTTCCTGTTTGTTCCGGCAGATAACCGTAGGAATCGTCCACGACTTCTCCTTATCATAACAGCTGAGCTGGGTGTAATCATCATTCAAATCCAGTCCAATCACCAGTCCGTCCATCGACCGCTCCTCCATCACTCTATAGGAAACAGGCTTCCAAGAATGGCGGACTTTTTCAAATATTCCTCCATCGCTCCCGCCAGCCTGCCGTCATCCCTGTTTCTTATGGCTGCTCCCATCTCATTTAAGCAGGCAAAGCGGCTATTTTCCTTGCCCTCCAGCTTATGGTCACACTCCACGCTTCCCTCTGCCACAAGTGTGCGGCTTCCCTCAGGAGAATCGTAAATCCGATACTCCATGATTTCCCCCTCAAAAAGCACCTTCTGTTTTACATAGATTCCCTGATAAATCCGTCGCATATCTTCACTGTGCCAACAATCCTCACCCTGCCCAATCCTTACCTGAAATTCAGGAGGACGATCCTTTCTGCCCAGATACTCCACCATAACCTTGTCCATAATATCCTCTGGTATGGGAATATGCTTTGATAAATCCCTTGTATAAGGAAAGATAAGACCTTGCTCCAGAAGAACCTCCGTCATCTTTTTACACAGCTGCTTATCTTCCTCCCCCAGCTTCTCTTTTGTAGAAAAATACAGCGTTAAAGCCAGGGTGTAAATGGTAGGCATAGTATCTCTCCAGGCGCTGCCTCCCAGCGCCTGCTTAAGATATTCAAACATCCTCTCATCTCCACCCTGACGCTCCAGAAAATACTGGATGCTTTTCTGGGTAAAATAAGCCTTTACCACACTTTCTCTGGTGGATTTTCCCTTCATGTACAGGTCAAATACAGAATCTATCTGCCGGCAGCACCCTGTAAACATCATCTGACCTAAAAGCCGCTCTTCCAGATCATACGTCTCCACATGCTCCTTCACACCCTGAATCAGAATTTCATACATCTGGGATACCGTTCCATTAAAGTGCTCACAGAGATAATCTAACACCACACTGTCATACATTCCCGCGCGAAACACACGGTAAGCAATATGAAGGAGCAGATCGTCCTGATCGAACAGCTGCTGGAGTATCGTTTTACCACACAGCTTCATCAGGCTGTCAGGCTGAATGTGCTGGCTGCCATACTCCTGAATCATATGGTAGGCCTCCTGCATATGGTTCTGGCGAATCAGAGTTTCACAGATCCTTTGCCTCTGCCTTGCATCCAGAGACTTTTTATCCAGCTGCACCAGATAGGTACAACTGAAAATCCCCATGCCCTCCTTACTCTCCTCGGCTCCCCTACAGTAATAATCCGTCACTGACTGAAGGAGCCGGCGCTCAAATACAGGGTTCAGATCCATCTGGAACAGGATCTCCTCCAAAAGCTCCGCCTGATGCTCATTCTCCACCCCCTGGCTCACAATCTTCCGGCATTCCAAAAGCTTAAGCATCAGATGCTCCTGGTAAACCTGATAGCACTTTTCCAGAAGATCCGGCTGATCCATTACAGGAATCTTCCTATGCTTTACATCCAGATAACGGTTTCCATAGGAATCCTGAAAGATAATCGCAATCTGATCTGAATATAAAGGAACGTAGGCAGTTTGATCCTCCAGAAGGTAGGCTTCCTCCCCCTCCAGCTCCACATACCGGATAATTACGTATTTCATTCTGGGATCCTCGCAGCAAATTCGAAAGGATCGCAGAATGCCCGGAAGCACCTTAGCCACTGGCTCATCAATCATATTCTTATAGATCATATGCTCATAGATCACAGCCATGCAGCTGTCGATCCTGCTCTTAAACAGCTGCTCCATAGCAAAGGACTCCATGCTCCTGATATAGGACTGATACAGCTCAGAGGAAGGATTCATATACAGCAGAATATTTCTGTAGAGAACACTGCGGCTGTACGGATCCAAATCCTTATCGTAGGAGAAGTACAAAAGTACCTCTTTCGGGAGCAGGTAGGCGTAATCCTCAGGAAGGGAAAAAAGAAAATACTCGTAAAGTCTGGTTAAATTCACTCCCTCCTTCAATGCCTTCTCATACCACAAAAAAGCCTTCCGGCTCTTGCGCTCTCCCTTTATAAGAATACTACAGACTGCCTCCAGCAGTTCCCTCTGAGGATAGGCCTCATACAGCTTTATCATCAACCGTTCCAGAAGCATTCTGTAATGCTTTACTTCCATCATCCCTTTCCCCGCCCTGAGAGCTACGGCTTCACTGATGATTCCTTTTTGAATTCCAAAAGAAAGCACCTGAACTTCAAACTCTCCCATATGGGTTAAAATATCAGGGTGAGCCTCTACCAGCCTGGCTGCCTCCCCATACACAAAGGGACTGCTGCTGCCTCGTTTGAACAGATGTTTTAAAGAGTTATAAGCTTCCAGAGGATTTAAAACCATGGTATCATCCAGCTTCATAAGAAGAAGGAACAGGTAAGGAGACGTTCTCTGACCCTCTCCCCACAAAAGCTTCTTTATATAGTGGCACAGAGATTCCTTCTCCTCCCCCTGTCCCCCTGACAACTGAATCCTCAAATACCGGTAGAAGCAGTAGCTCTCTGTCTGCTCTTCTCTCCGGCTTAAAATGGCATCCCTGACTTCATCCAGACATAAAGCAGCACTTTCCTTTCTTCCATTCAGAAACAGAAGCTCTGCCTGAATCATGCGAACCCTGGGATCCTCAGGATAATCAGCCCTCAGCCCCTCAGCCACCTTCATCATCTGATTCAAAAGAAGTGACTGCCCTCCGTTTCCTGTCTGGTAATCTAAGCGGAGGGACAGGTATTTGAAAAGACTTCTCCTGTCCATCTGCTTATCTGTGTCAGAAGGCAGTCCGGTGATATCCACAGTACTGTCCCCCTCCGCCTCTATCTCAATGGTAAACTCCTCCCGCAAAGACATCAGCTTAATCCGCCCAAAATTCCTTCCTCTGTGAAGCAGCTCCGGCCGCACCCGATACCCCACCCGTCCTCTGCTATTTACAAAATCTCCATCTGTCAGCTGCCTGGACACCAGCTCTATAAAAGGAGCGTCTGTCTGAACCTCCACTGCCACGTACCCCCAGCCATTGGACATAATTTGGATGGAGTCCTCCACAACTGTCATGGGATTCTCATACACTCTCTTCCTGGTATCTGCCATCAGCTCCACCGGCTCCTTCACCTGTAAGGCTACCAAAAATTCCTCTAACAGATTCCGTCTTTCTGCCCTGCCCTTTAAGCCTTCATAGATCGTGCGTGTCCATGCATCCTGCATAAAGGGAGCCTCTGTAAAATCCTGATACTCAAACAGTCTCAGAGCTGTCTCCAAATCCCTCTTAGCTAAATTCCCGAAATCTCTGGCTGTCTTAAGCCTTCCCAAGGTATCCTCGGAACTTCCCATCTGAACACGCAAAGAATAAGGAATCTCCCTCTCTCCGCCATTTGTGACCAGATAAAAAGATCCCTCAATTATGTCCCCATGCTCAAAACACTTGCTGTCGACTTCATATATAATTCGGTTTCGCAGCCCGCCAAAGGCGTTGTTCTCAATCCGCACCCGCTCATGACTGGAATAAGCCAGCCCTTTTATATGCAGATTATTCCCACTGCTCACCACAATCTCACCACGGATTACCTCCCCCGCCTGAACCACTGCCTCCAACCGTTCCGGTTTCAGCACAAGCTTCGGCGTCTCACTGTCGATAATTCCCCTGGCCAGACGGTTAATCCGTTCCTTCATAGTACCACCTGTATCTTTATCCTTTTGTGTATCAGTGTCTTACACTTACGTTACATGATAACACATTTTAGCTTGATTTAAAAGTGCAAAATTGATATGATAGAGGAAAATGTACATAAGTCAATGTTACTATTTGTAAATATAAGGATGGAATAAAATATGACAACCAGTGAAAAAGCGTTGCAGCTCCACCAGGAATGGGAAGGGAAGGTAGAGACAGCCTCCAAAGTCAGAGTCGACTCCAGGGAGGCTCTCGCTCTGGCCTACACCCCCGGAGTCGCTGAGCCCTGTAAGGAGATCGCCAGACACCCGGAAGCCGCTTACAAATACACCATCAAATCCAACACCATCGCCGTGGTATCTGACGGCAGTGCTGTGCTGGGTCTGGGTAATATCGGCCCCCTGGCAGCTATGCCTGTTATGGAGGGCAAAGCTGTTCTATTTAAGGAATTCGGTGGAATCAACGCATTCCCCATCTGCCTGGATACCCAGGATACAGAAGAAATCATTGAAACGGTGGTGCGGATAGCCCCTTCTTTTGGCGGCATCAATCTGGAGGATATCTCTGCCCCCCGCTGCTTTGAGATAGAAGAAGCATTAAAAAAACGTCTGGATATTCCTGTCTTTCATGATGATCAGCATGGAACAGCCATTGTGGTTCTGGCAGGGGTAATCAACAGCTTGCACGTCACAGGAAAGAAGAAAGAGGACTGCCATATCGTTGTAAACGGCGCCGGCTCTGCAGGGATTGCCATCACAAAGCTCCTCCTCACCTATGGATTCCCTCACATTACCCTGTGCGACAAAGAGGGGATCCTTCACAAAGGGTCGAAGGGTCTGAACCGGGTGCAGGAGCAAATGATGGAAGTGACGAACCTACATCATAAAACCGGCACTCTATCCAACGCCATGAGAGGGGCTGACATCTTCATCGGAGTGTCTGCCCCCGGTATCCTGTCTCAGGAAATGGTCGCCTCCATGAACAAGGATGCAATCCTGTTTGCCATGGCAAATCCTATCCCCGAAATTATGCCTGAGCCTGCCAAAGCAGCCGGCGCCCGTATTGTAGGAACCGGACGCTCTGATTTCCCCAATCAGGTCAATAATGTGTTGGTATTTCCCGGGATCTTTCGAGGTGCTCTGGAAGGGCGTGCCACAGCCATCACAGATGAGATGAAGCTGGCGGCAGCCCAGGCCATCGCAGACCTTGTATCAAAAGATGAGATGAATGAGGATCATATCCTTCCTGAAGCATTTGATCCCCGTGTTGCAGATGGGGTGAGCAAAGCTGTAAAGGATCATATCGTTTAAACGGACCATGTGCCTGGGGGCTTCCTGGTCGTAAATAACCAGATGGAGTGTGTTTAATATGCTGACTGAACCAATGACTCTTTATAAATTAATGAATCTCTATATGCTAAAGCAGGTGAATTTCCCTCTCACCAATGCTCAGCTGACCAATTTTTTCACAGAGCATGAATACACCACCTACTTTACCCTTCAGCAGGCTTTAAATGAGCTGGAGGAGTCAGGGCTGGTACACAAGGAAGCCAGCCATAACTCCACCCGCTATGACATTACCAGGGAAGGGGAGGAAACCCTTAACTTCTTCGGAAAAAACATCTCTCAGGCGATCATAGAAGATATGGATAAGTACCTGAAAGAAAACAAATTCCGTCTCAGGGAAGAGGTCGGTACCACTGCCAACTTCTACAAGGGAACCAACCAGGATTACATTGTCCACTGTGAGGTTCGGGAAAACAAAACAACCCTGATCCGTCTGGATCTGTCCGTTCCTGACAAAGAGCAGGCAGAATCTATGTGCAATACCTGGAAAGACAGAAGTCAGGAAATCTATGCCTATGTAATGCGCAGCCTTCTGTCATAACCCATAGAACAAGCCGCCTGCTATCCCCTGTGAATCCTATCTTAGATACACAGAGATAACAGGCGGCCTGTTCTACAGGAGATTCTCTTCAATCAAATCCCAGATCTCTTCTCTTCCCTGCTTCGTCTCAGCAGAAAATGGAATGATAAGTCCCTCCTTGTCCATCCCAAGACCCTGACGAATCATCTTCACAGACTTTGGCACCTGGCTGCGTTTGATTTTATCCAGTTTTGTGGCAATAATAACGGGATGATATCCATTGTAGAGAATCCACTCGTACATCATCTTATCGTTGCCGGAAGGCTCATGGCGGATATCAACAAGAAGAAACACCATCTTTAGCATAGCGGAACGCTTCAAATATCGTTCAATCATCTTCCCCCATTTTTCCTTTACTTCCAGGGCAACTTTGGCATACCCATAGCCGGGAAGATCCACGTAATACAGACTGCCATTTATATTATAAAAATTAATGGTCTGGGTTTTACCTGGAGCAGAGGAAGTCCTGGCATAGGACTTCCGGTTCATCAGAGCATTGATCAATGAGGATTTACCTACATTGGACTTGCCTGAAAACGCAAACTCCGGCAGAATATTCTCCGGCAATTTACTGGTAACTCCACACACAGTTTCCAGATTTACATCTTTGATCGTCATGTTAACTCTCCTTTATGCTCCAACTTCCGGAACCAATGCCTCTCTTAATACATCCTCCATAACCTTGACATACACAATGGTCAATCCCTTTTTGATCTCCAAAGAAAGCTCTTCTATATCCGGCCGATTCTTATCCGGCACCAATACCTTTTCCATCTGCGCCATCCTGGCTGCCAATATCTTCTCCTTCAGCCCCCCAATGGGAAGCACCCTTCCTCTGAGAGTCACCTCTCCTGTCATAGCAACCCTGGCAAATACCAGCCTCTTGGTCACGGCAGAGAGCATGGCGGTAGCCATGGTAATACCTGCAGAGGGACCATCCTTCGGCACTGCTCCCTCCGGAATATGGACATGAAGGTCATGGTGTTCAAAATAATCTTCTTTTACGCCATACTGAGAACCTACCGAGCGGACATAAGTAAGAGCCGTCTGAGCAGACTCCTTCATCACAGCTCCCAGCTGTCCTGTCAACAGAAGCTTCCCTTTGCCAGGCATTACATTCACTTCAATCTGCAAGGTGTCTCCCCCCACGCTGGTCCAGGCCAGTCCCCGGACAATCCCCACCTGATCCTCCTCATTAGCATTCTCAAACCTCACCTTCTCCCTGCCCAAGTAACGAACCAGATTCCCCTCCGTTATCCCTATGGACTTTTTCTGATCCTGAAGAACCATTCTGGCTGCCTTTCTGCATATATCCCCAATCCTGCGCTCCAAATTACGAACCCCTGCTTCTCTGGTGTAATTATGGATTATTTTCTCTAAGCTTTTCTGGGAGAACCGAATCTGGCTGGAATTTAAACCATTGCGCTCTATCTGCTTACTTATAAGATAATCTTTTGCAATATGAAGCTTTTCATTCTCTGTATAGCTGTTTATCTCAAGGATCTCCATGCGATCCAAAAGGGGGCCTGGTATGGTCTGGGTCGTATTTGCGGTAGCAATAAACAGTACCTTGGACAGATCCATGGGAAGCTCCACATAATGATCTCGAAACGCAGCATTCTGCTCCCCATCCAGCACCTCCAAAAGGGCGGAAGAAGTATCTCCTTTATAGTCACTGCTGATCTTATCGATCTCATCCAGAAGCATCAGAGGATTGCTCACTCCAGCCTGCCTTAGCCCTTCTGCAATCCGGCCTGGCATAGAGCCTACATAGGTTCTCCGATGTCCCCGGATCTCTGCCTCATCCCGAACACCACCAAGGCTGATTCTCACATACTTCTTATGCAACGCCTTAGCCACAGAACGGGCAATGGAGGTCTTTCCTGTTCCCGGAGGACCTACCAGACATAAAATGGAGCCGCCTCCCTTCTTAGTGAGGATTCGCACTGCAAGGTACTCTAAAATTCTCTCCTTCACCTTGTCCAGTCCATAGTGTTCCTCATTCAGAATGGTTTGGGCATAGATGATATTATCGTTGTCTTTAGAGTATTTCTTCCAGGGGAGACTTAGCAGTGTCTCAATATAAGTCCGCAGCACATAAGTCTCCTGTCCTCCCGCAGGCATGGAGGCGAATCGGGCAATCTCTTTTTTAATCCTATCCTTTGTCTCCTTATCTGCCTTCACATCCTCCAAACGCTTCAGATATTCATTGGAATCTGACAAAGGACTGTCCTCCCCAAGCTCCCGGCGGATCACCTTCATCTGCTCCCGAAGAATGTATTCCTTTTGATTCTGATCCACATTCGCCTTCACCTTGTCCTGGAATTCCTTTTTTATTTTGTGGATCTCCATCTCCGTAAGAAGGGTACCCATTACCACCTCGTATCTGACTGACAGAGAATTGCTCTCCAGAACGGTCTGACGAACTGTATAATCCCAGGGAAACTCCATAGAGATTTGATCCAGCATCTTACTGAGACTGTTGATAGATAGCAGATTGGGAAGAACCTCCTTTGCAACCTTAGAATTTTCCCTCCCATATTCTTCCAGTTTGTCCTTCAATATTCCCATCACAGCTTCCTGAGCCAGAGGTTCCAGATCCTCCTTGATCAGCTCCAGAGAACGGATCTCACCTACAAGAGCGGGTTCTTCTGAATCCAGGCATAGAAGCTCCCCACGCTCCAAGCCCTCCACCAGAACCCGAACCACCTTTCCAGGGAGCTTAACCAGCTGCTTTACCACTGCTGTCGTCCCCACCTGATACAGATCAGAAATCTCAGGATCTGAAACTTCCGGCTGACGCTGAGCTACCAAAAACAGCTTCTGCTCTCCCATCATTGCCCGATCCACCGCTGCGACAGACTTTTCCCTAGTTACATCAAAATGCAGAACCATTCCCGGCAGGATGGTAAGACCTCTGAGAGCCACCACTGGCATTGTTTTCACTTGTTCTCCCATTTTTAAACCTCATCCCTTGTATTTCAATCCACTCAAAAGGCCACCGCAAAACAGGTGCTGGACAAAGAAAATCTCAACTATCCAAAGCATATCTGGTTGGCAGCAGCCTTTCATCTTTCTCTAAATTGTCACAGAAACGACCACCTATGCAATCTCTCCTGCCTTACTGTCCCCCCGAAGGCGATCCGAATGAGACGTTCGGGCAGATGCCGGCGGAGTATCCCGGTATACTAGCTCCGGTGCTCCGGTTCCTCTCACCACATCGCCGGTAATCGTACAGATCCCAATGGTGTCATCCGAAGGAATCTCATACATTAAATCCATCATCACAGACTCCAGAATAGAACGCAATCCTCTGGCTCCGATCTTGCGATCCACTGCCAGCTTTGCAATCTCCTCCAAAGCCTCCCTGGTAAACTCCAGCTTTACATTATCCAGCTCAAACAGCTTCTGGTACTGTTTGCTCAGAGCATTCTTCGGCTCAGACAGAATCTGCACCATAGCTTCTCCTGTGAGAGACTGCAAGGCAACCATCACAGGTACTCGTCCAATAAACTCGGGAATCAAACCAAACTTCGTCAAATCCTTTGGCTCTATCTGCTTTAACAATTCATCAATATCCAGATCGTTTTTATTGGATACCTCTGCATTAAATCCAATGGAACCTGCTCCTATCCTCTGCTCCACAATCTTTTCCAGACCATCAAAGGCACCGCCGCAGATAAACAAAATATTGGTGGTGTCGATCTGCAACAGCTCCTGGTGGGGGTGTTTTCTTCCACCCTGAGGAGGAACGCTTGCCACTGTTCCCTCCAATATTTTAAGAAGCGCCTGCTGCACTCCTTCGCCCGATACATCTCTGGTGATAGATACATTTTCAGACTTCTTTGTAATCTTGTCAATCTCGTCAATATAGATGATCCCATACTCGGCGCGGGCAGTATCATAATCAGCCGCCTGAATCAGCTTAAGAAGAATGTTCTCCACATCTTCCCCTACATAACCGGCTTCCGTGAGAGCAGTAGCATCTGCAATGGCAAAGGGCACATTGAGAATCTTAGCCAGCGTCTGAGCCAGATATGTCTTACCTGAGCCCGTAGGACCTACCATAAGAATATTACTCTTCTGAACATCCACATCCATGGTATTCAGGGAAGTAACCCTCTTATAGTGATTGTAAACCGCCACTGACAACACCTTCTTGGCCTCATCCTGCCCTATGACATACTCATCCAGAAATTCCTTAATCTCCTTAGGTTTCAGCAAACGGATGTCCTGGAGAGAAGGAGTCCCTTCCTCCTCATGGCCATCCAGCTCCTCCTCCAGAATCTCTGAGCAAAGCTCTATACACTCGTCACAGATATATACATTATTATTGCCTGCTCCGGCAATCATCTTCCGTACCTGTTCCTGGGTCCTTCCGCAGAAGGAGCAGCGAATCGTGTCATCTGGTCTAATTGGCATAGTATACCTAACCTTTCATATCCTTACTTAACTATCTTATGAAACGGTCCCCTAGTGATGTGTGAGAATATCATCAATCAGACCGTATTCCTTTGCCTCGGATGCAGACATGTAATTATCTCTCTCTGTATCTCTCTCAAGCTGCTCCAAAGGTCTTCCTGTGTTAGCCGCCAGAATCTCATTCAACTTCTTTCTGGTCTTTAAAATATTCTCAGCTACAATCTTGATCTCTGTAGCCTGTCCTTTGGCTCCGCCTGAAGGCTGGTGAATCATAATTTCTGCATTCGGCAGTGCAAACCGCTTGCCCTTAGTTCCTCCTGAAAGGAGAAAAGCTCCCATGCTGGCTGCCATACCAATACAAATTGTTGACACATCACACTTAATGTATTTCATGGTATCGTAAATTGCAAAGCCGGCAGATACTGAGCCTCCCGGACTGTTAATATAAAGATTTATATCCTTCCCAGGATCCTCTGACTCCAGGAATAAAAGCTGTGCCACAATTACACTTGCAGACACATCATTTACATCCTCTCCCAAAAAAATAATTCTCTCCTTTAAAAGTCTGGAGTAAATATCGTAAGACCGCTCTCCCCGGCTGGTCTGCTCAATGACGTAAGGTACTAAACTCATATCCGTCTTCTCCTGTCTCCCTGTTAAAAATCTGTCATAGCAACCAGGGAGATTCAAAGCAGGTTTCACCAGCCTGAGAATCCCCCTGTCATTTGTACTTTATACCAGCTTTGCCTCAGCTACCAGGAAATCAACTGCTTCCTGTACAGCAAGGTCTTCCTTCATCTGGCTTCTGTCTTTTTCTGTCATAAACTCTTTTAACTTATCTGCTTCCATCTGATAGGAAGCCGCCATCTTAGACAGCTCCTCCTCTACTCTCTCATCAGAAGACTGAATCTTCTCCGCCTTAACCACTTCCTCCAACACCAGTCTGGTCTGGATTCTTTTGATGGCCTGAGGCTTCATCTGCTCTCTCATCAGCTCCATGGTCATGCCGGTGTACTTCATGTACATATCCATAGACAGCCCCTGGCTCTGCATACGGCGGGCTGTATCCTGAATCATATTGTCAATCTGACCGTCAATCATTCTCTCAGGAATTTCCATAGATGCATTCTCCACGACCTTATCCAGAACACGGTTCTCATTCTCAGAAGCAGCTTCTTTCTGTTTTCTCTCAGAGAGCTTCTCCTCAATGTCCTTTTTGTATGCCTCCAATGTATCAAAATCAGAAACTTCCTCTGCGAACTCATCATTCAGCTCCGGCAGTTCCTTAACCTTGATCTCCTTTACAGTTACCTTGAACATGGCAGGTTTTCCAGCCAGCTCAGGCGCATGATACTCCTCCGGGAAGGTTACGTTCACTTCACACTCCTGACCAATCTCCTTGCCAATGAGCTGCTCCTCAAAGGTGTCGATGAAGGAATGAGAACCAATGGTCAGCGCGTATCCTTCTGCCTTTCCTCCGTCAAATCCCTTTCCATTCACAAATCCCTCAAAATCGATTACTGTCTGATCTCCATCAGCAACCGGTCTGTCCTCCACATTCAGAAGTCTTGCGTTTTGCTCCTGTACTCTCTTAAGCTCAGCCTCCACGTCCTCAGTCTTTACAGAAGCGTCCGCTCTCTCCACCTCAATCCCCTTGTACTCACCCAGAGTAACCTCCGGTCTTACTGCTACAAGAGCGGTGTAAATAAATGGCTTATCCTTGCCAATCTGCTCCACAGAAACCTCCGGTCTGGAAACGATCTCCAGCCCGCTTTCATTCATAGCTGCCATGCAGGTTTCATTGATCGCTTCGTCAGCAGCGTCCTCAAAGAAAACGCCCTCCCCATACATTTTTTCAATCATGGCCTGAGATGCCTTGCCCTTGCGGAAGCCTGGAATATTGAATCGATTCTTGTTCTTATTGAAGGCTTTCTTCACAGCGCTCTGAAACTGTTCCGGGCTTACCTCTATGGTCAGCTTAGCCATGTTCTTTTCTAATTTTTCTACTTGTACACTCATTTTTACGGGTTCCTCCTTAAAATATATGTGATTCGCCCATAACCACGAGGGCGGTACACTTCAATGTACCATTATAGCATGCACATTTTAAAAACACCAGCATTTTTTCTGGTTTTATAGGAATTTTCTACGGAATTTCAAAAAATGAATCTGACTTTTCAGGCTCTATCTCCAATCCACCCTATCACCCCTGGGGATGCTGAATGGAAGAAGCAATCTTCTGAGCCTGCAAAGGACCCTGAAGCAGGCGAATCAATTCAATTCCAAGAGCCAGGGCATACCCCAGACCTCTGGCAGTGGTAATATTCCCATCCGTCACAACACCCTGACTTGTGTAGGAAACACCAGAGAGCTGATCTTCAAAACCAGGATAGCAGGTCGCTGTTTTTCCCTTTAAAATCCCCATAGCTCCCAGAATGGAGGGAGCTGCACAAATGGCTGCGATTCTGCGCCCTTGCTTGTTGGCTTTTTGAATGACCGTTTCCAGCTCTTGACACTCCTTTAAATGCTCTGTCCCAGGCATACCCCCTGGTAAAAACAGCATGTCAGCCTTGTCCATGTCCACTTCCTCAAATAAAGCATCTGCCATAAACCGAATTCCATGAGATCCTGTAACTTCCTTTGCTCCTGTAATAGAAACCATAGTAACATCAATCCCTGAACGACGGAGCACATCCACTACGGCAAGACACTCAACTTCCTCCAAGCCTTCCGCCAAAAATGCATAAACCTTTGCCATAATCCTCTCCTTTTCCCGCTGCTTTCGTATATCAAAGCTTTTTCATTAATGTACACTGTGATTATTTTAGCATTTAAGCCTTTTCCTGAAAAGTGATAAATGATATGATAATAAAATGGAAAAGATAAAAATCCTTAGTGAAATATACTAATTGCATTATGTATACAGAAATTGGAGGAATTCCCTATGGAAATTGAACGAAAATTTTTAGTAAAGAAGCTTCCTGACAACTATCTCACCTTCCCCTGCCATCACATTGAACAGGCTTATCTGTGCATCGATCCTGTTGTACGTATCCGAAAACAGGATGAGACATATTATCTTACTTATAAGGGAAAGGGACTTTTATCCAGAGAAGAATACAACCTGCCCTTAAACCAGCAGGCTTATCATCATCTTCGAACGAAGGCAGAGGGTAGAATCCTGACGAAAAAGAGATATCTCATACCTATGGAATCGCCTGGAGAACCGGTAATTGAGCTGGATGTATTTGAAGGAGACTATAAAGGACTGGTTCTGGCAGAGATCGAGTTCCCATCCGAACAGGAAGCCATGGCTTTTACGGCACCCAACTGGATGGGAGAAGATGTGACCTTCTCAGGAGCCTACCAAAACAGCCAGCTGGCCTGGGGACAGGAAGAACCAGAATAGAAGGAGGATATGCAAATACCCTGCCGGCCAAAAGGAATCTTCCGGACAGCAGGGTATAAGGCTTACCTGTCTATCGCCTTATCCTGTATAATATAGGTATTTTCTTAAGTTCCTTTTATCATCCCCAGGATAATAACCAGGACAAACAGGAGGACAAGGCACAGGATAATCCGATCCATAGTCTTGACTGACAGATGAACCCGGTCATACATACGCTCCTTCAGAGTGAGACTTTGGAGGCGCTCATTTTCCTCCTTGAGCATCCGAACTTCCTCTTCCAGCTGTTCCAGACTCTTCTCACCCTTCCTGTTCTCTGTTTCCTCCATTGGACTAATTAGTCTCTTCTTCTCCATAGATACTACTTCTTAGCGATGTATTTGCGAATATCCAAAGCAATGGCAACCACAATCACAATACCCTGAGCAATGTACTGATAGTTGGGATTCACTCCCAAATACTGGAGACAGGTTTTTAATATTTCAAACACCAGAACACCGACTAATACGCCAGATATACGGCCGATTCCTCCATTTACAGACACACCTCCGATGGTACAGGCTGCAATCGCCTCCAGCTCCCATCCCTGACCCATATTAACAGAAGAACCACCCGATTTGGCTCCTACTAAAAATCCTGCCAAAGCATAAAGTGCCGCAGCTGTAATATAAATTATAATTTTCGTCTTTTTTGTATTCACTCCTGATACTTCAGAAGCCTGCTCATTGCCTCCGATTGCATACATATACTTGCCATGAGGAGTCATATTATAGACAAACCACATTACCAATCCAACCAACAGGGCAATGATAAATAAGTTGGGAATAAATCCAATCAGCTTGCCTTTTGCCACTGCTGTATAAGCAGCACGATAGCCTCCGATCGGTGTGGCATCTGTATACACAAGACAGGCTCCATACACAATCAGCTGCATACCCAAAGTGGCAATGAAAGCAGGAACCTGAAGGTAAGAGATCACAAGTCCGTTGATAAATCCAAACCAACCACAAACAACAATACAGATCAAAAGCACCGCCAATACCCACCAGATACCATAATTCGGAAGGTCGGGCCAAAATTTACCACTGTAATCAAACTTCTGCAGCAGAGTACCGGCAATGCACGCTGAAAGACCCACCATACGACCGGCAGACAAATCTGTCCCCTTTGTAATCAGACAGGCGGAAACACCACAGGCGATAATAAACCGTGGAGCCACATTCAGAGCGATATTCACCAAATTACCTGCTGAAAAAAATGTGTTCTGAAATATACCGGTTATAATGGCCAACAATATCAGAACCAAAATAATTCCATTATTAATAAGAAAATCAACTACATTAACTTTTTTAGCTGTCATAACTTAAACCTCCTGTTTCAAATCCTTTGTTGATGTCCCCTGGAGATTAAACTGAGTTGCATAGGACATAATCATCTCCTGGGTTGCTTCCTCCCCTTCTACCTCCCCTGTGATATAACCATTGCACATGGTGATAATCCGGTTGGACATACCGATCAGCTCAGGCATTTCAGATGAAATCATAATGATGGATTTCCCCTGCTTTACAAGGTCAATCATAATCTGGTAAATTTCATATTTAGCGCCTACATCGATCCCTCTGGTAGGTTCATCCATAATCAGGATATCAGGATTATTTGCAAGCCATCTTGCAATAATCACTTTCTGCTGGTTTCCCCCTGACAAGGTCTGAATCAGGGCTTTCCCACTCACTGTCTTGATTCTCAGCTTTGAAATACTGTCCCTTACCACATTGTCCACTTCATCTTGGTTAATTTTGCCTCCATGGGTGTACTTCTTGTAGGATGCAACCGCTGTATTATCATCAATACTCAGACAGCCAAAAATACCTGTGCCCCTTCTGTCCTCTGTTATCATTCCCACAGAGTGGTTAATGGCATCTCTGGAGCTTTTAATCTCACACCTCTGGCCAAGAATCTCTATCTCCCCACTGGCAATATGACGCATGCCAAAAATCGCTTCCATCAGCTCTGTTCTCTGCGCTCCTACCAGACCTCCAAATCCCAGGATTTCCCCTCTCTTTAATTCAAAGGAGCAGTTTTGGAAGGAACGCTCATGAATGCTGCAGAGATTGGTTACCTTGAGCACAGTCTCATCTGTTCTGTAGTCATCCTTGGGAGGATATACATTGGTCAGTTCACGTCCAACCATCTGCTTTACAATCTCCTCGTCTGAGATATTTGCCATCTCCCAGGAACCCACGTATGTACCGTCGCGCATAATGGTAATATCATCTGCGATCTGGCGGATTTCTGCCATCTTATGGCTAATGTATATCATAGAAACGCCTCTGGATTTTAAGTCTCTTATAATCCGAAACAGCGCTTCTACCTCATTATCAGTCAGCGAGGAGGTAGGCTCATCCAAAATTACCAGCTTTGCATTCTGGCTGATGGCCTTGGCAATCTCAACTGACTGCATCTGTCCGATTGATAATGTTCCCAGCTTTGCCTTGGGATTAAAGTCCATCTTTACATCTCTCAGCCACTTTTCTGCCTCACGGTTCATGACCCCATGATCTACCATCTTAAATGGTCCAAAGCTCTTAAGGGGATACCTGCCCAAATACATATTTTCTGCTATGGAACGCTCAGGTATCGGCTGTAATTCCTGATGTACCATTGCCAGTCCTTTGTGAAGGGCTTCATCAGGATTCGCAATTTCTGTCTGCTCCCCGTCAATGAAGATCTGTCCTTCATCCATTTTATAGATACCGAAAAGGCATTTCATAAGAGTCGATTTGCCTGCTCCGTTCTCACCCATCAGCGCATGAACGGTTCCGGGACGTACTTTCAAGTTAATTCCATCCAGTGCCTTTACGCCGGGGAAGGTCTTTTTTATCCCTGCCATTTCCAGTCTGTACTGCTCTGCCATCCCGTTACTCCTTTCAAATACTTTTTTCTAAAATATATTTCTTGAAAAAACCGGGTGTGTCCACCGACACCCCCGGTTTCAATTACCAGATTCCTCTATTACTTTAACTGATCCAGAATCTGCTGAGCGTTGTCTTTTGTTACCTTGATATAATCTACCATGTTAACCGGCTCTACTGTCTGACCCTCTAAATACTGCACAGCCAATTCTGCTGCCATCTGAGCCTGTGCGAAATGATCATTAAACACTGTACCACTCTGCTTGTCATCCAGCACGTTCTGAACTGCCTCGGTGAGAGCATCCACACCTACCAGATAGATATCTTCATTCACCTTACGGCCGGCTGCCTCAATCGCCTGCAATGCTCCCAGAGCCATCGCGTCATTGTTGCAGAAGATAACCTCGATCTTGTCTCCATACTGGTTCAGAGCATCCTGGGTGATCTGCTGAGCCTTGGCCTGATCCCAGTCACCGCGCTGCTTTAACAGCTCCTCAACCTTCATGCCTCCATCGGTGAGAGCCTTTACAGAGAACTCGGTTCTGTACTGTGCATCCACATTCTCAGGATCTCCCTGAATCATAATGTAGGAAACCGTTCCATCTCCATTAATATCGCCCTTTGTATCAGTTGAAAGAATCTCTTCACCCTGATAGGTTCCTGACTGTCTTGCATCACAGCCTACATAAGTAGCCTTAATATTCTCGCTTGCCCATCTCTCTTCCTCGGCAGCATCCGGCTCACGGTTGATAAATACAACAGGAATTCCTGCTTCATTACACATATCAACAATCTCTGGTGCGGAAGAAGACTGTACCAGGTTCAGAATCAGCACATCGTACTTCTGAGTAATAAAGTTCTGGATCTGATTGGTCTGCTCTGCCTGATCCCCCTTACCGTCCTGAATCACAATATTCTCTTTCTTAAATCCAAGCTCCTGGGTGAGATATCTCTCCAGCTCTCCTCTGTACAGAGTCATAAAGTTGTCATCAAACTTGTAAATGCTGATACCAACCTTCTTGTCAGATACATCCACGGTAGATCCAGATGCCGCCTCAGCTGCTTTTGTAGCCGCTTCTGCTGCGGACTCTGTCACTGCTTCTGTAGATGCAGTTGTTGCATCTGCCTTTTTGCTTCCACATCCTGCCATGGACAAAACCATCATGGATGCTAATGCAATCGCTGCTGTCTTCTTAAATAATCTCATGCTGTAAAATCCTCCCTTGCATCTTATATTGTCTGTCGCATCCGGTACTTTTCCCTTTGGTGATTTTCCCTTTTCGACAAAGATATTATACGTCTGGTTTATGCATTTTTCTATGTGATTTTCTAAGAAAGATTATAAAATTTCTTCGATTCTAGTATTTTTGCTGTGTATACACTCTCTGTGAACACCAATCATACTTTTCCTTTACATTCTCTCCCAGCACAAGTCCGGAGGCAAGGCGAAAGATCACTCTGGCATACTCCTCCTTATCTGACTCCACCGTTCCAAAGAGACTTCCCTCTTGTACCGCCTCCTGTCCCACAGGAGTTCCATCAATCCCTACCAGCTTAATGGAGTTTCTCGGAACCTTCCTTCTCTCCATAGCATCAATGGCTCCCAGAGCCATATCATCGTTGTTGCAGATCACCAGCTCAATCTGATCCGGATACTCCTCCAGCCACTGTTCCATCAAAGCGGAAGCCTGGCTGCGCTCCCAGTTGGCAATTCCCCCTGTCAGCTTTTCCAGAGGTACACCTGCATCTTTCAGAGTCTGAATGGACCATTCTGTGCGGATCAGGGAGTCCTGATGGTTGCTTTCCCCCTCCAGAAGCACATATTTTACAATGCCGTCCTCATTGTGATCCAGCAGATTCGGATCCCTTTGATAAGCATCCACCAGAATCTTCCCTTGAAGTACGGCAGATTCCTTAGGATCTGTTCCCACATAGCAGAGCTTTTCCCACCGGTTCATATCTTCCTCCACCGGCTCCCTGTTAAAAAATACCACCGGTATTTCAGCAGCCATTGCCTTGTCAATGATGACAGAGGCCGCTGACCTGTCCACCATGTTAACACAAAGGGCATCACAGCCCAGGGAAATCAGACGCTCCACCTGACTATTCTGTGTGCTCTGACTGCTTTTGGCATCCACAATATCCAGGGTTACTTTGATCCCTGAAGCCTGTTCATATTCCTTGGCCTGCTTTTCCAGAGCTGCACGTATGGTGCTGATAAAGGTATCATCCCCTCTGTACAGCAAAACACCAATACGCATGGACGTTTTTTTCTCCGGCTCTCTGCTCTCCTCCTGCCGGTAAAGCCTCAGACCGGCAAAGCAAAGGGCCAGTACCACCCCTGCTACCCCTCCGTAAATCCATCCTTTCTTCATAATTACCCTCCCCACATTGTATTTTTATTCAATAGGATACAGCATTTTCTCATATTGCTTTTCCCTCAGGTTATGCTGATCCACATACACGGCAGGCAGTGTCCTGTGGTGGGACTGCCAGTTTCCCTGAATCCCCTCCACTGCCCGCTTCACACTTAGATATCCCAAATCAAATTGGCTGTAAGCCACCACCCCATCAACGATCCCTTTCTCTAAACTGTTGAGTATCGAGGTGGTGCTTCCTATCCCATAAAGGCCAGACACATGGTTCTGATACACCGTACTCCCCTCCAGAATTTTAGATACCTGATCCAGAGAGGGAGTATCCATGGCTACAATGGTGATTTGCCCCTTACCCGGATATACTGTTTCCTCTATTATCTTTCTGTAAGTATTCTCCTCCTCCTTCTCCACCAGATGACAGACAAATCCCGCCTCCTCCAGCACAGTCCTCACCCCATCATACACATTAGCATTATCTCCATAGGCAATTCCCTCTGTTAAAAGATAGACAGGAATATCTGGTGAAGTATTCCCTGTCACAGCCTTAGCGGCCATCTCTCCCATTCCATAGCTGTCAGGGGCGATGGTGTCAGCCACATATTGGCTGGGTATAGAAGATCCTAAAAGAATCATGGGGCAGTTGGGCTTTATCATATCCAGAGACAGGATCGCAGCCTCTTCCTTCACGGGAGACAGAATCACTGCTTTCGCCCCATCCCTCAGCTCCCTCTGAACCAGATCCATCTGCTGCTCATGATTATTTGCCTCATACAGGGTAAGAAAATTCACATCACAGTGAAATTCCTCTGCCGCCTTATCCATTCCTTTCTTATAATTAATATAATAATCATCCCCAGAGCCTTCAATAATCACTGAAATGGGCAGAATCTCCACCTTCTTTTCTTTAATAATCAGGTCTGTGGAAGACATGAGAAACAGCAGTATCAAAATACTGGCATACATACACCACAGCCATTTTTCTTTATTTGACATAGGATGCCTCTTTCTTTCACTCTTGGTAAGGGATTGCCGGCAGGTGAGCGATCACTTTTGTTCCCTCATCCGGCTCCGATTCAATTACAAGTCCATAGCTTACCCCAAAATACAGACGAATTCTCTCATTTACATTTTTAACGCCAATGCCTGAACCTTTTTTAGATGGAGTAGGCTCCCCATCCTGGAAGAGGCGCGCTGCCTGTTCCTGGGTCATCCCCAGTCCATTGTCTGTTACGCTGAGAAACAGATCCCCCTCCTCAAGCCATGCCCGGATGGCAATCTCCCCATCTCCATCCATAAATTCCATTCCGTGGTAAATTGCATTTTCCACCAGGGGCTGGAGTAAAAGCTTTAAGCTGGACAGCCTCTTTACCCCTTCCTGGGCTTCAATTCTATAGGAAAATTTATTCTTGTAGCGCATATGCTGAATCATAAGATAGTTGCGCACGTGCTCCAGCTCATCCTCCACTGGTATAATGCTCCTGCCCTTGCTTAAGCTGATGCGGAAAAAACGGGCCAGGGCTGTCACTGCCTTTACTGCCTGGGACTGTTTTTCATTTTCAATCATCCACACAATGATATCCAATGTATTGTAGAGAAAATGAGGATTGATCTGGGACTGGAGGGTATTAAATTCACTTCGCCGCTTTGACTCATGCTCAGCCACAATGTCATTCATCAGACATCGTATCCGTTCTGCCATCCTTTGGATGGAGATCCCAAGATTTTGTATCTCGTGGGATCCGCCTCGTTTTACTTCTATCTCCAGATTGCCCAGCTCAATCTCCTTCACCGCCTGCTCCAGGTCCTTGATGGGATCTGTAATTTTGGTGGAAATATAGGAATTAATAATGGAAAGGAGAAAGAGCACAAAGGCAACCATAAACACAATTAAAAGCTTTGTCTTAATGCTGTTAAGGGACATTCCATCCAAAGGTGTTACTCCCACAACCTTCCAGCCAGTGTAGCCTACGGTTTTCACAGTGACCATCCGTTTTTCCCCGTTAAATACCTCCTCATAATTTCCATCTCTCCGTTTGGCGGCCTTAGCATGATTCTCCTGGACAATTCCAGAGTCAATCAGCTGGGCTCTGGGATGATACAGAATCTCCCCATCTCTCCCGATCAGGTACACATATCCCCCATTTCCCAGGCTTCCCCCATCAAAGAGCTGCTCCAGACTGTTGTATCGAATGTCAATCAAGAGCACTCCCTGATCGGTGTAAGGCCCCTGGGTGATTTCCACTGCTCTGGATAAAGAGATAACCCAGCGATACTGGCTCTCTCCTGCATCAAACACAGTCTGAATGTGGGGGGTGGAAAAATGAAGGTTCTCCGTTTTCTCCAAGGCATATTGAAACCAGCTTTCTGACCTTACATCCATTCCACTTTTTAACCGGGCTGCAGGCACAGCCTCCAGCATTTCCCCCTCCTTTGAGAAGAGAGCTATGTTGTCTATGTTATCCTTATTATTATCATACAGCAGGGTAAGCTCCTTCCCAATGGGACGCTCCTGTAAATCCGCGTTTTTGATAGCTCCGTAATACAGAGAATCTGACAATTTCATCACTGTCCTCAGATAGGAATCCATGTATCGGCTTATCTGGTTAATCAGGATCTGATTTTCCTCCTGTATGGTGGCTGCCATCTGTCTTGTAAGCCTTCCGTACAGGGAAGCGCCTATCAATACACCGGCAGTCAAAGCAGTCAAGGTAAAATATATAAATATGATATACCGGATGCTAATCCTTTGCCTGATTCCACTCCACTTCTTTAAAAGCATGGTTTTACTCCTTATTTCATCCCTCTGAATTTAGTAGGTGAGATTCCAAACCGCTTTTTAAATACGTAGCTGAAATAGTTCTGCTCCTGATATCCCACCTTAGCCGCTATAATGTAGGTCTTATCATCCGTCTTATTGAGCAGCTCTACGGCCTTGTCAAGACGTACCTGGGTCAGATATGCAATGTAAGCCTGACCTGTTTCTTTCTTAAACATGGTAGAAAAATAAGCAGGGCTCATGTGAAGCTGACGGCATATCTTCTCCACTGACAGATCCGGATCCGGATAATTCTCCATAATATATTCCTTGGCTTTCTGAATCACCTGCTTCATCGTATTATCCCGCTCCTGGTTCATAGCCTGATTAATATGTAACACCATAGACAGAAGCCACCGGGAGAAGTCCTCTGCCTTTACCAGCTTGGGAATGATGGCGAAGGTATCTGCTGCCTCTCCCTCTGCCAGCTGAGTCATATCTAATTCATATTTCTGAATCATCTGAATCACAGAACTGGAAACGCTTAGCATATAAGCCTGACACTGGCTAAAATGCACCTTAGCGTCCACCATCTTATCCACAACGGATCTGACGGCCTCCTCCATCTCCTCCCTGGTCCCAAACTTGGCTGCTGCCATCAGCACCGCCTCATCCCGGGTATCAAAGCGCAGCTGACCGCTGCTCACTGGCTCCACATCATTGATGTAAATAGGAATCCCGGCTCCCACAATGGCTTTGTACCCCAGAGCGTCCAGGGCTGACTTGTAGGAGATGCTGATTCCCCTTAAATCCTGACAGCTGTGTCCGATCCCCACAGTCACCGGAACCTTCAAAATCTTTCTGGTCTCCTTACAAATATCCCCCAGCACATCAATCAGGCCCGTCTGACTGTTCTCCTCATCAATGGCAGCAATAAAAGCCAGCTCCGATCCAGTAGCTGAGGAGGAGGTAAATACAATGGATCGGCAGTACTGCTTTAGCTTCTCACCAAACAGCTCCTTTACAGAGATAGGGATCAGATCCTTCTCCTGGTGAAGAGGCAGCCACCTCTCCCCTCCTGCTTCTTCCTGCTCTATGTCCATAGCGGCAGCCACCCATTTCTTAGCTCCCTCCAAAGGGATTTGGTATTCCCTAAGGGTTTCCTCCAGATTCCCCTTAAAGATCCTTCCTCCGATAAGCTCATTTAAAAACTGTTCTCTGAGAATGGGAAGATTCCTTCTGTAGCTTTCTCTTAAAAGGTTTACATTTCTCTTCTGCTCAATCTCTTCATCCAGATTTGACTGAATGCGCTTTAAAATGGCTGTCAGCTCCTCCATATTCACTGGTTTTAAAATATATTCTGTTACATTCAGCTTAATCGCTCTCTTTGCATACTCAAAATCATCGTACCCGGAAAAAATCACTATCTTGATGGAAGGGTACTTCTGACGTACACGTTCTGCCAGAGTCAGACCGTCCATGTAGGGCATACGGATATCTGTGAGAATTACATCCGGCTCTAAAACCTCCACCTTTTCCAGAGCCTCCTCCCCATTTTCTGCATCTCCCACAACAGAAAAGCCTGCCTCCTCCCAATTTATCTTTTTTATAATACTCTGCCTTACCTCTTCCTCGTCATCCACCAGGATTATTCTGTATAAGTCCATCCCATATCCCTTCCCTTTGTTCATTTTGCCCAGGCACCCAATCCCCGCCCATTTTTATCTAAATTATACAATGTGTTCCATTTTTTTGCAATTCTTTCGACAGGAAGTGAACTTATGGTTTTTAATAAGTATAAATAATAGGTAAATCATATTGTCCTGTACTGCTAATATATGTTATGATTAGTTCGGATTTACTTCCAATTACAGATAAAGGATACTACAAACATAAATCATAGATAGAACACACAGAAGGAGTCAGACACATGGGCGGAATATTTGGAGTCGCATCTAAGAACAGCTGTACACTGGATCTGTTTTTCGGAGTGGATTACCACTCTCATTTGGGAACCAGGCGGGGAGGCATGGCTGTATACGGAGAACAGGGTTTTATACGCTCCATCCACAACATTGAAAATACACCCTTTCGCACCAAATTTGACAGGGATTTAGGAGAGCTGGAGGGCTGCCTTGGAATCGGATGTATTTCCGACAACGAGCCCCAGCCCCTTTTGATTCAGTCTCACCTGGGCAGCTTTGCCATCACCACCGTGGGCAAGATCAACAATGAGGAAGAACTGGTAACAGAGGCCTACAAAAACGGGCACATTCATTTTATGGAGATGAGCCGGGGACACATCAACTCCACGGAGCTGGTTGCCGCCCTTATCAACCAGAAGGCTTCTCTTGCAGAAGGGCTTACCTATGCTCAGGACAGAATTGAGGGATCTATGACCATCCTTCTACTCACTCCCAAAGGAATCTACGCATCCAGAGACAGGTACGGAAGAACCCCTATCGTAATCGGAAAAAAGGAGGATGCATTCTGCGCCTCCTTTGAAAGCTTCGCATATATCAATCTGGGGTATACGGATTATAAGGAATTGGGGCCTGGAGAGATTGTTTTCATTACACCGGAAGGGGTAGAAACCCTGGTACAGCCCAGAGATGAGATGAAGATTTGTTCCTTCCTGTGGGTTTATTACGGCTACCCCACTTCCACCTACGAAGGGATCAATGTGGAAGAAATGCGCTACCAGTGCGGGAAGCTATTAGCCAGACGAGATGAAGCAGAACCTGACATCGTAGCCGGGGTTCCTGATTCAGGAATCGCTCATGCTGTGGGCTATGCCAACGCCTCAGGCTTCCCCTTCGCCCGGCCTTTCATCAAATATACTCCTACCTGGCCACGCTCCTTTATGCCTCAGAATCAGGGACAGAGAAGCCTCATTGCCAGGATGAAGCTGATTCCTGTAGATTCCCTCATCCGCAACAAAAAGCTTCTTCTGATCGATGACTCCATTGTAAGGGGAACCCAGCTGGGAGAAACCACAGAATTCCTCTATCAGAGCGGAGCCAGGGAGGTTCATATACGCCCTGCCTGTCCTCCTCTGATGTTTGGCTGCCCCTACCTTAATTTCTCCCGCTCTTCCTCAGAGCTGGATCTGATCACACGGAGGATTATCCGTGACCGAGAAGGAGATAAGGTGAGCAGGGAAGTGCTGGCCGACTATGCAAATCCAGACAGTCAGAATTATGAGGAAATGATTGAGGAGATACGCAAACAGCTGAATTTTACTTCTCTGCGTTACCACAGGCTGGATGATTTGGTGGAATCCATCGGTCTCTCTCCCTGTAACCTTTGTACCTACTGCTGGAATGGAAGGAAATAAATCAGGAGGGAGCGCCTGGAAGCTGATACAGCAGTGCATTGCAGATGGCTGCTGCTACATTACTTCCTCCCTTTCTGCCTCTGGCTACAATGTAAGGGGTTTGTTCCAGAGTCAGAATCAGCTCCTTTGACTGAACCACATTCACAAAGCCCACAGGAGCCCCAATAATAAGAGCCGGGGAAACCCGGCCTTCCTGAATCAGCTGATAAAGGTGAACCAGAGCAGTGGGGGCATTTCCTACAGCAAAGATAAGAGGACGGCAAAAGGTATCTTTACCGTAGAGGCCGGCTGCTTTTTCCATACTGGCCACTGCTCTTGTGGTTCCTTTTGCCCTGGCCTCTTCCGCCACGTCCTCATCTGCCATAAAGCAGAAAGCCTCTCCCCCCAGCGCTGACAATTTCCTTTTATTGATTCCAGACAGACCCATGTTCGTATCAGTGATAATGACTGCGCCGCCTCTTAAAGCCTCCAGCCCCTTTTCAACTGCACCGGGGGAAAAGGTGAGATTATCAGCATATGAAAAATCTGCTGTGGTGTGAATGGTGCGCTTAATCACCAGCGCCTGCTCTTCCCTCAGGATCTTCCCCATAGCGTCTAACTCCTCCTGTATGATCTCAAAGCTGCGGTGCTCAATATCAGAAGGAAGCACCTGTTCTAACTCAATCTGTTTCATCTTACTCTCCTTTCAATCTGGTTCTAAGTCCCATGTCCTGCCCTTTTCCCCTATCATACTATAAATTTGATCCATATCCAGGGTTTTCCGCAGTACATCTGCTAACTTGTCATACTGCTTCTCTCTGTAAGTCTTGTAATCCCAGTCCCCCATCTCCTCCAATACCAGCCCCTTTCTGTCTGCCAGAGACTGAATAACTGCCTGGGCGATCTCCGGGCTATCAAACACCCCATGTACATAGGATCCATAAATATTTCCCCTGTTCCATCCATCTCCCTTCCTCTTCTTCCCCTGTACCTCACTCAAATGAACCACTCTTCTGCACAGCCTCCCCTCAGACCGTCCTTCTTCCAGAGATCCTCTCTTCTCTCCGTCCTTCAAACTCTCTCCCATATGAACTTCATATCCTGTAATACAAAGCCCTGAAAGAGACTTAAAACATCCCTCCAGTTCCCCAAAGACTCCCTCCACCTGTGTTCGGATCTTTTCCTTGTGAAATTCTGTTCTCAGAGGAAGAAGTCCCATTCCCTCTATCTCTTTCCACCTTTGAGACTCCACTCCCTCCTGATCCTTTAGCATTTCCCCCATCATCTGATATCCGCCGCAGATCCCCCACACAGGCACCTGGCAGTCTGCCAGCTTAAGAACTGCTGCCTCCAGACCACACTGACGCATCCAGATCAAATCCTCTATGGTGCTTTTCGTCCCTGGGAGAAACACCATATCTGGATGTCCCAGCTCTGAGACCTTAGAAACATAGCGAACCTGTACCCCGGGGAAACTGGAAAACACATTGAAATCTGTAAAATTGGATATCCTTGGAAAACGAATCACAGCCAGATCAATCCCCGAGCATCCAGAACCTTTCCCTGTGGCCAGCCGGCTGCTGAGGCTGTCCTCGTCCTCTATATCAATCTCCATATAGGGAACGGTGCCTACTACTGGAATGTGACACAGATCCTCCAGCATATCACACCCAGGATCCAGAATACTTTTATCTCCCCGAAACTTATTGATAATAAGCCCCTTGACTCTGTCTCTCTCATCCTCTGTCAGTAAAGCCACCGTTCCATAGAGCTGGGCAAACACACCCCCTCTGTCAATATCTCCCACTAAAAGCACCGGGGCATCTGCCATTTTAGCCATCCCCATATTCACAATATCGTCTGCTTTTAAATTGATTTCTGCCGGGCTTCCAGCCCCCTCAATCACAATAATATCATACTGACGGGACAGGCGGTGATATGCCTCCAAAATCTCAGGAATCAGTTCCTTTTTGAAAGCAAAATAATCCTTTGCCTTCATATTACCCCTGGAAATACCATTGACAATCACCTGAGAACCCACATCTGTGGTAGGCTTTAGGAGAATGGGATTCATGTCTACAGAAGGCAGAATGCCAGCAGCCTCAGCCTGAACCACCTGAGCCCGTCCCATCTCCAGGCCTTCTTCTGTTATAAAAGAATTCAGAGCCATATTCTGAGACTTAAAGGGAGCCACCCGGTAACCATCCTGTGCAAAGATGTGGCAGAGCCCTGACACCAGCATACTCTTACCTGCATTTGACATCGTTCCCTGTATCATAATTGCTTTTGCCCTGGTCTTTTCCATGTTATCTTCTCCTGTTCTTCCAGCTCCATTACCCTTCTGATATGAGAAATAAGACACTGATTTTCCTCTCTGGTCTTTACGCAAATCCGATAATAGCTGGAATCCAAACCTCTGTAATTACTGCAGCTTCGGATTAAAACCTTCTCCTCAAGCAGCCTGTAATACAGCCATCCTTTAGAAAAGACTTCTTCCTCTTCCCTTCCTCTTTTCCCCTTCAGACCGGACAGATGGCGAAACAGCAGATAATTGGCTCTGGAAGCATAAACCTGAAAACCCATTTTTTCCAGCTCTCCCTTAAGCCACTGCCTCTCCCTGCTGATGAGGGTTCTGGAAGCATTTACATACTCCTTCTCCTTTAAAGCTGCCTCCCCTGCCTTCTGAGCCAGTCCTGACACAGACCAGGGTTGGCGCACCTGGGATAAGGCTTCCATCAGCTGGGAATTACAGGATAATCCATAGCCCAGCCTGAGGCCGGCCATTGCATAAAGCTTAGTAAAGGCTTTTAATACAAAAAGCTGTTTAAAATCCTTTAGAGAAGGGATGACAGAACATGCATCTCTCTCATCCATAAAATCACAAAAGCACTCATCTACCACTAAAAGGGCATTGGAATCGTGACATTCCCTGGCCAGAGCTTCTACCTCTTCCTTCCTGACAGGAATTCCGGTCGGATTGTTGGGATTACATAAAAATACAATATCATAGGGGATCTGTGCCTCCTTTGCCTGATGGATACGATGGCAGATCCTTCCCACATCTGGGATAAATCCATCCTTCTCATCCAGAAACAAGTGATCCACGCTGGTTCCTGCTATTTTTAAAGCCTGCTCATACTCTGAAAAAGTAGGGCTTATCACCAGACCCCTTTCCGGTCTAAGAGCTACTGCCAGTCCAAAGATTAAATCTGCCGCTCCATTTCCACAAATAATATGCTCTGCCGGTACCTTATGGTAATGGGCTAAAGCCTCCCTTAAAGCTCGGCACTCACTATCAGGATAAAGAGAACATATCTCCCCCTCTGCGCACTCCTTTAGCATCCTTCTAACCCCATCTGGGAGTCCCAGGGGATTGATATTCGCTGAGTAATCAAAGGCAATCTCATGACTGTAAATATCGCCTCCATGCTGATATTCCATCGCTTCCCCCTTTTTTCTCCTTCCTCCAACAGAGCCGTTCTCTTTCCCTATCTCTGTAAAAAATCAGTTCATCCATATTACCAGAACTGCCAGAATCATCACAAGGATTCCTTCCGAACCCAGCATAAGCCAATTTGCTCTTCTGATATCCCCTGGCTCAATCTTCCTTTCATCCTCTCCAATATACTCCTTTTTATGGAGGACCCCAAAGTACCATGTATCTCCTGCCAGCTGCAAATGAAGGGCTCCGGCACAGGCTGCCTCCCCATGAGCCGAATTAGGACTTGCATGCTTCTTTCTGTCTCTTAAAAAAATCTGAGCGCTCTTTCTCCCATCCATTCCAGGCCATATCCATGCAGTTACAATCATAAGACAGCCTGTCAGTCTGGCTGGAATGAAGTTGAGCAGATCGTCCAGTTTTGCCGCTGCTCTTCCAAACACAAGATACTTCTCATTCTTATATCCAAGCATGGAATCCATCGTATTGACTGCTTTATAAAGCATCCCTCCTGCCGGGCCAAAAACCATCATAAACAGGAAGGGAGCAACCACTCCATCCGAGGCATTCTCTGCCACTGTCTCCACCGCTGCCCTGGCAATTCCCTCTTCATCCAGAAATGAGGTGTCCCTTCCAACAATCATGGATACATGGTTCCTGGCTTCTTCCCTGTCTCCCTGTTCCAGACATTTGCAGACCTTCATGCTCTCCCTCCATAAGCTTTTAGCTGCCAGCATTTCATAGCACACCAGCGTTTCCAAAGCCATGGAAATCACCCAGAAGTCCGGCATAGCAAGATCCCTTATGGTTTTGAGAACCAGCCATGGAACAAAGCTCCACAGAAAACACATACTGCAAGTCAGAACCAGTCCTGCCATCCTCTCCCTGCCCTTAAACCTAGCTCTTAGCCCCTTCTCCATCCCTGTAATCATACGCCCCATCAGGCGCACCGGATGAGGCAGATGATAGGGATCTCCCAAGATCCAATCCAGCAGGCAGCCAAACAGCAGGGCTGTCCAATGAAATTTCCATAGGCTCATCCACTCTGTCCACATTCTCCCCTAACCTCTCTGTCATTTAATTCTTTGCCCCAATCCACAGCATACACGCCACACCTGCCGGGCTTCTGCTGCCAGCTGACAGCAGATTCGCCCTGTCTCCTCCCGGTAAATACGCTCAAAGGGATCCTCCGGGACAATCCCACAGCCAATCTCATCTGTCACAAGAATTCGATCCTCATTCCCCTTTAAAAGACATTCTCTTATAAAAGATGCCAGACCTGTAAGCTCTCCCTGCCCCCAGCTGCTATTCTTCTTCTGTAAAGGAAAGGGAAGGATGGGATGCAGCTGCTTAGGAAAAATCTCTTCCTCCCCCAGCATCACCCGCCGGATCAGCAGATGAACGTTCCACCCCCATTTGGCACCCATAAAGGTTTCCCAGTCAGCCTTTCCTCCATCACACCAGACAATTCCCCGGCTTTGGGAAGGCTCAGAAAACTGCTCCTGAGCAAATCCTCTCTTCCCCTGATTCCTTCCTCCTGTCACAAGTATCATCTCATCTCTCCCTTTATAAGAATTAGTTTGAACAAAACAACCAGAGCTCCAAAACTGATTGCCTCACAGATCTGTAAAAAGCAGCCTGCCAAATCTCCTGTCACTCCCCCAAACTCCTTTTTTGACATGTGATAATACCAGAGAAACACCAAAAGCTCTGCTGACAGAACCGACAAAACAGCTGCTAAGCTATAGTTCCCCAGCCAAACAGAGCTGAGAACCCAGAATACTACCCATGCCAAAAGCACCAGGGGTTCCACCCTTTTCTTTGCAGCCTCTGAAAATCCTGCTGCCAGCCCATCCCTTTTTGCCATAGGAAAGGTAACCACGGAAAGTCCGCTAAGGGATCGCTCCATGGTAAAAATCACAGCAGGAAGAAGATACAAAATACGCCCCAGCTCCCTATGTGACTGAACAGAATACAGGAGCGAAGTATATTCATAAAGCACCCCTATATAGAGAACCATGTAAATCACCAGAGAGATAACTGCAAATGCTCCTATATGGGGATCCTTTAAAATAGACAGCTTCTTTTCCCTGCTTCCATAGGAATGAAGAGCATCCATCGTGTCTACAAACCCATCCATATGAATTCCCCCTGTAACTAAAAGGGGAATTGCCGTCCCTGCCAAGGCTGTAAAGAGAGAGGTAAAGTGGAACACCTCAATTCCCAGCCAGAACCAGAATGCCACTGCTGCCCCCTCCAAAAGACCTACAATGGGAAAACAACACATCACCCAGGCCTTCCTCTCCTCTGTCCACTCCACTCTTGGCATGGGAATTTTAGAATACATAGAAATTGCTATGATACAGGAATAGAGTCCCTTCATTTTCTCTGCCACTCCTTCCAGGCGGGCAATCCAAAGTCAGCAGAGCCTTTCCAGATAACAGGAATTCCACAAATCACTTCCACCACCTGATCTGCCATCTCTGCCAGTCTCTGATTTAAAATTCCCATCAGCCTGATATACTCCATGGTTTCTTCCCCATAAGCTCTTCCATCTGCTCCCACCTCATTGGTTATAATCACCAGCTCCTCCGCCTGAAGGGAAAGGGCAGCAATATCCTCCCCTATTCGGACAGCAAGCCCCTGTATCCCCCCCTCTCTTCTCCAATCTTCTCCACCGAACATCTCATTGGCTGCCAGGTTAGATACACACTCCAGCAACACAGCTCTGCCAGAGTGAGAGGAGAAAGCTGCCTCTGCCAGCTGTAATCGTCCCAGCCTGCGCCGGCATTCCAGGGTAATAAACCCCTTGCCCTTTCGCAGCTCTCTGTGACGCTTCACTTTCTCCATCCCTTCCTTCCCCCACACCTCCATAGTAGCTATGTAGTATACCAGAGAGGGGTTGAAACCCAAAATCAGAGCTTCCCCATATTCAGATTTTCCACTTCCGCTTCCCCCTGTTACTAAGGTTACCACCCTGTTCCATCCCTCTCTTCCTATGCCAAATGCTGGTAAGGATCCACCTTTATCTCCTCAAAGCTACTCATCTGCCTGTAAACAGACACAGCCATATCCACCAAAGGAAAATAAGCCGCAGCTCCAGTCCCCTCTCCCAGACACATTTCAGCCTGAATCACCGGGGTCAGCCCCAGAGCCTTCAGAGCCAAACCACCGGCAGGCTCTGCGGAACAGTGAGAAGCAAGGAGATACCCCTTTACCTTTGGACAGATGACCGTGGCAGCCAAGGCAGCCGCTGCCGTGATAAGGCCATCTAAAACCACTGGAATACGGTAAAAACCGCACCCGATATAGAATCCGGCCAGAGCAGACAGATCCAGACCGCCTACCTTTGCCAGCACGTCCACCGGATCCTCCCGGTCCGGCCTGTGAAGCTCCAGCCCCTTTTTTATCACCTGTACCTTACGCCTGTACCCCTCTGCGGTCAGTCCTGCTCCCCTTCCGGTTACCTTTTCAGGCTCCACATTCAATAAAACCGAAAGAACCGCACTGCTGGTGGTGGTGTTTCCAATTCCCATCTCCCCTGCCCCTGCCATCTCACAACCTCTGGCCTTTAAATCGCAGGCTATCTCAATCCCTGTTTCTATCGCCTTTCGAGCTTCCTCTCTGCTCATGGCAGGTTCTCTTAGAAAGCTCCTGGTTCCACTGGCCACCCTCCGCCAAAGAACCCCCTCTACCGGCTCCCTGGAAGCCATACCCACATCCACTGGAATCACATCCGCCCCCGACTGAGCTGCCATCAGGCAGACACAGGATCGACCCACTGCCATATTACCTGCCACAATCGCCGTAACCTCCTGCCCAGTCTGGGTGACACCCTCTCTCACAATCCCATTATCTGCACACATAACAGCAATGGCTTTTTTCTCAATGGAAATGTCTGATTTTCCCTGAACCCCTGCAATCCGGATCACAGCCTTCTCAAGTTCCCCCAGACTGTTCAAAGGCTTTGCCACCTTATCCCAGCGCAGAGCAGCCTCTCTGGCAGCCCTTTCATCTGGTTCCTTTATTCCTTTTACCGCTTCTTCTATGGTCATGTTCAAGCATCCTCTTACCTTCTACTATATGCAATACACGCTTCTGAAAACTGCTTAACCCACTGAGGACAGGAGGGATAATAGAGATGGGGAAATCCAGCCACGGTCTGATCCCTTACACGCATACAAGACCAGCTTCTCCCTCCCACTGGCTTTACAGCATTCATCTCATATTCTTCTTCCTCACAATGGCAATTCCAATAGTGAAATTCATGGGCTCTGATACTTACTCCCTGAGGTAAAAAGGGCAGATCCCTCCTCCCTGTCAGGGTAATATAGCCAAACCTGGGGCTCCTTCCAAGGAAACAGCCTTTCCCTTTAAACACACCTGCCATAGGATACGTTTCACCATCGGCTCCTTCCAGTTCCTCCAACAGATACAAATATCCGCCACACTCTCCATGGATGGGCATCCCATCCATGGAAGCCTCTGCTATCGACTGTCGCATGGAACGATTCTCCCACAGCTTTCTGGCATAATTTTCTGGATATCCGCCTCCCAAAATCATACCTCCCAGCCCAGCAGGAAGCTCTTTATCATGGACAGGGCTAAAATAAACCAAATCTGCCCCTGCCTCCTCCATGGCTTCCAGATTTTCTCTGTAGTAAAAGCAGAAGGCCTCGTCCATGGCAACTCCCAGGCGGAATCCTCTATCCCCCCTCTTAACCCTCTCTTTTAGCTGGCTGCCCCCACCAGGCAATCCACCTCCAAGGCTCACGATACGCTCCCAATCCAGGCTCTGTTCCAGACAGTCTGCCAACTGCTCTATCTGCTCTTTCAGCCCCTCTACCTCTCCCGGCAGCACCAGACCCAGGTGGCGGCTATCCACTTTAAGAGCATCCATCACCGGCACGTATCCAACCACAGGTACATGAAGCCTCTTTTCCACTTCAGACTTCAGGCTTTCATATAAACCTGGAGAAACTCGGTTAAAAATAATCCCCCGAATCTGATTGTTGCTGCCAGTCCCCCCGGTTCTCTCCCCCTTGCTTCTGTTTCCTTGTGCTTCCTTCTCTTCTCTTTCATTTCCTCTTGTATCAAAATCCAAAAACCCCTGAATGGATGCAGCCAGGGAAAGACTGGCTCCATGGGCGTCTACCACCAAAATAACAGGAAGATCCAAGGTGTCCGCCACCTCCCAGGCGCTGGCCTTTAAGGATGTCCCTCCCAGTCCATCAAAATATCCCATGGCCCCTTCTGCCACAGCAAACTTCCCAGAACTGTATCTGGAAAATTTGAATCGCATCTGCTCCGGCTCTTCAAAAAACAAATCCAGATGAGCGCTCTCCACTCCCAGAACCTTTTCATGGAACAGACCGTCAATATAATCCGGCCCGCATTTAAACGCTGCGGGACACAGACCCTTCCGCTTTAAAAGGGCAAGAAGTCCACAGGTCACCATGGTTTTTCCGCTTCCACTCCTGGGAGCCCCTATCATAATTCCAGGCATCCGCCCTCCTTTCCTTCCTCAGCAGGATGCTGCATCACTGCAATATATACCGGATTCTGAGCTCTGGGCATATGGTATCTTCCTACCAAATCTACTGGAGCAGCCAGAATCTGAACCATCTCTGTATCCTCAAAGCCAAAGACTCTCATACATTCTAAAATTTCCCCCACTGTTTCCAGGGTAATGGCAGTGACCACAATCCGCACTTCCCGATTAACAGACAGGAGAGCTTCCACAATCTCCCTCATCCTGCCATTGCTTCCACCAATAAACGCATGGGTTGGAGGCTCTAATTCCTGTAAAACCTCCGGAGCTTCTCCCTCCACAATATGAAACCCGGACCAGCTTCCATGAAACTTCTGACAATTAGACTGGATCAGCTGCAATGCTTCCTTCTTTCTTTCAATGGCATATAAAACTCCATTGCCTCCTCTGCGCCGGATCTCCATTCCCATCTCCACTGCCACGGAACCGGTTCCTGCTCCAATGTCATAGCACACTGCCCCATCTCCAATGCGCAGCTTCTCCAAAGAAATCCTGCGCACCACCTCCTTTGTCATAGGTACCTTTCCCCGGATAAACTGGGCATCTTTAAGCCCCCCTTCAGGATAAAGCTTTCCCTCTTCCGCTTCCGGATTTTCCACCAGCACACAGACAAGACTGCCAAAGGGAGAGGCTTCATCCTCCATCAGCATCTCAGCAGGAGTCATTTCCCAGGCAATCCTCTCATCCTCATAGGAAAAATTTTCACCAGCCCACAAAGCAACTCCGCTCATACCGCTGCTCACCAGCTGGCGGCACAGCCCGCTCACACTCTCCCTTCCTCCCAAAAGGATAAAGGAGCTTCTGTACTTGCGAATCTGACCCACCACATCACACTCCCGCCCATGGCTGCTAATGGGATGAACCCTCTGCCAGCTTCTTCCCAGCCTGGAGCAAAAGTAGGACAGACTGGAGATTCCTGGCACATACTCCACCTCCCATCCCTCCCTTAAAAACGCTTTCCCAGCTGCTTCCGCTCCGCTGTAAAATCCAGTATCTCCCGAAAGCACCAGAGCAGCAGACTCCCACTGGAAGCTTCCAAGCCACTGAACCATCTCACTGGGCTTGTAGGCGGCAAACCTCCTCTTATTCTCTATGAATCCATTCACACTCTCCAGCATCCTGTCTGCCCCCATAATCACCTGGGCCTCTTCCAGGCAGTCCATTCCCCTGCCTGTAATCTGATCCTCATTGCCCATCCCAATCCCTACCAGATAGACAACCGGCCGTCTTTCATCCATATATTTCATCCTTCCTTTTGCTCAGTCCACTCCCTGACCACCGCTTTTATCTCCTCCACAGAAGCCCCCTCTTCCTTGTCTGGACGTTCAATCACCACAGCTACCACGCCCTCCCCTTTCGCGGCTCTAAGCTTCTCTTGAAATCCACCTGCCGCTCCCCCATCCTTTGTCACTAAAAAAGAGCAGCCATGCTCTCTCAGCTGAGAGCGGTTTTGCTCCTCAGAGAAGGGACCCTGAGCTGCAATGATATGCTCCTCATCGATCCCCAGATCCCAGCAGGCCTGAAGAGACAAAGCCGCAGGCAAAACCCTCACATAGAGCCGGTTTTTGTAATCCTCCAGCCTGGAATAAGCTTTTAACTCCTTACTCCCTGTGGTAACCAACACCCTTCCTTTCCTGCCGGACAGCCAGACAACCGCCTCCTCTGTATTCGCCACATGAATCACTTCCGGTTCCTGAACAGACTCGCTCTCACCAGCCTCCTCAGCCAGCTTCTTCCCCTCCCTCACACATCGGAGAAGGCGGATTCCCCCGCACTCTCCACATGCTCCTTGTATATTCTTCGTCACCTCCACTGCGTAGGGATGAGTGGCATCAATCACAAGCTCCGGAGCTTCTTCTCCTATCAGCTGCTTCATTCCCTCTTTATCTAGACGTCCAATGTGAACCATGGCCTCTGAAGGCAGCAAATCCCTTCCATATTCTGTGGCCACACACACCAGCATATGGCAGTCCAAACCAGCTATATATTCCGCCAAGAGACGGCCTTCCGTTGTACCTCCAAAAAGGAGAATCCTCTTTTTATGATGGTCACTGATTCTGCGTTTCATACCTGTACCCTCTGGGTGTCACCATACGATCCCCCTGCCTTCTGGTCTGTGAGTTGCCAATATAAACAGTGGTAAACATATCTACCTGACGATCCTTTAACTCCTTCAGACTTAAAACCTCTTTTGCCTCATTCTCTCTTCCAATATTTCTCACGATTCCGCAGACAGTCTCCTCCCCTCTCCATTCCAGGATCCTTTCACAGGCCTGGCGGAAATAATCAGGACGTCCCTTACTTGCAGGATTGTATAAGCAGATGACAAAATCCGCCTCTGCCGCAGACTCCACCCGCTTCCAAATCCGTTCCAGAGGAGTCAGTCTGTCACTGAGGCTGATAACTGCAAAGTCATGCATGAGAGGAGCGCCTAAAAGAGCCGCCCCTGCACTGGCCGCCGTCACACCTGGGATAATTTCTACCTGTACCCCGGGATATTCCCCGGACAGCTCCAAAATCAAACCTGCCATACCATAGATGCCAGAGTCCCCACTGCAAATCATAGCAGTATCCTTCCCCTCCGCACAGCACTCCAGAGCCCTTCGGCACCTCTCTTCCTCCCTTGTCATGGCCGTTGTGAGAAATTCCTTATCAGGAAAATGTTCCCTTATCAGATCCACATACACCGTATAACCTGCAATCACTCTGCACTGCTCCAGAACCTCTAAGGCCTCACCTGTCATCTGAGTTCTTCTCCCAGGCCCCATACCCACCACATACAGCTTACCTGGAATCAACTCTTTTACAGTCTTTCCCGAGACTGCTCCACCTGTGGACACAGAGCAATCCCCCTCCCTGAATTCCGTTGTAAACACAGGATCATACAGCTTGGAACGCTCATACCCCTTCTGAGCCACGCTCTCCCCTACTACAATGAGGGCGGTCTTTCTTATTCCCTCTCTCTCAGCCGCCTGAGCCAGCGTCCCCACATTGCAGCGCACCACCTTCTCATCCGGCCAGGTCGCCTTGTACACAATCGCTGCGGGAGTATCATGTGAATAACCTCCAGCTATCAGCTCCTCTGACAGCTCACTCAACATTCCTGTACTTAAAAACACCACCATAGAGGAACTGTGAGAGGCCATCCTGCGGATGGATTCTCGCTCAGGCACAGGTGTTCTTCCAGCCATCCTTGTGATAATCACACTTTGGGTAATTCCCGGCAGAGTGTACTCCATCTCCAAAGCAGCAGCAGCCCCGCAAAAGGAACTGACTCCAGGACAAACATCATAGAGAATCCCTCTCTCATCCATCCAATCCATCTGCTCTCTTATGGCTCCGTAAAGGCAGGGATCCCCTGTGTGCAGGCGCACTGTCACAAGCCTCTTCTTCTCCGCCTCTTCTACAGCCTTCATCACCTCTTCCAGCGTCATATGAGCGCTGTCATAGAGAATTGCCCCTTTTTTTGCCAAATGCAGCAATTCCTTATTGACCAGAGAACCTGCATATATAATCACATCTGCTTCCTGCAAAAGCTTCTGTCCTCTCACTGTAATCAAATCCACCCCACCGGGGCCTGCACCTACTATATGTACCATAAATATCTGCCTTTCTTCATCTCATCTTATGAACTGATATCGAAGGAAGCTTCCTGGCTGCTAATGAAACTGTTCCAACATTCCAGATGCGCCGGAAGTCATCCCAAGCAGCCCCCTCTCATTGGTAAAAATTACCGCTTCTATAGCAAGGCGTCCTCCTGCTCTCCCCTTCAAATGACGTTCCACCGACTCAGTTACCCCCTTCATCACACCTTCTCTAAGCCCTTCCACCGACTCCAGCTGCCTGAGCCCCTCATCTACTGTAATGGAGGTAAGTATCCTCCCTATCACCTCTCTGCTGCATCCCCACACTCCTGCATAAGCCGCCAAAACCTCCATTCTCCCGTCTGCCACAGAAGAATGTGTATTCATAATCCCTGCCGCCACTTTTATCAATTTTCCCCCATGCCCAATGAGAAGAATACTTAAAACCCCCTCCTCCACTGCTATATCAATGGTATCTCCAATAAAATTGCTGCACTTTACCGCCTGTTCCAGTTCCAGCCCCATGGCACTTTTTAAAAACTCCTGTCCATAATTACCTGGAGTCACAATCACCTGGCGTTGTCCCTCCAGCACCTTCTGTCTAAGCTCCAGACGAATGGTTTCCAATAAGGCCGCCTCACTCATAGGCTCCACTATACCGCTGGTTCCCAGGATAGAGATCCCCCCTTCAATCCCCAGCTTTCCGTTGAAAGTCCGGGATGCTCCTTCCACTCCCTCCGGAACACTGATCTCAATCCACAGACACCCCTGAAAACACGTCTGGCGGCAGACCTCCTCCACCTGAGAGAAAATCATCTGTCTGGGTACAGGATTGATTGCAGACTTTCCCACTTCGCAGCTAAGTCCTTCCTTCGTAACCCTTCCTACCCCCACTCCTCCTTTTAAAAACAGATGAATTCCTTCCCCCTTGTGTTCATAATACCCACTTTTATACTCTTCCCACTTATCTCCAAATGGCTGTTTCCTGGAAATCCGGCTGTAAACCAAAAAGCCGTTGGTCACATCCGGGTCATCCCCTGAATCCTTTCGGATTGCACAAGAGACCCCTTCCTCTTCCTCCAAACTGTCCTCCACCTCTAAATCCAGCCAAATCCCCTTAGGAGTCTTAAGATGAACCTGGCGAATCCCTTCTCGGCGCAGTAACAGAACAGCAGCTGCCTGGGAAGCAGCTGCCGCACAAGTACCTGTGGTATATCCCCATCTCAATTTTTTCTGATTCTTATAGATGTACGATTCTCCCATAATCCACCTGTGGGTTTTCTTCTCACTGATAAACACAAACCATATATAACTATGTAAAAGTATACCATATCCCTAGGGATTTCTCAATGTGAATTTTGCCGAAAGGTTCTCAGCTCCACAGGCTGCTGTGCCGCAGCCACTGTAACTCCATGGCCTGCCCTCTTATGCATCACCAGAAGTCCTCCTTCCGCCATACAGGCTCTTTCACAGACATTTCCCACTCCTACTGTTTTCATCACAAAGTCTGACTCCTGAAAGCTTCCCTCCACCTTCATAAGTCTGTCTGAGGGGTAAAGCTTAAGCTCCCACCCTTTCTTTTCTGCCAGCGCAAGCAGACCAGCTTCATCGGACTTTACATCAATGGTTGCCAGCCTCTTCACAGCTGCCGGATGAATTCCTCCTTCTCTCAGCGCTGCTTCAATCTCATCCTCCAACCGTTTCTCATCTGTTCCCCTTCGACAGCCAACCCCCACTGTAATACACCGGGGAACCAGATGCAGACAGCGATTCTCAAACCTCTTCTCTGTCCCCACTGTAATCCAAAGGTTCAACTCACCCTCCTCATGGGTGCACCCCTCAGGAATCCACACCCCTTCCCGCCCATCCCCAAAGGGAAAGTCACTAAAAAATCCCACCTTCTTCCCCTCCAAGAGGAAGGCAGAAACCTTTTTAGCCAACTCTCTGTCTGTAATGGCCAAATTATTTTTCACCGCAAAGACATCCACTGCAAAAAGCCCTCTCACATCGGTAGCTGTGGTAAGCACCGGATAAGCACCAACCCCCTGTCCAATTCTCACTGCCAGCTCATTGGCTCCACCTACATGACCGGACAGGAGGGGGATAACAAAATCTCCCCTCTCATCCACCACAAGTACAGCTGGATCCCTCATCTTATCTTTTACATAAGGGGCGATGGCCCTTACTGCAATTCCTGCCGCCCCAATAAAAACCATATCTCTTCCTTCTCTAAACATGGAGCCTGTCCACTCTGACAAAGTCTGACTCTGGCACACAACCCCATTCCCTTCCCATTTCTCTTGAAAAAAACGCTCTGGCACATAGCCCTGGCAGTCGCAGCCCTCCTGAGAAAACAAAGCGCACAGCCTGACACATAGCCCAGCTCCTCCCTTTGTGAAACAAATGATCCCTATTCTCATTCCTCCAGGCTCACCCCTTTCATCTGTTGTTTTTTCAAGTATAACGGATTTCTATTGTTCTTGCAACGCCTCCTGCTTCATCTCTCTCTTCCTCTTGGTAATAAGCCCTCCAATCTTTCCACTTTCCTTGGCAGTAAGGCTCCTCCATCCTCCTTCCATTACCTTTGCCTCCAACCCAAGCTCCTGTGCAATCTCAAACTTCAGCTGCTCCTGGGGGCTGAGATTATGGGGATCAAAGGGCTTAGCTTTCCTGGCTTTTGAATTTCCCATGCTCCATACACTCCTTTCAATTATTAAGTACAAAGGAATTATGCCCAAGGGGCTCCCCTCCTATACCACCCCTATGGTTTGCTTTCAATGGATTACACAACGCAATAGGACAGCCCTTCTCCAAGAAAAGAGCTGCCCTATCTATCTTTCTTCTATTATTCCATTGACTGTGCCATTGCGTCAATATCCACGTCAGCTACATCACCGTACTCCTCTGCTTCCTGAGGAGCAGGAGCAAATAATGCTTTCACGCTCAGGCTGATCTTGTGATCTTCCTCATTAAAGTCTACTACCTTTGCCTCTACCTCATCGCCAATTCTCAGAACATCTGCGGGCTTCTCAACGTGCTCCCTGGAAATCTGAGAAACATGAAGCAGTGCATCTACCCCTGGCTCCAGTTCAATGAATGCACCGAAATCAGTCATACGCGCCACACGACCCACTACCACATTGCCCACTGCATACTTATCAGCAGCCTCTACCCATGGATTCGCTTCCGGGAACTTAAGGCTTAATGCAATCTTCTCTCCCTGGATATCCTTAATCAGAACCTTCAGAGAATCACCTGCCTTAAATACCTTCTTGGGATTCTCAACACGGCCCCAGCTCATCTCAGAAATATGGAGAAGTCCGTCTGCTCCGCCCAAATCAATGAAGGCACCAAAATCAGTCACATTCTTCACAACACCATCTGCTGTGTCCCCTGGCTGGATTCTTGCAAACAGCGCTTCCTTCATCTGTGCTTTCTGAGCTGCCAGCAGCTGCTTTCTATCACCAATAATTCTTCTTCTCTTAGGATTAAACTCTGTAATTACAAACTCAATCTCCTGACCTGCATACTTGGACAAATCCTTCTCATAGCTGTCAGATACAAGACTGGCTGGAATAAACACTCTTGCGCCCTCAACTTCAACGCTCAAGCCTCCGTCTAACACCTGAGCTACCTTGGCAGTCAGAACCTCCTGATTCTCAAATGCTTCCTCCAGACGCTTGTTGCCTCTGTCTGCTGCCATACGCTTATAGGACAGGGAAACCATGCCTACTCCGTCATTCAGCTTAATCACCTTGGCTTCCATCTCCTCACCAACCTGTACCTTGGTGGTCAAATCTACGTTGCTGTCGTTGCTGTATTCGTCACGTGTAATAATACCTTCGGACTTATTGCCTGCAATACTCAGTATAATCTCATCTTTGCTGACTTCGATGACCTGACCGGTTACTATCTCTCCTGTACGTATTGGTTTGGTTGATTCTTCCTCTTCCTTTAATAACTCTGCAAAACTCTGCTCTGCCATTCTGGTATGAACCTCCTCAATAATCTTTTTTGGGGTGGATGCCCCAGCTGTAATACCTACGCTGCGCACAGAAGATACACTATCAGGATCTAAATCGCCGAATGTCTGAATGTAAACTGTATTTTCACATTCCTTGAGACATATCTCGTACAGCTTCTGGGTATTGGAAGAATGCTTGCCGCCAATGACAATCATGGCTTCCACCTGAGAAGCAATCCTTGCTGCCTCCACTTGTCTTTCCTGTGTTGCATTGCAAATCGTATTTAAAACACTACTATCATAACCCTTTTTTGAAAATTTTTCAACTAATTCTTTAAATTTGTTGTAATTAAATGTCGTCTGGCACACAATGCAAAGCTTCTGTCCCTCAGGAAGCCGAAAATCCTCCACTCCCGCCTCATCCTTGATGACCACCGTGTCCTCATTTCCCCAGCCTTTAATCCCCTCTACCTCCGGGTGATCCGGGTTTCCAATAATTACCACTGCATCTCCGGCTTTTGAGTGCTTCTCCACAATACGGTGAATCTTTTTCACAAAGGGACAGGTGGCATCCACCACCTCCACTTCCAGATCCTCCAAAATACTGTAGATGTACTTGCTGACTCCGTGAGAGCGGATAATCACCGTCCCCTCTCCCTTCGGAAGTCCACGCAGCGCTTCCTCTGTGTCCAGCACCTGAATCCCCTTTTCACTCAGATCCTTTACCACCTCTTCATTGTGTATAATCGGGCCATAGGTATAAACAGGCCCTTTCATCTTTCCGCTTTTCACCGCCTCAATCTGATCATAAACCTGATCCACCGCACGTTCCACACCAAAACAAAATCCCGCACTTTTGGCAGTTACTACCTTTCGCTCCATATCAGTCCTCCTTCACAGGACAGGTGAATAATCCGGTTCACCACCTCCTCTATGGTCATGTGGGAGCTATCCACCAAAACTGCATCCTCAGCCTGTTTTAAGGGAGAATGCTCCCGGTGCATATCACGGTAATCCCTGTCCTCTATATCTTTCTCTATCTCCTCCAAGCTGCAGTCTGTTCCTTTTCCCTTCAGCTCCTGATAGCGGCGCATTGCTCTCACCTCCACAGAAGCTGTCAGATATATCTTAGCTGGGGCTTCAGGCAGAACACAGGTGCCAATATCTCTGCCATCCATCACAACGTCTGCTCGTTTGGCAAGCCGTTTCTGAAGTTCCACCAGTTTCTTTCTCACAGGCATGTACACAGAAATCGTGGAGGCCATATTCCCCACCTCCTCTGTGCGAATCAGATCAGAGACATTCTCACCATTTAAGATAACCTGCTGAATACCATCCTCGTAACAAATGGTAATGTCCACATCTTTACAGGCCTCTTCAATGGAGGCCTCATCCTCTGTCTTAATACCCTGACGCAGAAAATACAGGGTCATTGTCCGGTACATTGCCCCTGTATCCACATATACAAATCCCAGTCTGGAAGCTACCAGCTTGGCGATTGTACTTTTTCCGGCTCCAGCCGGCCCATCAATTGCTATGTTAAAATATCCCATTCTATGTTTACTCTCCTGCTCTTTCTAAATTTATCCTCTGCTCTCATTGGGCTGCGCCCATTCCAGCTGCCCAGCCGGTAGACCAGGCGATCTGAAGATTATATCCCCCGGTCACTGCATCCAGGTCTATAACCTCCCCTGCAAAATAAAGCCCCTTGACCTTCTTAGACTCCATGGTTCCAGGATTCAGCTCCTTTACAGAAACGCCCCCCTGAGTGATAATGGCCTCCTTGTAGCTCCGCAGACCAGTCAGGGTGAACTCCAGACCCTTAGTGACTTCTACCAGGCTCCTTCGCTCCTCCTTTGTAACCTCATTCACCTGCTTGTCTGGGCTGATACCGCTTCTGGCTATGATAACGGGTATCAGCCTGGCAGGATAAAGATGTGTCAGGGAATTTTTAAACTGCTTATTCTTATTCTCATCAAAATCCCTCAAAATCCGTCCATCCAGCTGCTCCCAGGACAAAGCCGGCTTCAAATCAATTACAAGCTTTAGAGAAGCCTTTTTCAGCGCCTTTGCACAAAAGGAGCTGGCGCTCAGAATCAAAGGCCCGCTGACTCCGAAGTGGGTAAACAACATCTCCCCAAACTCCCGGTAAATTTCCCTTTTTCCGCAGTAGACTGCCGCCTCCACATTCTTTAGTGAAAGCCCCTGAAGCTCTTTTACTGTCTCTATCTCCGCCGCCTCAAAAGGCACCAGCGCAGGAGACAAATCAGCAATCCTGTGACCACTCTCCCCAGCCCACCTGTGACCATCCCCTGTGGAGCCGGTGGTAGGGTAGGATAAGCCTCCTGTAGCCAGGATCACCCCTTCCCCTCTCACCAGAGCCTTATCTAACCAGATCCCCTTCACTTCCCCATCCTCGATTTCCAAGCCCTCTACCTGACTTTGAAGGTGGATCTCCACCCCCTCCCGTTTCATCAGGTATGCCAAGGCTCCAATCACGTCCGAGGACTTATCCGACTGAGGAAAAACCCGATTCCCCCTCTCCACCTTGAGAGGGAGCCCTGCGGACTCCAAAAGATCCATCATGTCCTGATTGGTAAAACCATAAAAGCTGCTAAACAAAAATTTGGAATTACTGACAACCGCTGCCAGTAGTTCCTCCATATCGCTAGCATTTGTCACATTACAGCGCCCTTTTCCTGTAATAAAAATCTTTTTGCCCAGCTTTTCATTTTTTTCATATAATCTTACCCTGGCGCCTTTTCTGGCTGCGGCGATAGCAGCTATCATCCCCGCTGCACCGCCTCCCACTATGATTATCTCTTTCCCTTCATTCATGCTTCATCTTTACTTCCTTAATTTTCTTCTCCAGAGCCTCCACCACAGATCTCATCACCTTGATTCTGGCATAGTTCTTGTCATTTCCTTCAACCACAATCCAGGGAACATAGGTGGTAGAAGTCCGAATCAGCATCTCGTTGACTGCCTCCTCATATAGTTCCCACTTCTCCCGATTGCGCCAGTCCTCCTCTGTGATCTTCCACTGCTTCATAGGATCCGACTGCCGCTTTTTAAATCGACGCTCCTGCTCCTCTTTGTCTATGTGAAGCCAGAATTTTAAAACTACAGTACCTGCATTCACCATGTGGGATTCCATCTCATTGATCTCCTGGTAGGCTCTCCTCCACTCACCCTGACTGCAAAAGCCCTCAACCCGCTCCACCAGCACCCGGCCATACCAGGTGCGGTCGAAAATAGCCATCGTTCCTGCCTTTGGCATGTCCTTCCAAAATCTCCACAGGTAGTGGTGAGCCTTCTCAGTATCATTGGGAGCTGCAATCGGATTCACCTGATAGCCCCTGGGATCTAAATGACTGGTCAGGCGCTTAATCGCCCCACCCTTTCCACCTGCATCCCACCCTTCAAAGCCTATCACAACAGGAATACCAAGCCGATGAATCTGACTGTGAAGGGACTTTAGCCTCTTCTGGTATTTCTTCAGATTCTCACGATACAGCTCCCCTGACATGGATCTGGATAAATCAATACCGGAAAGCACCCCATGTTTAAATTCTCCCCTTACATCCAACCCCTCTGAATGGGCGTTTCCCTCCGCTGCCCCTTTCCTGACTTCCAGCTCATACTCCAGGCGACGGATGACACAGGTGATGATTTTAAGAGTTCCATAATCTGCATTCACCCCTTCAATGATGCTCCAGGGAGCAGAATCTGTATCTGTCCGCTCCAGCATCTCTTCATTGATCTGAAGATACCGGTGAAACTCCCTGTTTCGCTTCCAGTCTCTCTTTGTGACACGCCAGCAGGTCTCCCTGGAAGCTTCCAGCTTGCGAAACCGTTTTTTCTGCTCCTTCTTGTCAATGTAAAGAAAAAACTTTATAATAACTGTCCCATCGTCACTAAGCTGCTTTTCAAAGGACAAAATATCCTGATACCCATCTGACAGCCTGTCCTCCGATGTCAGGCCGTCAAAACGATCCACCTGAACCATCCGGTACCAACTCCGATCAAAAATAGCAATCTGACCCCTGGCAGGTGTTTTCGTCCAGTAACGCCACAGAAATGGATACAGCTTCTCCTCCCGGGTAGAAGGATTGCAGGCGTAAACATGGAAGCCCCTGGGATCCAGAGCCTGAATCAGACGATTGATCTGCATCCCCTTCCCGGAAGCCCCCATTCCCTCAAACACAATTACAATGGGAATCCCTGCCTTCCGGCACTCCCGCTGCAAAAGCCCCAGCTTCTGCACCGACTCCTTCACCCTTCTCTTGTAGGTTTTTTTATCTATATTCTTTGTCAAATCCATTTGTTCCAGCACATTAAGCTCCCTTCTTTCAAATAAACCTTCTCTTACCTGTTATTTTAAGAATTTACCATATTCATCTGGGAGATGCCCACGGTTGGATTTGGTTGTTTAGCACACTTGCGTGTGCACCCAACCGGGGCGGTATAATGTCTAGCGACATTATATCATAGCCTTCCGCTATGATACCCCTACGGGGGAGATGCCCACGGTTGGATTTGGTAGTTTAGCACACTTGCGTGTGCACCCAACCGGGGCGGTATAATGTCTAGCGACATTATATCATAGCCTTCCGCTATGATACCCCTACGGGGGAGATGCCCACGGTTGGACTTGGTAGTTTAGCACACTTACGTGTGCACCCAACCGGGGCGGTATAATGTCTAGCCACATTATACCATACATTCACCCATTAGAGAACTAAATCCTTTCAAAAATTATGATCCCTAAAATTATGGTTCATTCCACTTATATTCTTTCCCATAATCCTGTTCTTCATAAAAATTGCGTCAAGACCATCGGCTTAGCTGGTGGCTTCAGACTGTAGACAAAGTGCCTCTAGGATACAAACCCTGGATCTATTATTTCCATTCAGACTTTACCATACATCCGGGTATAGCATAATCAATGATTTTCCTTTGTTGTTCCAAAGATTCTTTCTATCGTTTCTTTTCTGAGGGCATATAATTCTCTCATCCTGCGGCTATGCCTGATATCTTCGCATCGTTCCAATATGGCGGGTGATCGTTTATATTTTCTGTATCCTTCTCTGTTCATGGTTCGATATTCTAATAATTTGAAAACGTCCGGATACGGAAACTCAAGCTTGACCTATTTAAAGTATACAGGAAGCTTTCTGTCTTTTGACACAGTTGCCTTCCGGATCGTATTCATAGGAGCAGACCAGTCCATTCGGGAAACGCTCCTCCAGAAGATTGCCGGATTCATCATAGGAACGGCGGGTCTCATTTCCCAGCCGGTCCTTCTCCAGGATCCGGTTCTCCCAGTCATCGTAAGCATACTCCTCCGTTGTCTGATCCGGATATTCCGTCCTAATTAACTGCTTTTTCTTATTGTATACGTAGCGTATCTGTTTCCCATTTGCAGGTGCAAGGTAGGTGTTGGTACGGTCGTCGTCCCCATACAGCAGGATATATTCCTGACCCCCTAAAAGTCGCTGGCGGGTAACCCGGTTTCCGGCGTCGTATTCGTTATGGACATAGGTGTTTCCATTGGCGTCCGTAATCTCAATCACACGCCCCTTTGCGTCATACTGATACGTCTCCACCCCGCCGTTGACCAGTTCCACTCCGGTCAGCAGATCCCCATCATAGCCATAGCGGACACATCTTCCAATGCAGTCCTTCATGGAAACCAGCTTGCCTCCCTGCCAGCCTAAGGAAAGGTACTGCCCGCTGGCAAACCGGATTGTTTCCGGAAACTCCCCTTTATACTGGTACAGGGTCTGGTTTCCGTTCCGGTCAAGAACCACTGTCAGACGGCCATTTTATCATACATTCTGATGATTCCGGTACGTGCCTCCTGCATCGCAAAGCCTTAAGCAGATACATAAATACATATACCTAATCAAATCATCAGCACCCACTCAAAAAAAGCTTTCCCTCCATTCTCATAATTCCCTCTATTACCGTTATTGATCGAATCTTGTGCTATTTTTATAGCCTGCTCAATGTTATTCATATGAATATAAGCTAAACACTTTAGTATTTCCTTATCCATACCATCTTCATAATGAACAGTATACTCATCAATATCATACTGTTCCATAAAATTATGACTACACTCATCTACTAATCCTAAAAGGTATTCCCCCTGCTCCTCATATTTATCTGTAAGGTCTATTTCCCCATTTTTTAATAAAATCGAAGGAGCCTTAAACGCACCACTTGCTCTTAATGCATCTTTCTTTTTACTATTACTTGGCATCTGCATAACCTTCCAAAAAATATCATCGTAATTGTAATGTTTGATATAGATTCTATAAACTAACTTCTGAGAATTCACAACAAGAAAATCACAATGAATAAAAGCATTATCATTTACCCTATAAATAGTATTGGTCTTTGTTTTGTATCCTCTTCTGTCTGAAGATATATATATTGCACTAATTAATTGTTTTTGCTGATATTTATCTAATTTCATCTACTTCCTCCTGCGAAACACAATATTGTATCTTTACACCAAGTTCGGCAACTTGATTTTGAACTGCCTGTAAAAACTTTTCTGCATTAGCGGTTAAACTATATAAGAAATGAATTTCTATAATTCCATATGTTATATCTTCTCCTTTGTAGATATCTTCATACTGCTTCTCTTCAAGAAAGGAGATATATACATTAATCTTTTCTTGCAACATCACTAAATGCTGATATTCATCTCTCCAGTCCATATGGTCAGCTATTAGTAAAATTATTCCCTTCTTATCATCCGTTAAAGCTACACCATCTACTGTTTTATTATCAACTACCGACATAATACCTCCTACTCTGGTCGAATTATTATTACTTTTGCACCTGGCGGAATCTGGTATCCACCAGAAAATATACCTTTTCCTTTTCCAACAACAGTTGCTCCACTTACAAACATCTCAGGAAATGCAACTTTTTGATTATCTGTTAGCGGTGCCGTCAAGGATGATTTATATTCATTTATTACAACATTCCCATTTGTGTCTAATCCAATTGCATCGACTCTTGTTCTAACACCAGAAGATGTTTTTAGAGTAATCTGTTCAACTGCATTATTATTTAGAGAACTAAATTTAGCAAATTCTTGTTGTTCAAAAGCTCTTCCATTTGCCCTATTCTGAGCTAATATGTCAGCCTTACTATCACTCTTGACATAAAGTCTTTACTCTTATAATTATCCAAGCCGATGCCCATCCTGCCCATCCTTTGAAAAAAGAATACGCTCTCCAAAGCCAACTCTCGCATTAGCTTAAATTCTACCACATATTTGCCATTTTCACTACATATTTTCGCCAGCATTTTCCACTACCGGCATACGGTACTCCGTACCGTTTTTAACATCCCATAAATAACACTGATTAACCTTCTTGAAATACAAATCAGTGCCTGCCGGCTGGTTTTTCCCTCTGCCTTACGTTTCTCATAGTATACTCGCACTACCGGATTTCTCGGTGTACCCTTTGAAGATACCTGTACCATTTGAATTGCAAGGAAATAAATCGTTGCCTGTAATCGTCTGTTACCCTGCTTGGCGGCTACATTTTTCCCCTTACCTCTGGAGGATAAATGAAGCGGTGCAATCCCGGCAAACTGTGCCAGCTTATTGGCATTACTAAAATGGTGTTGTATCATAATTCTTGACACTTCCGCTTCACGGATTTATAAAAAAAGAAGTGGAATGGAGGTCGTAAAATGGCACAGAAAAAAGTTTATGACGAGGAATTTAAAATTCAGGCTGTGAAGCTGGGAAGGGAGATCGGTTTCAGTAAAGCTGCAAAAGAGCTTGGCATCAATGCAGATACGCTTTATGGCTGGAATAAACGCGAGAAGCAGCTTAAAGATTCCGTGAAGAAAATGTGTAAAGTAATATTGACAATATCAAAAACTCCTGGGTGGCATTTCCTGTACTCTGAATGGTTGTGCGGTCTCTGGCAAGGTTATAGGAAAATACCGCTCCGCCCTCTGCTCCCGGGTCTATCCCAAAGATTGTGTAAACCTTCAAACTGATGTAAGATAAAATTACTC